>OHPB01001448.1_pt1 | contig 12418 bp, 9 predicted proteins | sample 1577621 | NCBI WGS metagenome assembly OHPB01 (sample SAMEA3879577, study PRJEB24766) | human gut metagenome | biome: human-associated habitat; feature: feces | place: USA | collected 1985/1987 | reverse complement strand
CGTTGATCAGCTGGTCCATGAACCGCCCCTTACCTTCCGCCAGTTCGGCAAACAGCAGTTGCACGATGGCCTGGTTGTTGGCATCAAAAGGATTCTCCATCACCTTCCGGTTTCCGCTTCTTTCATATTCCAGGTAGTCACTCGCCTTGACCACCTTCCATTCATAGTTCAGAAATTTCTCACCGTTCTTGATGACCTTCTCCTTATTCTGTCCGAAAAGGTTGTCCCAGCCTGTCCGGTCGGCATAGGCCGGATATTTTACCCATTTCTGACCGGGTACGAGATAAGCACGGAGAGAATCGGCCACAAACTCTTTTTGCAGGATATTCCTTTCAGAATAGGCATAAGTCTGTGTGGGCGCATACATACATGCACACAAGGCAATTGCCACAAGTTTTTGGGAAATCTTCATATTTAGTCCTTTTAAAATAATTATTGTACAATGTTATAAAATATTTTTGATACATCCGTCATGGCTGGAGAATAAAAACGGAGGCTGTCCGGAAACCAGTGATGCTTTGTCCGCAAAACAATTTCAGGGATGTCTGCAGAAAGCTTTCAGGAAGAGATAAAAAACAAAAAACGCCAGTTTTCACTGACGTTTTTTATATGATACTGTATCGGTATCCGGAGTTTAATATTCATCCTTGCGTTTCGGGTTCATCGGGAACCATCCTTTCTTCACTCTTTCCTTTTGTTCGAATATTTCCTTAATCGTCCAGAAAGACGAGAAAGAGAAAACTCCCAGCAGACTGGAAACCAGGATATCGCTTACCATGACCGAACCGGCTACTCCAGCCAGACCGGCAATCAGGAACCACCACCAGCACCTCGTGCCCCAGTAATATTCGGCCTTGACCACGATAGGGTGGAAAATGCCGATGATCAGGAAGGTGCAGATTCCGATGACCAGACCGCCGATGTGATAAGTGTCAAGCCATTCCATAGACTATTTACGGATAGGGATTTCTTTCTTGATACTTTGCTCAAGCGAAATCAGTGTTTCCGTAGCCACCACTCCCGGAATTTCCTGAATCTTTGAGTTCAGCAAATCCATCAGATGCTCATTGTCAGTAGAATACAGTTTGGTCAGCATGGTGTAAGGACCGGTAGTGAAATGACATTCCACGATTTCAGGAATCTTTTCCAGTTCGGCTACCACACTCTTGTACATTGATCCTTTTTCCAACTTGATACCCACATAAGTACAGGTACTATATCCCAGACTCTTGGGGTTTACATGGTATCCAGAACCGATGATGACGCCTAAGTCGATCAGTCTTTGTACGCGCTGATGAATAGCTGCACGCGATACACCGCAGTCGGCAGCTACATCCTTGAAAGGAATACGTGCGTTCTGGGAGATGATTTCCAGAATCTGCTTGTCGAGATTATCAATCTTTTCCATATGAATTAACGTCTTGTTATTATCATTTTGTAAGCAAATATAGAAAAACTTTTTTTCTAATCGTACATTTTATAAGAAAAAACATGAATTTTAACTCGATTTTCTGCAGAAATCCGTCTATTGGTATATCGTCTCGCTGATTTCCCTGATTTTCTGCCGTCTTTCCAGTGAAAAAGTATTGCTGTGGGTATCCAGGTACTGTAAAAGTTCAAGCGCTTTTTTGAGCAGGCTGTTTCTTTCGGCGTCTGATTTTTTTAATGAGGCATCGAAATAAAACAGTTCGGCCAGTATCTCTATGCGTTGCAGCAATTCCTGAGGAGGAAAGGCCGTCCCCAGATAATGCATGATGAAGGGGACATCCTGTTCGTAGAAGAAGCGTTCCGACTGCTGGAAGTAGCACCGGTACATACTGCCGGTATCCTGTTGCAAGGTCGCCTCTTCCTTTCCTTTTTCCCGTTCCTCCTTCAGTTTCTCCAGTGCCTCGAAAAATTGAAGGATGAGCCGCATGATATAGTCGCGTTCAAGCATAATGTGACAATATATAAGTAAGTATTCAATGCTGCAGTTGTTGGAAACCTGCCTGCCAAAATTAAGAAGATTTTCCGGATTCTCCACAGGAATTCCTCGTGGAAGTAGCACGATGATGAAACTTTTGTTTCCTGGAAGTGAAACTTGAGTTGCATAATTGTGAAACTGGAGTTTCCTCCCCATGACACAGACAGGCCGTTTCCGGTGGCCGACTGTCTGCTTCCTTATTTATCTTCCCTTGTATTTAATTTATCTTCCCTTGTATTTATCTTCGTTCGTTTCTATTTTCACCAGCGTTTATCTCCACTCGTAATTATCCTCATAGCTGTCGAATCTCAGCTGATGGGTAATTCCCTGAGTCCGGAACACCGTTTCAATGTACTGCTGTTCTTTCGGCGGAATCGGATAAGTTCCCCTCCGGTAGCGGTAATATAACTCTTTTCCGTATCTGCAGAGCAGGATTTGCCGGATGTCTCTCACTTTGGCAAAAGGTACTTCGTCAAAGATCCGGGTGAATCCGCGGGCATACCGTACTTGGCGGTCGGGGGCAAAATACCGGCAGTCCGTGCCTGTGCATTTCGGGTTGATGATACTGAGATATTCCATGTCGGACGGCAGATGGGAGGTAAGCAAATGACGGATGCATTTTTCGGAATGCGTACAAGACGGATAGAGGCAGAGTGCATATCCGTGTGGTACTGCAGTAAAGTCATAGTTTAAGGTTTTTTATCCATAAGATAATCAATAGTTTAAGGTTGTATATCACAAAGATAATAATTACCCCGAAAAAAAAGATAAAAAAAATATCATTTTAGTTTAGGGGAGGAAGCAGCAGAATTGTCATGTATATAGAAACGCAAAACAATAGAATATGAAGCTTCAAGAAAACAATATAGAAATTCAGGAAAATGATATGGAACACCTGCTGATGCAGTACTGTCAGGGTACGTTGTCGGGTGAAGAACGCAGCCGGGTAGAAGCCTGGCTGGAAGAAAGTCCCGAACACCGCCGGCTGGCCTCGCAGATAGAAATGCTTTATCTGGCTACTGATACGCTTCAGCTTCAGCAGACCCTGAATACAGAAAAGGCCCTGAAGAAGGTAAAACGCAGAATGTCCGGTTCCAGAAGAACTGTGATATGGATGTGGATGCAGCGTGCGGCAGCGATTTTGTTCCTCCCGGTACTGACAGCCTTGCTGGTGGAGTATTTTACCCGTGAGGATGATGTCCGCATGATGGAGGTACGTACGAATCCGGGAATGATTGCCACAGTAGTGTTGCCGGACAATTCGGTCGTACATCTGAATTCAATGTCTACCTTGCGTTATCCGTCTTCTTTTTCAGGAACCAACCAACGTTTGGTGGAACTGGACGGAGAGGCATTCTTCGAAGTGGAGAAAGACAAGAAAAAGCGCTTTATCGTATCTGCTTCTAATGACGTTAAGGTAGAGGCTTTGGGAACCAGTTTCAATGTGGAGGCTTATCAGGAAGACTCTAATGTAGCCGTTACCCTGGTTGAAGGAAAAATCGGCTTCGACTATCGGGAAGGAAATAAGGAAAACCGGGTGTTGCTGACGCCCAACCAGAAAATCCTCTATGATGCCGACGAAGGAAAGGTACAGCTGCTGAAGACATCCTGTGAAACGGAGACAGCGTGGAAAGACAATAAGATTATTTTAAATAATACTCCTGCTGAAGAAGTGTTACGTATCCTGGAAAAACGCTATGTCGTGAAATTCTTTATCAGAGAAGGAGTTCAACCAACCGGCTCTTTTACAGGTACGTTTACCAATCAGCGTCTTGAGCGTATACTCGAATACTTTAAGGTATCTATTGGTTTGCGCTGGCGCTATATTGATCAGGAAAACCGTTCTCAAATCGAAACTCATATTGAAATATATTGATAAAATAATTAAACTCTTAAATTATGAATATGTATAATTCATCTTGACAAATGAAAAACTGAAGAATGTTTTTTCCTCTTATTCTTGGGGGTTGCTTCTACTTGTTTGTAACGAATGAAAAGCATAATAGACCTTTAATATTTAATACAATTTATGGAACACAATTTTTATTATTCTGCTTCGGAGCAGAGAATTCAATCAGGTAAACTGCGTAGGTTTGCTTCATTGAAGTTGTCTCGAACTATGAAGTTGTCAGCCTTCTTTTTTATTACTTCTTTAGGGATAGGCTATGCTTCTGACGTATATGCACAGACTGCGCCTGTCAGTATTGATTCGAAAAATGTGACAGTCGGTAAAGTTTTAGAGGACATTGAAAATCAGTCTGAGTATAGTTTCTTTTACAACAATAAGCATATCGATTTAACTCGCCGTGTATCAGTATCTTCTCATCAGCGTGATATTCTCGAAGTATTGGGGCAGGTATTTGAGGGTACGAATATCACATATTCTGTGCTTGATAAAAATATTATATTATCTAGCAAGGAAAGTAAACGTGCCAAGGCTGGCGACCAGGAGTCTGTATATGAACTGAAGGGAAAGGTATTAGACAGTAAAGGGGAGCCGATTATTGGAGCGACGGTATTGGAAGTGGGTACTTCGAATGGAACAGTTACCGATTTTGATGGAAATTTTGTCCTTAAGACTTCCAAACCTAATGTGAAGTTGGAAATCTCATACATCGGTTATAAGAAAGAAACTCTGGATGGTAAATTAGGAGTGCTGTTGCGCGTGAATATGAAAGAAGACACAGAAGTACTTGATGAGGTAGTAGTAACTGCCTTGGGTATAAAGCGTGCAGAAAAAGCATTGAGCTACAATGTACAGAAAGTAAAAGGCGACCAGATTACCATGGTTAAAGATGCCAACTTTATGAACTCACTGGCGGGTAAAGTAGCAGGTGTGACCATTAATGCAGGTGCTGCCGGTCCGGGTTCTTCTACCCGTGTGGTCATGCGTGGTATGAAATCCATTGAAAAAGGCAATACGGCTCTTTATGTGATTGATGGTATTCCTATGTATAACCGTAACTTTGATGGTGGAGGCGGTGTTTATGGAGGTTCTACCGGATCGGAAGCTGCCGCAGATATAAATCCGGAAGATATCGAATCAGTAAACATGCTGACAGGCCCTTCGGCTGCCGCTCTTTACGGATCGGCTGCCGCCAATGGTGTGATCATTATCAATACTAAAAAAGGTGCTGAGGGAAAAACGGTTGTGACCATCAATAACTCAACTACATTCTCCAAAGCCTATATGATGCCCGACATGCAAAGCCGGTACGGAAAGACAGCTGCAGATTATGAAAGCTGGGGTGAATTGCTTCCGGAAAGCTACAGCTATGATCCGGCAAACTTCTTTAATACGGGTACAAATATTATCAACTCGGCGTCTCTTTCTACGGGAAATGCCCGTAACCAGACTTACTTCTCAGCTTCTACCACCAATTCGACAGGTATTATTCCTGAGAGCCGTTATAACAGATACAATTTCTCTGCCCGTAATACAACGAAATTTGCCAAAGATAAATTGATTTTTGATTTCGGCGTTAATTTTATTATACAGAATAACAAGAACCTGGTATCACAGGGAGTGTATAACAACCCTATTGTCGGCCTTTATCTGTTCCCTAGAGGAGAAAATTTTGATGAAGTCAGATCTTTTGAAAGATGGAATGATGCACGTGGAATCCAGATGCAATATTGGCCTTATGGAACAGGGGCGCATACCATTCAGAATCCTTATTGGATTCAGAACAGAATGAACCGGGAAATGGCCAAGCGACGTTATATGGTAAATGCCTCTCTTCAATGGAATGTGACCGACTGGCTGAACATCGTAGGACGAGTAAGGATGGATGAATCGACTACGAAACAGAATAATAAATATGCGGCATCTACAAGTACCACTCTTGCAGGTCTTAATGGTGGCTATCGTGTGGAAGATGGAACCGACCGGACCGTATATGCCGATGTGATGGCAAATGTAGATAAAAGCTGGGATAAATTCAGATTGGTAGCGAATGTCGGAACTTCATTGAATGACCAATATTTTAATAGCATTTATATGGGAGGAGACCTGATTGTTCCTAATCATTTTGCGGCAAATAATCTTGATCTGGCATCTCATTTCAAGAGAAATGAAAAAGGTTGGCACGACCAGGTTCAGTCAATATTCGCATCTGTGGAAGGAAGCTGGAATGATGCGGTTTATTTAACCCTGACCGGACGAAATGACTGGGCTTCTCAACTTGCTTTCTCAAAACAGAAATCTTTCTTTTATCCGTCAATAGGTGTTTCTACTATAGTTTCAAATTTGGTTGAACTGCCTGAGTGGCTTTCATACCTTAAAGTTCGTGGCTCTTATTCGCAAGTGGCAAATGCTTTCTCAAGATATCTTTCAAATCCGAGTCTTGTGTTTAATGAGCAGAACGGTACATGGTCGCAAAACTCAACTTATCCTTATCGGGATTTGAAACCGGAGAATACTCGCTCTTGGGAAATAGGTGTTAATGCCAGATTGCTTAAAAATATAAATCTTGATGTTACATATTACCGTTCAAATACATTCAATCAGACCGTATATGGAACTCTGGCGGCTTCATCGGGTTACTCAAACTTTATCGCACAGACAGGTAATGTACAGAATGAAGGTGTAGAACTGGGTGTCGGCTATAATAATACCTGGGGTGATTTTTCATGGGGAAGTAATTTTACTTTCACGTTTAATAAAAATAAGATTGTAGACCTTGGAGATGATATTGTCAATCCGTTAACCGGAGAGGTAAACCAGATTACGGAAATACGGAAAGCCTGGCTTGGTGCTGCAAACGTAGCTCCTCAGGTCATCCTTCGTGAAGGTGGTTCTCTTTCAGATATCTATGTAAATCATTTTATCAAACGCGACTACAACGGCTTCGTGGCAGTAGACAATAATGGTAATATCTCTATGGAAGAAGTAGAGCCTGTCAAGGTCGGTTCTCTTGCCCCGAAGTGTAATCTTGGATGGAGCAACAATTTTGACTATAAGGGTATATCATTAGGCGTAGTTGTTACAGCACGTATCGGCGGACTGGTATATTCCGGTACTCAGGGTATTTTGGATTATTATGGTGTGTCTGAAACTTCTGCTTTGGCAAGAGAAGGCAATCCGATCAAAGTCAATCAGGGAACCATCAGTGCCAAGAGTTATTATCAAACAATCTCTACAGCCAATGGTGGACATGGTGCATATTATATCTATGATGCGACCAATGTACGCTTGCAAGAACTTTCTTTGAATTATAGTTTCCCGAAGTCGTGGTTTAAAGACAAAGTAGGATTGACAGTGGGATTCGTAGCAAGAAATCTTGCCATGATCTATTGTAAGGCTCCGTTTGACCCGGAACTTTCTGCCTCAACAGGAAATAACTATTATCAGGGAGTGGATTATTTCATGCTTCCTAGCACCCGTAATTTTGGATTTAATATTAAATTCCAGTACTAAACATTACTATTATGAATAAAATAATCAATAAGACTGTCTTAATAGCTCTTGCTGTAGTTACGGCAAGCAGTTGTATCGGTAAGTTTGAAGAATATAATACAGAACCGTATGCGTTGCGTGTGGAGGATCCTTCTGTATTGATTGCACCAATGTTTGAACCTTTGATGTATGCCCAGCAGAACTCTTCTCAATATGTCGATCAGATGGTGGGTACATTAGGTGGCTATTTTGCACTGAACAGCCGTTGGTCAGGACAGAATTTTGATACTTTCAACCCTTCCGATGAGTGGTCTGCTATTCCGTATAATAAGGCCTTTAATACGATTTATGCTAATTATTTTAAAATTGAAAAAATAACCGAAGGCAGAGGACATTATTATGCCATGGCTAAACTGATAAAGGCTGCTTCGATGGTACGTGTCGTTGATTTGTATGGCCCTATCCCTTATTCTTGCGTTCAGGATGGAGACATGACCGTAGCATATGATTCAGCCGAGGACGTTTACAAGCATATCATTGATGACTTAAAGTCGTCGGCAGAGGTACTTTCTGATTTTGTAGCTTCGGCTCCAGGATATAAACCCTTAGGATCTTCAGACCCTATTTATGGGGGAGATTACTCCTTATGGGCAAAATTTGCAGAATCTATTATCATGCGAGTGGCCATGAGAACGGGCAATAAAGAAGCTTTCGTTGATGCAATGAATTCTCCTATTGGCTATATCCAGTCCAATTCAGAGAATGCCATGCGAGACCCGAAATCTATGGGTAATCCTTATAACATTGCAGGATCCATCTGGAATGAATTGCGTCCGTCATCTTCTATTGTCAGTTATACCGTAGGGTATAATGACCCTCGTGCCGATAAATGGTTTACTCCGGCTTCGGCCACATGGTCAAAATATGGCAAATATGTGGGCCTGAGAAGAGGAAATGAAATTCTGCCGGCAGGAGATGGATATAGAAGTAAACTTACATTCAATCATGAAGACTTGCTGCCTGTTTTTGTGGCAGCGGAATCACAGTTCCTTTTGGCCGAAGCTGCTCTGAAAGGATGGATTCAAGGAGATGCACGTACCTACTATGAAGAAGGTGTAAAACGTTCTTTCGAACAATGGGGAGTATCTGGAGCCGATGCATACCTTGCGGATGAAACCAGTGTACCTGGAGATCATAAAGAAGCGCTTGCATCACAGAACTATGATCGAAAAACAGAAGTTAAGATTGCTTGGGATGCTGAGTCTACTCCGGAAAAACATCTTGAACAGATCATTACTCAGAAGTGGATTGCCAATTATCCGCTTGGCTTGGAAGCATGGGCCGATTATCGTCGTACGGGATATCCGGAACTTGCTCCAAGTGTAAGTAATCTCAGTAGCGGTGTTATTTCCGACGTGGTTCGTGGTGCTAGAAGAGTCCGTTATCCGTATCAGGAAAAAGATCTTAACTCAGAGAATTATCAGAAGGCCCTTTCTCTTTTAGGTGGCTCTGACAATGAAGCTACAGACTTGTTCTGGGCAAAAAAATAATAACTAAAAAATAAGGATTATGAAATACAATAACTTGAAAACAAACTTACTGTTTGTATTATTATTTGTATTAGCGGGATGCAGTAACTGGACTGAACCCGAGGTTAATGTATACGATGATTGTCCGCTTGACCAGATAGATAGGGATGAGGCCTATTATGAAGCTTTGAGAGCTTATAAGGCTTCGGAACACTCTGTTGCATTTGGCTGGTTCAGCGGTTGGGGAGAAGGAAGTGCCAACATGTCGGCAACACTTTCTGCTGTACCCGATTCTATGGATATTATTTCTCTTTGGGATAACCAGCGTAACCTCACCGAAGCAAAGAAGAAGGACCTTGAATATGTACAAAAAGTAAAAGGTACCAAGGTGGTAGTTTGTGCCTTTGTGAATAATATCGGTGACGGATATACTCCACCTGAGCATAATGGATCGATTGAAGAGAAAAAAGAATTCTGGGGATGGATAGACGGCGATAACGAAGCGATTCAGTCTGCAATTGCTAAATATGCCAAGGCCATTTCGGATACTCTTTATAAGTATGGATATGATGGATTTGATATTGATTATGAGCCAGGAGGTGAGCTGGATAAGAATATGACTTATTTCGGATGGCTCGTCAGAGAATTGAGTAACTATTTCGGACCAAAATCTTCTACAGGAAGACTGTTCTTGATTGATGGGTATGTGAACCGGCTTACTCCTGAAATTGCTCAATGTGTAGATTATTTTGTCTCACAGGCTTATTCTGTATCTGGTGGTACGCCTTCTCCTAATGCTGGAACTACGGCTGCTGATAAAGACAGACGCCTTTCTCAATGTGTTACCGCATTCCAGGAAGTTCTCACAGAAGAAGAAGTTACCAATAAGTTCATTGTTACAGAAAACCTGGAATCAGCCATGGACTGTTTGAACGGAGGTTTCTTCTGGACTGATATCCAAAATCGTAGATGGAGCAAAGAGGTCATGCCTTCTATTTTGGGATTTGCTTCATGGCAGCCATCCAATGGATTCAGAAAAGGAGGATTTGGAGGGTATAAATTTAATAATGAGTCTGTTAGCAATACTCCTTACAAGTGGTTCCGTAAAGCCATTCAGCAACAGAATCCAGCTCCTGGAGCGAAGATTGTAACAGACGATGATTATGTAGCACCTAATAAATAATAGAAAAATATGAAACGATATCTAATAAATATATTGTATACATTATTTGTAGCTTTATTTGCTACAAGTTGTGATGATGCTGAATATAGTATTGCTGGTCCTATTGTCTTTCTTCAGGAAAGTGTCGGAGGTACCGGAATAGCCGGGCAAGTAACCACCGTACCTATGGGAGGCAAGAAAGTAACTTTAAAAATGGCATTGAGTGATAAAGTAAGTGAGGATGTGAGACTGCGTTTCGGCATAGATGAGACAGCCCTTGCCATTTATAATAAAGAACAGTCCAGCGAATATCTGCTGATGGATAAGTCGTTATACGATTTAGGAGGAGAAGTGACTATTTCGGCTGGTAATTATACGTCTGATAATTTGGAAATTATGTTGAATAAAATTCCGGAAGAGATTGCCGATCAGCCACTTGCACTTCCTTTGACGATTGAAGTTATTAGTGGTAACGTGACCGTTGCACCTGTTACCTCAAAGTATGTGATTGCGGTTTCTCCGGTATTGACTAATGAACTGGCTCAATTTACAGGGGCTCCTAATCTGGTAAATGAAGATTTTACAGCGTTCTATCCACAGTATACTGTAGAATGTCGTTTCCAAATGCAGAACAGCGCAAACCGCAACCGTTTTGTATTTAATAACGGCCATTTATCTGGACGTTTTGAAGACCCTCAGCAAGATCAGGATGGACATAAGGCACACTCTTTGGTACAGTTCCATGTAATTCCTGATAAGTGGATTAATCCGGAACTTTCTTTTGAGTCCAATATATGGCAGCATCTGGCTGTGTCTTATAATGGAAGAGCCATTACCATATATGTAAACGGAGCATTCGCCGGTACTAAGGAATATCCGGTAGAAAATGCAGGTCAGTTTGATTTTGTGAAATGGTTTGAAACAAATTCTTATTGGAACAACTGTAAATTATTGATTACAGAAGTCCGCGTATGGTCTGTCTGCAGAACAGAAAGTCAGATTCAGTCTAATATGAAATCAGTGCTTCCGACATCGGCCGGACTTGAAGGATATTGGAGAATCAATAAGGCTACTTATGATGAGGCCAGTAAGTCATTTGCAGATCTTACAGGCAAAGGACATCCATTGACCGTAAGTGCTCAGACTATTAAATGGATAAAAGGAGTATCTTCAGAAGATACATCTACCGAGTGGGTATACTAAGACATGTGTAAAATAGTTCGTCACTCATAAATTTGAGTAATATAATAGTTTGGTTGGTCTTTTTGTTATAATGGACTAAAGCTTGAAAGGCGGAAAAATTTGGTTTTTCTAGGTTTTATCCGCCTTTCTTTTTTCTCTATTCATTAATTGGTTTTAAATGTCTTGCAACCAATAGGGTATGATTGCAAGCATGGATATTGGCTTTGTTAACTTTTACATTTTACTCACGTTATCATTTTGCAGAACTTGTAAATGGTTTGGATCCTGATAAGGAACATACACTCACCATACAAGTAACGGATGAGCATTTAGATAAAACTTCGATTCTTTTTGAACGAAATCGTAATGATTTAAAAGAACATCCGGGAAAATATAATGTTGAATGCTTTGTACATTATTCCTTAAAACAATATTATCCTGATTAATGGCTGAGGCCTGAATTCATAAGCCTGTTAAGTCAATAACTGGCCTTGGCTTGAGTATGAATTTGTTTTGCTGATAATGCAGAACGTATAGTCTTTGATGTATGAAAAGAAGAAATTTATTGCTGATAATGCTTGTTTTGATATGCTTTCCTGCATTTTGTGAGAAGCATATCTATTATGTTTCGGTAAAAGGAAACGATAATGCTGCCGGTACCTTGAAGTCTCCTTTCAAGACCGTACAGAGGGCTGTGGAAATTGCACAAAGGCATGGAACTGATACTGTGGAAATTCAGTTCAGAGGGGGAGAATACCGCCTTCTGAATAGTGTGAAAATCATGGGTGAGAACCTTATACTTCGTCCTTACCGGTCTGAAAAAGTATCATTTACAGGGGGAATTTCAGTAGGAAAGAACCAGATAAGAGCAATTCGGGATGAGTCTGTTATATCCCGGTTACAGCCTCATGTCAAGGATAAAGTGAAAGAAATTGATGTGAATTCCTTAGGGGTGGAAATAGCAGAAATCACTCCGAAAGGCTTTGGCCGTGCTGCACTTCCTTCATGGACCGAGTTATTTGTTAACGGTCGGCCAATGCATCTTTCTCGCTGGCCCAATGACAGTACTGTATTGATTGGAAAGGTCCATTGTACTGGGGATATCCCTCGGATAAGGCAGTTTGGCAAGGGCCTTCCACTGTTTGAATATATTGAAGACAGGCCCTCATTGTGGAAATCGGCAG
>OHPB01001436.1_pt1 | contig 12484 bp, 10 predicted proteins | sample 1577621 | NCBI WGS metagenome assembly OHPB01 (sample SAMEA3879577, study PRJEB24766) | human gut metagenome | biome: human-associated habitat; feature: feces | place: USA | collected 1985/1987 | reverse complement strand
CCGCGACCTTTATCGGCTTGTTTATCCCGGCACAAAGTTTCTCGACCTGTTCCGCAAGCGGAATCAGCGCGATCTTGGTTCTTCCGCAGGTCGGACACGCCACGATCTGCACGCCGGTTCCGATATCGCATGCACGCAGGATATCCTTTGCGGCGTAGATTTCCTTGACCGGGTCTGCGGTCAGGGAAACGCGTATCGTATCGCCTATTCCGTCGCAGAGCAGCGAGCCTATTCCTACCGCCGACTTAATGACGCCCATGCGCTCCGTTCCGGCTTCGGTCACTCCGAGGTGCAGCGGATAGTCAACCTGCTTTGCAAGCAGCCTGTACGCCTCTATCATGAGCTTCACGTCCGAGGATTTTATACTGATCACAATATCGTCGAAATCGCAGTCGTTCAGCAGCTTTACATGCCCGAGGGCGCTCTCTACCAGCGCTTCCGGGGTGGGGCTTCCGTACTTTTCAATCAGCCTGCGCTCAAGCGAGCCGGAGTTCACTCCAATACGGATAGGAACATTGTGGAGCCGGCAAGCGTCCGCGACTGCCTTTACACGGTCGACGCCCCCGATGTTTCCGGGATTAATGCGCACCTTGTCGACCCCGGCTTCCACCGCGGCAAGCGCTATTCTGTAGTCAAAATGAATATCGGCGACTACCGGGATATCAACCGCGTTTTTCAGCGCGGGAATAAGCCGGACGTCCTCAATGGTCGGTATCGCTGCGCGGATTATTTCGCAGCCCGCCGCTTCAAGTTCTTTAGCCTGCCTTACTGTGCCTTCTACGTCCCCGGCGGGAATGTTCAGCATCGACTGAATGTAGATTTTACCATCTCCGAGCAGCAGACTGCCTACTCTTACCTTTTTATTGCTCAATTGAAACCTCCGCTGATCAGCTTAGAAATATCTCCGAATGTTACCACAAGCATAAGAACCATAAGCAGACCGAAGCCTACCAGGTGTACAACGCCCTCGATTTCCGGCTTGAGCGGCTTGCGGCGTATCGCTTCAATAACAAGGAACAGGAACCGGCAGCCGTCCAGCGCGGGAATGGGAAGCAGGTTGAAAACTCCTACGTTGATAGTAATAAATGCGAAAAGGTAGCAGAACGACGGGAGTCCATAACTTACGCTCTGCGAAACAACCGTGACGGTTCCGACCGGACCTGAAAGGTCTTTCAGACCGTATTTTCCCTTGAACAGATCAGCCAGTGTGAACATTATCATGCGGCTTATCGAGGCGGTCTCACGTCCGCTGTACTCAATAACCGTCAGGAAGTTCCTCTCGAGCGGCTGAACGTAGAAACTGTAGATAACATCGCTGTTTCCGTTATCGTCTGTTTCGACCTTGAACTGAACGTCTTTCAGCGCGATAAGCTCTCCGCCGCGCTTCACCTTGAAATCAAGCAGGAGGTTTCCGTTTTCGTCAGTGCGGCCGCCGTTGTTCTGCATTTTGTACTGAATGTCGAACGTTGTCCAGACCGTCGTATTCTCCACGGAGACGATCTCATCGCCGACCATTAGCTGACTTGTAATCCCGGGTATATCGTTGACAACGCTTACCGTGGTCGTTCCGATGTTCGAAATTGTGCAGACATATATCATTGCGACAAAAAATCCGAGAATCAGGTTCATTATCGGGCCTGCAAGTATAACTATCATTCTCTGCCAGACCGGCTTCCGGTTGAATGCGCGCGGGTTGTCACTTGAATCCTGCTCGCCTTCCATTGATACCGAACCGCCGATGGGCAGCAGACGTATCACATAGTTAGTCTCCCTTCCCTTTTTCCTCAGGATCACTGGACCCATTCCGACCGCGAATTCGTTTACCTGAATCCCGCAGAGCTTTGCCGCTGTGAAATGTCCCAGCTCATGAATGATGATAATAACACAGAACGCGAGTATTGCAATGACTATCTGCATATGACCTCCTGTCAGAGAGTTCCGAACTTTGCCGCTACATATTCCTCGGCGGCAGCCTTTGTATCTAGTATTTCCTGGAGCGTTGGCTCGGGAATGAATTTTACAGACTCCAGGGCGCCGCTGACCGCCTCGCCGATGTCAAGGAATCCGATCTTCCCTGCAAGGAAAAGCGCAACAGCGGCTTCGTTTGCGGAATTCACCGCGCAGGGGGCGTTTCCCTCCATTGAAATCGCACGTTTTGCCGCACCAAGGCAGGTGAAGGTTTCCGGATCCGGCTTTGAAAAAGTGAGCTGCCCCACGTCAAAGAGCGATAGCTTCTTAGCCGGAGACGGAAGGCGCCTCGGGTAGGTCAGCGCTAACTGAATAGGAATACGCATATCAGCCGTACCCAACTGAGCAATAACAGCGCCGTCCTCGAACTCCACCGCAGAGTGAATTATGCTCTGCCTGTGAACGACTATCTCCACCTGCTCTGGGCGCACGTCGAAAAGCCGTACCGCTTCGATCAGCTCCAGACCTTTATTCATGAGAGTTGCGCTGTCAATGGTGATTTTCGCGCCCATGCTCCAGTTAGGGTGCTTCAGAGCCTGCTCAACGGTCACTCCCCGGAGTTCCTCCGTGTTTTTCCCATAGAACGGCCCGCCGGAAGCGGTGAGCAGTATTTTCTCAGGACGGTTTTCACCGGCTCCCATCAGGCACTGGAATATCGCCGAATGTTCGCTGTCGATCGGCAGCAGCTTCACGCCGTGCTCCTTTACGCAGTCGGTGACGAGCTTTCCGCCGGCTACCAGCGTTTCCTTGTTGGCAAGAGCGATGTCGTTGCCTGCTTTCGCCGCCTCCAGCGTGGGTAAAAGTCCGACCATGCCGACAACGGAATTCACCACAATATCGCAGTCAAGCCGCGCCAGCTCGCACAGACCTTCCATTCCGCAGAGCACCTTGATTTCCGTATCAGCAAGCCGCTGCTTCATGTCAGGATACGCGCTTTCGGAGTAAACGCAGACGTACTCCGGCTTAAACTCCCTGGCCTGTTTCTCAAGCTGCGTCGTATTTGTCGAAGCGGACAGCGCCTTGACTCCGAACCCGTGCATGCGGCAGACGTCAAGCGTCTGAGTGCCGATCGACCCCGTCGAACCGAGTATGACAATGCTTTTCATTTATTAATATACCCCGCATTCAAGTAATATGCCCTTTGAACAAAACCACCCATTCACGCGGGTGAATGGGCAGAAATCATAAGAGCGGCCGCTCAGTTAAACAAAAATGAAACGTCCCAGATAGGAAAATGCTATATACAGGAACGGCGCAACAAAAATCACGCTGTCGAATCTGTCCAGTACGCCGCCGTGACCCGGCATAATGTTGCCGAAATCCTTGACATCATACTCGCGCTTGATAACGGACGCGGAGAGATCTCCTATCACCCCGACAAGCGAAGCAGCCATTGAAAGCGGCACCAGGACGAAATAATTGAGCTGTACATCATTCAGGACGAAAGTGTTGTAAATAAATACAGTTATTACAGTAACAACGCCTACAGTAACAACGCCGCCGACCAGACCCTCAACGGTCTTTTTAGGGCTTATGAGCGGACAAAGCTTGTGCTTTCCGAAGAAAGTTCCGACAAAATACGCGCCGGAATCCCCGAACCACGCGCAGAACAGGACATACAGCACCATGAAGATACCAAGCCCCTCGCCATGCGCGGAATACCTCAGCAGGGTTATACTGCACAGAGCAACCGGAAGAAGCCCTCCCGCAGCGCCGCATGCGAGCACCTGTTCAAAACGGACTTCCTTGTGGAACTTCAGCATAATCAGCGCCATCACAATTACATACAGCATTGCGGCAGGCACAGCCAGGAACTTGATTTGGCTTATGGAAATAATAATCGGAAAAACAGCGCCAAAGACAATTGACGTCCACCTCAGCACGGTAAACTTATCGCACTTTATCGCGCGGGTAAGCTCCCATACCGCGACAGCAGACAAAAACGAAATGGCCGCGCAATAAACGAATAGATTATCGAGAATCAGAATTGTGACTCCCAATACTATTCCAACAGCAGCGGAGATCAGTCTCACACCCATAAGCAAACCCTTCCTCTGAAACTACACCCCGCCAAAGCGCCTGTCCCTGTCGTTGTAGATTTGTATTGCGTATTCCAGATGTTTTTTTGTGAAATCCGGCCAGAGCACGTCCATAAAAACGAACTCCGCATAAGCCGCCTGCCAGATCAGAAAATTTGACAGTCTCTGCTCGCCGCTGGGTCGGATTATCATGTCCAGCGGGGGCATTTCCGCAGTATAAAGCAGTTTCTCGATAGAATCCTCAGTTATGTCGTCCGGAGAGATTCCCCCGGAAGCCGCTTCGCGGGCAAGCTCCCTTGCGGCTCTTGTAATTTCATCTCTGCCGCCGTAGTTCAATGCCACGCCGGCGATAAAACCAGTGTTATTCACGGTTGACTGCTGAATATCCAGAAGCTCTGCGGTAATATCCTCCGGAAGCCGTGTTATATTGCCCAGGAAAATAAATCGTATATCTTCCCGCGCGGCAGCCCTGATATCCTTAATATACTGCCGGAGAAGGTTCATTATTCCTTCAACCTCGTCAGCCGGACGCTTCCAGTTCTCGGTCGAAAATGCATAGAATGTCACGCATTTAACTCCAAGCTCCCGCGCCCAGTTGATGGTCTTTTTAAAGACGGCCGCGCCCTGCTTGTGCCCAAAGCTCCTCGGGAGGCCGCGTTTTTTCGCCCACCTGCCGTTGCCGTCCATTATTATGCCGACATGCTGCGGAACATTAACCTCAGCCATCAGATAGACATGATCTCCTTGTCCTTGTCAGCGCCGACAGCGTCGATGGTCTCGATATACTTGTCGGTGATCTTCTGAACATTCTTCTCAGCTTCCTTGAGGTCGTCCTCGGTGATCTCACTGTTCTTCTTCTTTGCCTTGAGCTTGTCGAGAGCGTCGCGGCGTACGTTGCGGACTGCAACTTTGCTTTCCTCGCAGATCTTGCTTACCTGCTTGCAGAGTTCCTTTCTGCGGTCCTCGGTAAGCTGCGGAAATGCGATACGAAGCACTCTGCCGTCGTTGGTGGGGTTGATACCCAGGTCACTCGCCTGGATAGCCTTCTCGATGGACTTCAGAGTAGAAGCGTCGAACGGCTGAACAACGAGTATTCTAGCCTCGGATACAGAAATAGACGCCATCTGGTTAACAGGAGTCGGGCAGCCGTAATAATCTACGGTGATTCTGTCAAGTACGCTGGGATTAGCTCTGCCTGCGCGGATCGTTGCAAGCTCGCTTTCAAGCGCGTTTACGCACTTGCCCATCTTTTCCTTTGTAATGTCGAGTATCTCTTTCATTATGGCACCTCTTTCGTGATATTACTGGGGCTTATGTTTTGTAACGAGCGTTCCGACTGTTTCTCCCATCACTGCGTCGTAGATGTTGTCGGGACGGTTAAGATCAAATACGATTATCGGAATGTTATTTTCGGTGCAGATCGCAGCCGCTGCGCTGTCCATTACCTGGAGCTTATTTACAAGAATATCATGATGTGTGATCACGTCATACTTGACTGCATCGGGGAACTTCTTGGGATCCTTGTCGTAGATACCGTCGACCATAGTCGCCTTCAGCAGGATATCGGCGTTGAGTTCCGCTGCACGAAGCGAAGCCGCGCTGTCCGTCGAGAAGAACGGGTTGCCGGTTCCACAGCCGAATATAACTACCCTGCCCTTTTCAAGGTGGCGGATAGCCTTGCCGAGAATAAACGGCTCAGCTACCTGCTGCATTGTAATGGCAGTCTGAACTCTGACCTCACATCCGAGCTTTTCAAGCACATCGGCTACAGCAAGGGCGTTCATGGCAGTGGCGAGCATGCCGATATGGTCTGCACGCGCTCTGTCCATACCCTCGGAGCTTCTTCCGCGCCAAAAATTTCCGCCGCCGACAACTATGCCAATCTGAGCGCCGGCGTCAGCGCACTTTTTTATGCTCTTGCAGATGTTTTCAATGGTCGGGATATCAAGCCCGCTGCCCTTATCTCCGGAAAGCGCTTCGCCGCTGAGCTTCAGCAGTACTCGCTTATACTTAGGAGTTCCTGATTCCATATATGTTGCCTCCAAAATTTGTAATAATGCGTTATTAGCTGAAACATCAATAATCCAGAACACGGATCCTTCCGAGAAGGTCTGCGCTGTCGGAAACCTTCGCAATTGCGTCAGTAGTAGCCTTTTCAGTCATAACGCCTGTAACGAACGCAAGCTCGTTCTCAGGCTGGTTCTTTCTGGAAAGATATGTTACGTCGCCGAAGAGCGCCTTGACAACCGCCTTGGTAACTTCCACGTTCTTGGAAGCCAGTCTGATGTAGCTTGCGCTTGTGAAGTCACTGAAATCCTTGATGAAGTCCTGAGCGCTGTCAGCCCATGTGAGGGACTTGCTTGTGCCGGAGTGCTTTACAGCGGAAACGATATCCGCAACAACTGCGCTTGCGGTCGGGAGCTTGCCAGCGCCCTTGCCGTAAAATACAACGTCGCCGGTAGCGTCGCCGCGAACCAGGATAGCGTTGAATACGTCGTTAACGCCCGCAAGCTGGCTCTCGTCCTTGATAACCGCCGGGAAAACGCCGATGGAGATCTTGCCGCCCTCTTCGCGCTTAGCACAGCCGATGAGCTTGATCTTGCAGTCAGCGCTGTCGCAGTACTCAACGTCCTCTAGAGTTATCTTTGTGATGCCCTCGGTGTGTACGCTCTCGGGGTAAACATGCTTGCCGAATGCGAGGGAAGCCAGAATGCATATCTTGCGGCATGCATCATGGCCGTCCACGTCAGCGGACGGGTTGCGCTCTGCATAGCCCAGCTCCTGAGCGATCTTGAGGGCCTTCTCAAAGTCCATGCCGTCGCGGATCATCTTTGTGAGAATAAAGTTGGTCGTACCGTTCAGGATACCAGCGATCTCGTCGATCTCGTTTGCGGAAAGGCATGCATGAAGGGGCTTGATAATGGGAATTCCGCCGCCTACGCTCGCTTCGAAGAAGAAGTTTACATTCTTTTCCTTTGCAATGGCGAGAAGCTCCGCGCCCTTAGCTGCAACGAGCTCCTTGTTGGAGGTTACTACGCTCTTGCCTGCTTCAAGCGAGGACTTAACGAAGTCGTAGGACGGCTTGAGACCGCCGATGACCTCGGCTACAACTGTGACCTCAGGGTCATTGAGGATAACATTGAAATCCTTGACGAATTTATCCTTGTAGGGGCTGTCGTTGAAATCACGGACATCGAGAATATACTTGATATCCATTTCCTGCCCAGCCTTCTTCTCAAGGCTTTCCTTGTTCTTATAGAAAACCTCTACTGTACCTGAGCCTACTACACCGTAGCCCAGAACCGCGATCTTAGCCATAATCTACTTCCTTTCATTATACGGCGCCGCCGTATGAACATCTGCACCGGCGGAGTGAGCATTCGCCGCCTTTGACCGGGCGTGTTCAGGTATTTTTCTGCGAAAACCGCCTCAGCCGTCAGATCTCCGTCAGTCCCGCGTGACCGTGGGGTGTGACATCTTTCAGCTTTTAAGCATGGCTCCGCTTATTATCCTGTATATTATATCACAATTCAATGATATTTGCAAGTAGTTTTTTAAAGGCTTGTAATTTTTCTGTGTAGTTATTCTGAAAGAATTGCATCTATCGCGGAAAGTTCCGACTGTGTGAAGTCCAGTTTGTATACCGCTTCCACATTTTCCTTTATCTGTTCGGGGCGCGAAGCGCCGATCAGCACCGTAGTGACCTTACCCTCCCGGAGCACCCATGAAAGCGCCATCTGCGAGAGCTTCTGTCCGCGTGAAGCCGCAATATCATTGAGTCTGCGAAGCTGAGAGAGCTTCTGATCGGTGAGTTCGTTTTTGATCCAGGTCCTTCCCTTTCCGATTCGGGAATCCGCAGGAATTCCGTTCAGATAGCGATCCGTGAGCAGCCCCTGATAAAGCGGGGAAAACACGCTCAGGCCGATTCCCTGCTCCGCCGCGAAATCACGCAGACCGTCTGATTCTATCCAGCGGTTGAGCATTGAATAGCTCGGCTGATTCACGATGAACGGCGTGCGAAGCTCCTTGAAAATCGCCATTATTTCGGCGGTCTGAGCCTTGTTGTAGTTTGATATCCCGACATACAGCGCCTTCCCCTGCCTTACCGCATTGTCGAGCGCGAGAGCTGTTTCCTCAAGCGGCGTGTTGGGGTCAAAGATATGATGATAGAATATATCAACATAGTCGAGTTTCATGCGTTTCAGCGACTGATCCAGCGAAGCGGTAAGGTACTTTCTCGAACCGTTGCGGTCGCCGTATGGACCGTCCCACATCTCGTAGCCCGCCTTGGTTGAGATCACAAGCTCATCACGGAACTGCCGCATTCCACGGTCAAGTATTTTCCCGAGATTCTCCTCGGCTGAGCCATTGTATGGATTTCCGTAATTATTGGCAGCGTCGATGTGGGTTATTCCGAGATCGAATGCGGTATGCACCATCTCCTCCATATTATCGAAGCTGTCCTTATAGCCAAAGTTCTGCCAGATTCCCAGCGATACCGCCGGGAGCTTCAGACCGCTCTTTCCGCAGCGGTTATATACCATTTTTTCATAGCGATGTTCGTTTGGTGTATACATTTTTCCTCCGTGTTAGTGTCTCTTGAAAAATCCCGGCTTCTTTTCGGAAGCTGAATTCTTCCTCTCTTCCTCGAGTTCTTTGAGAATTTCGCGCTTTATGTTCTCGCGGAGATTTTCGTACAGGTTCTCGTACAAATTGTTATAAAGCTCAGCCGCGAGCTTCTCCTTGTCGAACAGCGGCTCAGGAGTTATTTTCTTCTTCAGATTGCGCTGTATCTCCTCCAGCTCGAAGGAAGTAAATGCGCTTGCAGTCGAAATGTACTCTTCCTCTTCGGGCTCCTCTTTTGCAGGCTCCGGAGCTTTTTCGGGCTCTGTATGTACCTGCTGGTGCGACGGTTCGTCAGTCGCTGCAGGATTTGGAATATCTGGTTCCTCAGCGGTCTCAGCGTCGGGAGCAGGAAGTGTTGTGAATTCCGGTTCAAACGGCTGCATTTCCTGCATTGTATCTTCCGGTTCCTCAGGCTTAACCGCAAAGGGATCAGCGGGAGCTTCCTGCTCCGGAATTTCGGGTGCTGACGGAACTTCTTCCGCTGGAGTTTCCTCAACTGGCTCGGGAACTACCGGTTCTAACTCCGGCATTGGCTCGACGGGAGCTTCCTGCTCCGGAATTTCGGGTACTGACGGAACTTCTTCCGCTGGTGCTTCCTCGACTGGCTCGGGAACTATCGGTTCTAGCTCCGGCATTGGCTCGGCGGGAGCTTCCTGCTCCGGAATTTCAGGTACTGACGGAACTTCTTCCGCTGGCGCTTCCTCGACTGTGTCGGGAACTATTGGCTGTAACTCCGGCATGGATTCAATCGGAGATTCAGAAACTTGCATTGAAACAGCAACAGGAACTCCCTGCACGTCTGATTCTGGAGATACTGTTTGAGGAGCCGGAGCAGTGCTCTCTGCCGGCTGAGCTGGATTTACAGCAGGCTCGTGATTCACTTTATGGCCGCAGTAGGGGCAGTACAATGCCTGGGGTCTGATGAGTTTTTTACCGCATTCTTCACAAAACATTTGGTGCCTCCGCATTAATTATTCGTGCTGCTTATATTCTGGGAAACGCTGAATAAAACAATCCTGGTTTTTATTCTGAAAATGCCTCCCAAATGACCAGCACTCAGGAGGCATTTTAATGTAACTATTACATCTGTGCAAGCTCAGCAAAGGACTGCTTCATTGCCGGATAAAGCTTGCGGTACATTGCATATACCTTTTCGTACTCGGCGGTGTTTTCCGCGATAGGTTCCTGTATCTTCTCGGGCTTGATGACCGCGCGGCACGCCTCGGGAACGCTCTTATAAATACCTGCGCAAGAAGCGCTACGCCAAGCGCAGGACCTTCCTTGTTCTGGGTGGTCTTGACCTGGCAGCCGTAAAGGTCGGCAAGCATCTGACGCCACAGCGGAGAAGTTCCACCGCCGCCGCACGCCATCATATCGCTTACGTTAATGTTCATCTCGCGCATAACCTCAACGCAGTCGCGCAGGGAGTAGGATACGCCCTCCATTACCGCACGGAGCATTTCCTTCTTCTTGTGCATGGTGGAAAGCCCGAAGAATACGCCGCGGGCATTAGGATCAAGGTGGGGAGTTCTCTCGCCGTTGAGGTAAGGCATGTACAACAGACGGTTTGCCCCGATCGGAACGCTTCCCGCTTCCTTATCCATAAGGTAATAGGGATCAACGCCCATAGAAAGCGCGGTCTCCATTTCAGACCATGCAAAATTGTCCCTGAACCACTTGAGGGACAGTCCGGCGGACTGTGTAACGCCCATTACATGCCAGCAGCCAGGAACCGCACAGCAGAAGGTGTGCACTCTTCCCTTCTTATCAATGGAAATATCGGAGGTATGTGCAAATACAACGCCGGAAGAGCCGATAGTAGTAAACGCCTTTCCGTCCTCGACTACGCCGGTGCCGACCGCAGCTGCCGCATTATCTCCGGCACCGCCGACTACAGGAGTTCCGACTTTAAGACCCGTCAGCTCCGCAGCCTTTGCCGTGATAGTTCCGGTGATCTCGGGAGATTCGTATACCTTGGCAAGGAGAGCCTTGTCGATACCAAGCTTGTTCAGGACTTCGTCAGACCAGCAGCGGTTCGGAATGTCAAGAAGCTGCATTCCGCTCGCGTCGGAAACCTCGGTTGCGAACTCGCCGGTAAGCATAAAGCGTATGTAATCCTTCGGAAGGAGGATATGCCTGCACTTCTCATAATTCTGAGGCTCGTTGTTCTTTACCCACATGATCTTCGCTGCGGTGAATCCGGTAATATAGACGTCACCCAGTCCGTTGTTGGCGGACTGCATGACCATACTGCCTATCGCTGTAATGGAATATTGCAGTCCCATAGGGATCGCCATGATAAGCAGATGCGATACCATCTGTGGGCGAAAAGCGCGATCCTCTGCAGTTGGATGCAGTATCGGTACCTTCTTTAGTATAAACACGAGACAAAGCAGCCCGCTGATCCCCTGAGCGGTGATCGTTGCAATTGCAGCACCGGCACAGCCCCAGTGAAAGACAACGATGCAGACCAGATCCAAGATAATATTTAATATGGTGGAAAACACCAAAAACAAAAAAGGTGTTTTGCTGTCGCCAACGGCACGAAGTATGCTCGAAAGCAGATTGTACAGTAAAGTACAAGGGATGCCCAGGAAAATAATTAACAAGTAAATATAGGCATCTTTATAGATGTTGGCTGGTGTGGTTAAAATATGTAAAATAGCAGGGCAAAGCAGGGCGCAGATCGTTGTCAGCAGGACGGCGGCAGCAATCGTGATAAAAATGCTGTGCCAGATATAGGCGCGCATGGATCTGTAATCCTTGCCGCCAAAGCGTTGAGCGATAGGAACTCCAAATCCACAACAGATGCCGATGCAAAATCCAAGTACCAAAAATTGGACACTAGAGGAGGCACCGACTGCAGCTAGCGCTTTCGGTCCAAGGAAACGTCCAACGATCGCCGCATCAGCAACATTATACATTTGCTGAAAAAAGTTGCCGATCAACAAAGGAAATGCAAACTGCAGGATCAAAAGCAGTGGCTTACCTGTTGTCATATCTTTCGTGACATCTTTACTCATCTAATTTCGACCTCCATATGTAACGCTGAACTCCGATTTGTTTGCCTCATATAATGTATAGGGAGTAATTAACAATTTCAATATCGCAATTATCTATTTTAACACCATAATTGGGAAATGCAACTGCTATTTTTGAAACATATATCGGAAATAAACTTCCTTGAAGGCAGCATAGTTATTTCGCGAAATTGGGATGACCATGCCGTTTTGAAGAGTCACTTCGGTTTTAGTAAATTGTTCTACGAACATTAGATTTACGATATAGCTGCGATGACACTTGATAAATCCCCGATCCATATGGAATATCTCTTCGCACTTATAAAATGGTTCACGGATTGTGATCTGCGTTCCGTTTGAAAAGGTTACAAGTACCAGTTTGTTTTGCGCTTCCAGACAGGCAACCTCTTCGATCGTCATTTTGTAAAAACCGGTCACAGTCTGTGCCGTAAAGGTTTCTTTGATCTTGCAAAATTGTTTCCGGTATTCGTCCATGACAGCAAATAATCGTATTTCGTCAATGGGTTTCAGCAGATAATGAAAGGCTTTGACCTCGTAGGATTCAACTGCAAATTCACGGGAGGAAGTTAGAAAAATAATGGGAACATCCTGTCCGTTTGCGCGTAATTCAGCAGCAGTGTCTATGCCGTTCAAAAGAGGCATAATGACGTCTAACAGGATCAAATCCATACATTCATCTGTATGTGCAGCAATCAGATCGTCGCCATTATCATACGTGAAGATTTGCATTTCAATACCATGTTCACCAGCCCATTTCTGTAATAAACGGGAAGTTGTTTCTATATAAATTGGTTCATCATCACAAATTGC
>OHPB01001405.1_pt1 | contig 12659 bp, 14 predicted proteins | sample 1577621 | NCBI WGS metagenome assembly OHPB01 (sample SAMEA3879577, study PRJEB24766) | human gut metagenome | biome: human-associated habitat; feature: feces | place: USA | collected 1985/1987 | reverse complement strand
ATTGTAAGCTCCGCCCGTCTGAATTTTCAGACGGGCGGAGCTTTTTTTGCAAAAAATCGTTGCGTAATTAAAAATAGAATGATATATTTGTAATATCAAAATAATATCATAAAAACAGGATGGTTATGGAAAAGGGAAATTTTGTCTATTCGGGTTGGCGGGCCAACGGCTTCGTCGCGCTCGTCGGGTTGCTGGTGTTGATCGCCGGAGGTATCGCGCTGTGCGTGTTCGGCAGCGATGTAATGGATCCGCGCATTGGGCTGCGGACTGCGATGCTGGTTTGCGGCGTATGCCTGTTTTTTATAAGTATGTTCTGTTTCAAGGGCTTTATGTTGCTCGAACCCAACGAAGCCCGTGTCGTTATGTTTTTCGGCAAATACAAGGGGACTTTTTACGAAACGGGTTTTTGGTGGATCAATCCCTTTATGGGGCGCAAGAAAATTTCGGTGCGTGCCCGCAACCTGAACGTCGAGCCGATCAAGGTGAACGACAAGAATGGTAATCCGGTGATGATCGGCTTGGTGCTGGTGTGGAAAATCTGTCCGGACGAGATCTACCGGGCCGTCTTCGACATCGACGCCTCGACGATGGGCGGCACCGATCTTGCGGTTTCGGCTTCGGCCCGTATGAAGGTGCTCGAAAACTTCGTCAGCGTGCAGAGCGATGCCGCACTGCGTCAGGTGGCGGGGTATTATGCGTATGATAACAACGGCGTCGCAGATGACGAACTGACTCTGCGTTCGAACAGTGACGAGATCAACGATCAGCTCGAAGCCAAGCTCAACGACCGTCTTTCGATGGCCGGTATCGAAGTGATCGAGGCCCGCATCAACTATCTGGCCTACGCGCCGGAAATTGCAGCCGTGATGTTGCGGCGCCAACAGGCCGATGCGATCATCTCGGCCCGTGAGAAGATCGTCGAGGGAGCCGTCACGATGGTCAAGATGGCTCTCGACCGGTTGGCCGACGACCGGATCGTCGAGTTGGACGAGGAGCGCAAGGCCGCGATGGTTAGCAATCTTCTGGTGGTGCTGTGTGCTGACGAGGCTGCACAGCCGATCGTCAATGCAGGTACGTTGCATCATTAGGATCGGACAATGGCGAAGGAGGCGACGAATAGTTTTGTGCTGCGTGTCGATGCGGCTACGATGGAGGCGGTCGAGCGGTGGGCTGCGGACGAGTTCCGCAGCACCAACGGCCAACTGCAGTGGATCATCATGGAAGCTCTGCGCAGAAGCGGCCGCCTGAAAAAATCACGGGTCGGGAAACCGGAGCCGAAACCCGAAAAAGAGTGAATCTATGCGAATCAGTTTTATGCGGTGGCGTCCCGGCAGCGACGGCCGGGAGCCTCGGGAGCGGAGAAAATGGCTCGAAATAAACGGTGTGCCGAGTAGGGCCAGGTTTCGCATGTTTATCCGTAACAGATTGTGGATCGGACTTCCTCCCGCTTTCGTGGCAGGGTTTGGAGTCGTATTGCTGCTGCTGGTTTCCGGCGGAGAATCGACTCCGGAGCGGAGCTTGGTGCGGGCGTCGATCGCCGGCAGTTTATGCGTATTCGGTTGGATATTGGGCGTCTGGGCCGCAACGGGACCCGATTCGGAGCCGGTGGCCGAAAACTCGGAACAGGCTTCCGGGGATCGGTTTGCTCCCCGCGGGTTGCGATGGTGGCTGTGGGTTCTTTGCGGTGGGGCTGCGATATGCTATGCCGTCTTTTCTCCGAGTATCGGACGGATCGTCGAAGGCGAACGCACGGTGTTGGAGGGTGCGGCGGAAATCGTCAGTAAAGTATTGACGGTAGTCTGTGTGATCGTTCCTGTTTGGTTGGCGGAACGAGCCCGGCGGTAACTTCGTCCGGCCGGATACGCAGCGCGGGTACGGTGTTTCCCTGCCGGTCCTTACTTGCGGTTTTCGACACTCGGCTGTTGGGCGCCCGTTCGGGAGGTTTTTCCTGGTGTCACTCCGGCGGAACGGATTTTTAGGACGATGCGGGATATTTTTCTGAAATTTACGCTATCTTTAACCTGATGAAAAAGATCGTTGTTTTTACGGGTGCCGGCGTGAGTGCCGACAGCGGACTGGCTACTTTCCGCGATTCCGACGGGCTGTGGGCCAACTACCGAATCGAAGATGTCTGTACGCCCGAGGCGTTGCGCGACAATCGGGCGCAGGTCGTCGATTTTTACAACATGCGCCGCCGCGAGATGCTCGGGAAGGAGCCGAATGCGGGCCATCGTGCTATTGCGGGCCTGGAGAAGTGTTTCGATGTGGAGGTAATTACCCAAAATGTCGATAATCTGCACGAGCGGGCCGGCTCTTCGCGCGTCACGCACTTGCACGGAGAGCTGACTAAATTGCGTTCGTCGCGCGATCCCGAATTGATCGTGCTCATCGACGGCTGGGAACAGCGGCTCGATGCAACCGCTCCGGACGGCTCCCTGCTTCGCCCTCATATCGTCTTTTTCGGCGAGGCGGTCCCGATGTTCGAACGGGCGGCCGAGATCGCCGGGACAGCCGATCTCATGGTCGTAGTCGGTACTTCGCTGGCGGTCTATCCCGCCGCATCGCTGGTGCGTTACGTGCGGCCCGATGTGCCGATTTTTCTGGTCGATCCGGGAAATCCCGATACGGCGATGATCCGCAATCCGCTCACCCATATCCGTTCACGTGCCGCCGAGGGCATGCCCGAACTGGCGGAGCGGTTGAAGTCGGAATTCTCTTGAATCACAGCTTTTCTGTCTGTCGTTTTCTCGCGGTCGGAAGGCAGTCGGTTCGAAACTCTTCCCGCATGATTTGCCGGGTTGCGCCGGAGGGATGGGACGACCTTCGAGGATTGTAAAACGATAAGGAGCGGTAATCCGCTCCTTATCGTTTTATTGTTTCTTTTGAAAATTTCTCCGGAACTATCGGTAGGTGATCTCGATCGTTGCCGGGTTTACGATGTCGCGTATTTTGGTTTTCGTCCAGTTTTTGATTTCGTATTTGTAAAGTTTTTCTTCTTCGGGGAACTCGGGGTGGTTCATAGCTTCATCGATGACTTCGTTGCCGACTACGATGTCGTATTCTACCTGATACTCCTCATACGGGACGTCGTAGGATATCCGCTTTACCGCATTGTCGGCATCCGTTTCGATGCGCAGTTTCAGGTATTCGTCCTCTCCGCAGGCGGATTCCGTAGTGGTGTAGGATTTGTGTAGCGTGACATTTGGTGTGGGATAAGCACCCTCATCCACTCCCACCTCGTCGTCCTCGTCGGCGGCAGTGGCAGTGGTTATTTCGGGCAGGCAATCGCCGTAGTTTCCGGTCAGGCGTAACAGGGAAAAAATAGCGCTGGAAGTGTTTTCGAATGAGATGCGACCGCCCATTGCATACATGTAGAAATCGAGGTTGCTCCGGTCGTTGGCATAACGGTGGGGGTAGCACTCATCGGCCGGGAGCGAATACTCCCAGGGCTGGTAGTCCGGGTCGTAGGAGGCCTCGTAACTGTCGTAGTAGGTGTAGCGCGTCAGCAGGCCGTCCGTGTAGTAGAATTTGTTTTCGCTGTATTGATTCAGGCCGCTGGAAGAGGAATAGGAATACTTGGATAGCAAGGAAGAGAGACGTCCTTCCGGGGTGTATGTATAGGTCTCCTGCCCTTCGAGCCGGGGTGTCCCGTTGTCGTAGTCGTAACTCGAAGTTTCGGTGATGCGTCCTTTCGCGTCGGTTTTGGCGGAAATTTTGTAGAGAAGGCGCTCCGCCTCATCGGTTGTCCGGACCGAAACTTCGTTGGCGATCGTATAGTCGAATGTATATATCTCCGTTCCGTTGTCTTTATAGGAGTATTCGTCGGTCGAGTGGTAGTTTTCGGTAATTCGGGCTACTCTGTTTTCTTCGTCGTAGTCGAATGATTGCGAGACGGTCGTCGTCGCTCCCTCTTCGCGGTTGTCTGTGAGTTTGTAATCCACCCGGGCGACGTATTTGTAATCGGTCGGAGGCGTGTCTGGATCATCTGGATCATTTGGATTGTCCGGATTGTCTGAACCGTGTCCCTTTTGTTCGATTTCGATGGCGATGCGGTAAGAGCCGCAGACGATCGTGATTTTGGCGAAGCGCGATTCGGAAGAGCTGTTGGATTCGAGGATTTCGATGGTGATCTGCGCTTTGCCGGCATCGCCGCTGTAGGCGGACAGACGGAGCCACGAAGGTTCCGTGCGCGTCGTCTCTTCGAGGGTTGCAGTCCATGCTTCCGCTGCCGTGAACGAAATGGTTTTCGGAGCGGTTTGATCAGCGTCAAAGATTTGCTCCAGTAAAGAGCTGTCGATCAGGATGGAAGAAAGCCCCCCCCCCTCCTCGGGAGATTCGGTGCAGGCTCCGAGCATGACGAATGCCAGCAGAGCTGCGAATAGTTTTACGTGTTTCATTGTTTAGGAATTTAAGTGATATTAAGTGTTTGGTTCAATGCCGTATGACAGGAACGGTTGCTGCGTGGTCCGTTAGTTCTTGTTTTTGAAGTAAAGCTCCAGCAATTCGTGCGCCGCGACGAACGAGCTGACTTTGGCGTCGAGCACTTTTTGCTCGAGCTCCGTGATGCGGGGTTCGATCTGCGGGTTGTGGTAGAAGCTGTTCTTCAACACCTCGTCGATGGTTTCGTACATCCAATACTTGTTCTGACGGTTGCGGTTGTGCGTGAAGTATCCGTTCGCCTGAATGAAGTCGAGGAACTCTTCGACGCCTTTCCACACCTCCTCGAGTCCCGTTTTTGTGTATGCCGAGCAGGTATATACTTTCGGACGCCAACCCGATTCCGGGACCGGGAAAAGACGCAGCGCACCCTGATATTGCGTTTTGGCCAGTTCGGCTTTGTGGATGTTCTCGCCGTCGGCCTTGGTGATGACCATCATATCGGCCATCTCCATAATGCCGCGCTTGATGCCCTGCAATTCGTCGCCCGCACCGGAGATCTGGAGCATCATGAACATATCGACCATCGAATGTACGGCCGTTTCGGACTGTCCCACGCCGACCGTTTCGATGAAGATGACGTCGAATCCGGCAGCTTCGCACAGGATGATCGTTTCGCGGGTTTTGCGGGCTACGCCGCCGAGCGACCCGGCCGAAGGGGAGGGGCGGATGAAGACCTTGGGATTGGACGAGATGCTCTCCATGCGGGTCTTGTCGCCGAGGATCGAACCGCCGCTGCGCTCCGAGCTGGGGTCGATGGCCAGTACCGCCAGCTTGTGCTTGAGCGAGGTGACCATATTGCCTACGGCTTCGATGAAGGTCGATTTTCCGGCTCCCGGGACGCCCGTGATGCCGATGCGTACCGATTTCCCGGCATGCGGCAGGCACTTTTCGATGATCTCCTGCGCCTGGGCATAGTGGTCGGGGTTGCTGCTTTCTACCAGGGTGATGGCCTGCGAAAGCGTCGTGATGTTGCCTTGAAGAATGCCCTCGACGTACTCTTCGGTGGTGAGTGCACGCTTTTTCTTTCGGACGAAATAGGGATTGACTACGGGTTGGTTTTCCACACCTTCGGTTACGGTCAGGGCGCACTCGTGGTGGGTGTCGGCATACTCTTTTTCGTAATGGTTTATCTTGGTGAATGACATGACGGAATTAACGGTATTACTGGTGTTTATTGAACTATTTTCTGGATGAATGAACTGGTCATACTCTGCGGATTTCCCATCCACAGCACCCGGTTCTTGGCATCGATCAGCACGCTGAACGGCACGAAATCGACTCCGAAACTGCCGAATACTTTTTTGTCGTGATCGAGCGCCACGCCGATCCGTTCGGAGATGTAGGGCGTGAGAATCGGGGCGATTTTATCAGAATCTTCCTGTGTTATGATGATAATGCGCAGTTTGGAGCCTAATTTGTTAGATAGATCCCGGAGTGCGTCCAGCGACGCCGTGCAGCCTTTGTTCGACGAGTGGAAGAATACGAGGTACGAAAGATCCGCTGCGGCCGGATTCCGGGATGCGAGCCAAGTGACGCTTTTGAGTTCGGGGGCCCGCTCTCCGATGACGATGTTCTGTGCATGGGATGCGCCCAACGTGCAAAAAACGACAGTAAGGAGTAAAAGAACTCGTTTCATAGGCATCGTAATTTTTAGCGAAGATAGTGAAAAAAAATAAATAAAGACCGGTTTTCTGCCGGAAAGGAGATTTATATTATGGAGAATATATGGGGTTCGCAACGTAAGACGGCCAATATGGAGCGAGGAGGCCTTCGGGAGGAGAATAGAAGGGCGCACGAAGAGGATGAACGTTTTCGGATAACGGCCGTGAAAGCGGCCGGACAGGTGCGTCAGCGTATGCGCAGCGCGACCGGGGAGTCGGATGAGGTCATCCGTCGTAAATTCATGCTGCCCGAGCGGTATATCCTGACCTTGATGACGGTCGAAACGCTCGGACAGGAGCGGATGCTGCTCGATCTGATGGCCGGCGGTCGGCTCGGTGCGGACCTCGTGCTTTGCGGTCGTCGTTCGTTCTATGCCGATATGTTGCTTCGCACCGCCCGCGACCGTCGTCTGGCGCTGCGTACCAATTTTATTTATGAATACTCGCCCGAGGAGTTGAGCGCTTTTTTCCGCATGGCAGACGGCCTGGTTTACCTGCCCCGGAAACGGGGGCGGGTGCAGCCTGTCGTCGAAGCGCTCTATGCCGGGATTCCGGCCGTGCTCTCCGATACCCGCCGCAATCGGCTGACTGCCGGCGATGCGGCCCATTATATCGCGTGTCCGGAGCTCGATGAGCTGGCCGATACGCTCGATGCGATCCTGTCCGATTCCGGGTTGCGTCGGCAGGTGCAGGGATGCTGCCTGCGTCGTGTGGAACGATGGAAAACTCCCGACGATAACTTGCGGACCAAGGAGTGATAATACGGGAGCAATTAACCGATCGATAGTTGCACGCTTCGGATTAAATCGCTACTTTTGTCGATCGAAAAATCTCATTGAAAGTTTTGTAATCCTCATCGGAGGGCAATATAATGCCGGATAAGATGACTGGGTAAAACCAATCGCTTGTCCGGTGTTTTTTGTTTTGTGCTGAATGTGCAAGTAGTTGAATTTAGTATGATTGTGCATGGAAAGAGATGCTATTGATTTCGGTTCGCTGAAGGTTTCGGTATTGTTCCGCCGTCTGTTTATTCCGACTTTGTGCGGTATGCTCAGTATTTCGGCAGTTACGGTGGCCGACGGTATTTTCGTAGGGCAGGGCGTCGGCAGCGACGGCATCGCCGCCGTGAATATCTACGTCCCGCTGCTGATGGTCTTTCAGGGAATGGGCCTCATGATCGGTATCGGCTGCTCGGTGGTGGCTTCGATCCACTTGTCGCAGTCGAAGATCCGGGCGGCCCGCCTGAACGTCACGCAGGCGATGGTGTTCGTGACGGCGGTGACCTTGCTGCTGTCTTCGGCGATTCTGCTTTTCCCCGACCGGACGGCTGTGTTGCTGGGGGCTTCGGAGCATCTGCTGCCGTTGGTGAAGGATTATCTGTTGTGGTTTACTCCGGCATTGGTTTTCCAGATGTGGACGGCCGTCGGACTTTTCGTTATCCGTTTGGACGGGGCGCCGAAGCTGGCGATGTGGTGCAGTGTTATCTCGGCGTTGCTCAACGTGTTGCTGGACTGGTTGTTTATTTTCCCGCTGGGGTGGGGTGTCATGGGGGCTGCGTTCGCTACCGCGATCAGTGTATCCGTCGGCGGCGGTATCGCTTTGTGGTATCTGCTGTGCCGGGCCCGTTCGTTGTCCCTCTGTCCGCTTAAGGGCAGCCGCAAGAGCTTGCGCCTCTCGTTGCGGAATGTGGGGTATCAGTGTCGTATCGGCTCCTCGGCCTTGTTGGGCGAAGCGACTCTTGCGACCTTGATGTTTACCGGAAATCAGGTGTTTATGCGCTATTTGGGTGATGACGGCGTCGGAGCGTTCGGCATCGCCTGCTACTACATTCCTTTTGTGTTCATGGTCGGCAACGCCATTGCGCAGTCGGCACAGCCGATCATTAGCTATAACTTCGGGGCAGGCGCTTCGGGGCGGGTGATACAGGCACGACGGATCGCATTGGCAACGGCTGTTGTGTGCGGTATGACCGCGATGGGATTGTTCGTCTGCTGTCCCCGTATATTGGTCGGGTTCTTCCTCGATACCGATACGCCGGCTGCCCTTATCGCTATCGAAGGGTTTCCGTTGTTTGCGTCGGGTTTCGTCTTTTTCATCGTGAACCTGATCGTCATCGGGTATTATCAGAGTCTTGAACGGGTAAGAGCCGCCACTACGTTCGCTTTGCTTCGAGGCTTCGTCCTTTTGGTTCCCGCTTTCCTGCTGCTGCCCCGTGTGGCCGGGATCTCCGGCATCTGGCTCGCCATGCCGCTCTCGGAATTGCTGACGTGTGCTGTCATCGCGGTATTTTATAATCTGCGGCGGGGTTTCGGCCTTCGGTTTTCTTGATTTCAAGCGGTTGTCCTTCACGGATAACCGCTTTGTTTTTCCGTTTTTTCCCTGCATATGCCGGAAAGTCGGAATAGTTCCGACTAAAATCGTTTTTTTGTTGGCTTATTCAGATATTTCATCTATTTTTGTATGATTTTTTGAGGATTCCGAAAATTCAAATTCAACGATATTCAACTTAATTAAATCTCTTGAAATTATGAAAGTATCTCACATTGAGCATCTTGGCATTGCAGTCAAAAGCCTGGATGAGTCGATTCCCTATTGGGAAAACGTACTGGGTCTGAAATGTTATGCGATCGAAGAGGTTGCCGACCAGAAAGTCCGCACGGCGTTCTTCAAGCTGGGCCAGACGAAGATCGAGTTGCTCGAGCCTACGTCGCCCGAATCGACCATCGCCAAGTTCATCGAGAACAAGGGCATCGGTATCCACCACATGGCACTCGCCTGCGAGAATATCGAGGAGCAGTTGGCCGATGCAGCCGCCAAGGGCATCCGTCTGATCGACGCTACGCCCCGCAAGGGTGCCGAGGGCATGACCATCGCTTTCCTGCATCCGAAATCCACCCAGGGCATCCTGACGGAGCTTTGCGAGAACAAGAATAAATAATTTAACAGCATATTTTCGATTATGAGTGAAATTCAGAACCAGATCAACCAGCTCATCGAGAACCGTGAGATGGCTCGTATGGGCGGTGGTCAGAAGGCGATCGACAAGCAACACGAGAAGGGTAAGTACACCGCACGCGAGCGTATCCAGATGCTGCTCGACGAGGGTAGCTTCGAGGAGTTCGACATGTTCGTCACGCATCGTTGCTACGACTTCGGTATGGAGAAGAAGCATACGTTCGGCGACGGTGTGGTAACGGGTTACGGTACGATCGAAGGCCGCTTGGTCTATGTCTTTGCCCAGGACTTCACCGTGACGGCAGGTTCTCTGTCGCTTTCGATGTCCGACAAGATCTGCAAGATTATGGATATGGCGATGCGCAATGGCGCTCCCTGCATCGGCTTGAACGATTCGGGCGGTGCCCGCATCCAGGAGGGCGTGAACGCTCTGGCGGGTTATGCCAACATTTTCCAGCGCAACGTGATGTGCTCGGGTGTCATTCCGCAGATTTCGGCCATCTTCGGTCCCTGTGCCGGCGGTGCAGTCTATTCTCCGGCGCTGACCGACTTCATCATCATGAAGAAGGGTTCCTCGAATATGTTCCTCACCGGTCCGAAGGTCGTGAAGACCGTGACGGGCGAAGACGTGACGCAGGAGCAGTTGGGCGGTGCCACGATGCATACGACCAAGTCGGGCGTAGCTCAGTTCGCCGTCGAAACCGAGGAGGAAGGCATCCAGTTGATCCGTCAGTTGCTTTCCTATATGCCGCAGAACAACATGGAGGATACGCCGATGGTCGTCTGCACTGATCAGATCAACCGTCTGGAGGATTCTCTGAACGAGATCATTCCCGACAATCCGAACAAGCCTTACGATATGGCCGAGGTGATTCGTGCTATCGTCGATAACGGCGAATACCTGGAGTCGGCTGCCGATTTCGCAAAGAATATCATCACCTGCTTCGCCCGCTTCAACGGACAGAGCGTCGGTATCATCGCCAACCAGCCCAAGTACATGGCCGGTGTGCTCGACATCAACGCCAGCCGCAAGGCCGCCCGCTTCGTGCGCTTCTGCGATGCCTTCAACATTCCGCTGGTGACCCTCGTGGATGTTCCGGGCTTCCTGCCGGGTACGACCCAGGAGTACGGCGGTGTCATTACGCACGGTGCGAAGCTGTTGTTCGCATATTGCGAGGCTACCGTTCCGAAGATCACCGTGACGCTGCGCAAGGCATACGGCGGCGCTTATATCGTGATGTCTTCGAAACATATCCGCGGTGACATCAACTACGCATGGCCGACGGCCGAGATCGCTGTGATGGGTGCGAGCGGTGCCGTCGAGGTGCTGCATGCCAAGGAGCTCGCCGCTTTCGAGAGCGCCGAGGAGAAGGCCAAGTTCGTGGCCGAGAAGGAGCAGGAGTACCGCGACAAGTTCTCCAATCCCTACAACGCCGCCCGCTACGGCTATATCGACGATGTGATCGAGCCGCGCAACACGCGTTTCCGCATTATCCGCGCTTTGCAGTCGCTCGCAACCAAACGTTTGCAGAATCCGGCCAAGAAGCACTCTAATATTCCTTTATAAATCGACGAATTATGACACAGATAGATTGGTCGGGTATCCTTACGATCACATGCGTCGGGTTCTGCCTGGTGATTGTCATGCTCCTTCTGCTGGTCTTTGTAATGAAGGGCTTCGGTTCTTTCTTTACGCATCAGCGCAAGAAGCAGTCACCGTCGCAGACGGAATTGGACGAGGAGACCGTAGCCGCCATTATGACGGCGCTGAAGCTCTTCGGCAGCGCCCGTCACGACCGGGAAACCGAGATGCTTACGATTTTGAGCATCAAGCGGGCTTACTCGCCCTGGAACTCGAAAATTCACGGATTAACTCAAATGCCAGATTACAGAAAATAAGTTATGAAAGACTATTCATTGAAAATAAACGGAAATCAATACGACATTTCGATTGAGGACGTGAACGAAGAATCGACGATGGCCAACGTCACCGTCAATGGTGTCGCTTACGAGGTGGAAATCGTCGGCGAGCAGGCCAGCAAGATGAAGAAACCGCAGGTCGTTCCCGCTCCGAAAGCTGCAGGGCTGTCGGTGACTCCGACTACGGCTGCGCCTTCCGCTCCCAAAGCTGCACAGGCTGCTGCCGGCGGTCCCGGTTTGCAGGTGAAATCTCCGCTGCCCGGTACGATTCTCTCGGTCAATGTGAAGGAGGGCGACCGCGTCGCTCCCCGTCAAACTCTTTTCGTGCTCGAGGCGATGAAGATGGAGAACAACATCGATGCCGAACGCGGCGGTGTTGTCAAATCCATCCACGTCCAGAAGGGCGCTACCGTGATGGAAGGTGATCTGTTAATCGTTATCGAATAAGTGATATGATGTTAACAGCTGGATCCATTTCATTGTCCGACAGTCTGGTCGATTTTTTCAATCAGACCGGATTCGCAGGGGCGACCTGGGGGAATATAGCGATGATTCTCGTCGCTTTCCTGCTCCTGTACCTCGCCATCAAACACAAGTTCGAACCGCTGCTGCTCTTCACGATCGCTTTCGGTATGCTGCTGACCAACCTGCCGGGAGCGAATATGTTCCATTCCGAACTGTTCGCCGGCGGACATATCCACTGGGGAAATTTCATCCAGGATGCCGGATTGCTCGATTATCTTTATCTGGGTGTGAAGCTCGGTATCTACCCGTGTCTGATCTTCATCGGTGTCGGTGCCATGACCGATTTCGGCCCGCTGATCGCCAACCCGAAGAGTTTCATGCTCGGTGCTGCTGCGCAGTTGGGTATTTTCGTGACCTTCCTGGGGGCTTACGCGTTGGGCTTCACTCCTGCTCAGGCCGGTAGTATCGGTATCATCGGCGGTGCCGACGGTCCGACTGCGATCTTCCTGACCGCCCGCCTCGCGCCCGAATTGCTGGGGCCGATCGCCGTGGCCGCTTACTCTTATATGGCCCTCGTGCCGGTGATTCAGCCGCCCATCATGCGTCTGCTGACCACCAAGAAAGAGCGTGAAATCAAGATGTCGCAGCTGCGCCCGGTTTCCAAAACCGAGAAGATCCTCTTCCCGATCATCGTCACCATCTTCGTCATCCTGCTCCTGCCGTCCACGGCTCCGCTGATCGGCTGCCTGATGCTCGGCAACCTCTTCCGTGAGTGCGGCTGCACCGACCGTCTGTCCGACACCGTGCAGAACGCGCTCATGAACATCGTCACGATTTTCCTCTCCACCTCCGTTGGTGCGACCATGGTTGCCTCCAACTTCCTGAAGCCCGAGACCCTGAAGATCATCTTCCTCGGCCTCGTTGCCTTCGGCATCTCCACGGCCGGCGGCCTCATCGGCGGCAACATCATGTGCAAGCTGTCCGGCAAGAAGGTCAACCCGCTGATCGGCTCGGCCGGCGTCTCCGCCGTCCCGATGGCCGCACGTGTTTCCCAGATGGTCGGCCAGAAGGCCAACCCCGCCAACTTCCTGCTCATGCACGCCATGGGCCCGAACGTTGCAGGTGTTATCGGTTCCGCTATCGCCGCAGGCGTCCTGATGTCCCTGTTCGGCTAATTCTCAGCGATTTGAAAAAGAGCACCCGTAAGGGTGCTCTTTT
>OHPB01001392.1_pt1 | contig 12721 bp, 10 predicted proteins | sample 1577621 | NCBI WGS metagenome assembly OHPB01 (sample SAMEA3879577, study PRJEB24766) | human gut metagenome | biome: human-associated habitat; feature: feces | place: USA | collected 1985/1987 | reverse complement strand
CATTATCCATGGCTTAAAGCTATGCTCGTCCCGCAGTGTATCCAGCTTTTCGTATGCCGTAAGCACCGCCTCCTGCACCGCGTCCTTTACGTCTTCGTTGTTGTGCAGTATGCTCTTGGCCAGCCAGTACAAGCCCCCACTGTTTTCGTTTACCCTTTCGCAGAACCACGCGCGCTGGTCGTCAAAACGGTTCACTGTTTTTTATTTCCTTTCGTCAGCCCGGCGGTCAAGCCGGTCATAAAATAAGATGCTTTATGCGGCCAAAAGGTTACGCCGCAATAAAATATTTTTTATATTATATACCTTGCCGCCGCTTGATGGTATACTCAAGCTGATGAATGCCGCACTCATAAGCGCCAAAACATATCAAGAAAGGATATAAAGACATGGCAAAGACTAAGATAGTAGTTCTTGACGGCTACACCGAAAACCCCGGCGACCTGAGCTGGGACGGCCTTAGCGCCCTTGGCGACGTCACCGTTTACGACCGCACCTCCTACTCCGAGGCACCCATTATCGCCGAGCGCATAGGCGATGCGGAAATAGTGGTAACCAACAAGACCCCCATTTCAAGGGCTACGATGGATAAATGCCCCAACATCAGGCTAATCGCGGTGCTGGCCACCGGCTACAACTGTATCGACTACAGCTACGCGAAGGAAAAAGGAATCCCTGTAGTAAACGTGCCCACCTACGGAACCGCCTCAGTAAGCCAGTATTCCATAGCTCTGCTTCTGGAGATATGCCACCACATAGGCCACCACGACGCCACAGTACACGAGGGCAGGTGGGCAAGCAATGCGGACTGGTGCTACTGGGATTACCCCCTAATAGAGCTTGAGCACAAGACCATGGGCATAATAGGCTTCGGGCGCATAGGCCAGGCCGAGGGCCGAATAGCCAAAGCTCTGGGCATGAGAGTTCTCGCATACGACCTTTACCCCAACGACTCTGGACGCGCCATAGCCGAATATGTGGATCTGGATACCCTTTATAAAGAGGCGGATGTGATAACTCTGCACTGCAACCTCACCCCCGAAAACACCGGCATGATAAACAGGGAGAGCATCGCCAAGATGAAGGACGGCGTGATACTCATAAACAACGCCCGTGGCCAGCTCATAGTTGAACAGGACGTTGCGGACGCGCTGAACTCCGGCAAGCTCGCCGGCGCAGGTCTGGACGTTGTCTATACCGAGCCCATCAGGGCCGACAATCCGCTGCTCAAGGCCAGGAACTGCATTATCACTCCCCATATAAGCTGGGCGCCCATTGAGAGCCGTCAGCGAATAATGGACGCCACTGTAGCCAATGTAAAGGCGTTTCTGGACGGCGCGCCCATAAACGTGGTGAATAAATAATAAGTATGCATTGCATGTGAACGGACGGTTTTCCGTCCATTCTTTGTTTATAACTTAACTATTGCCATATCATAGAAAACCCCGCTCATATATGTTAGAATAGCTTGAAAGGCATCTTTCAAAGACAAATTCAGTGTCAAAGGACATCAGTATGAAAGTCGTATTAAAGGATCTCACCAAGAAATTCTCCGGTCAGGGCAAAAACGCCCCGGACGTAATAGCCGTGAACAACTTTAATGTGGAAATACCCGACGGCAAACTCATCGGCCTCTTAGGCCCCTCGGGCTGCGGCAAGAGCACCGCGTTAAACCTCATCTCCGGCTTGCTCTCCCCTACGGCGGGACGCATATTCTTTGGCGAGGACGACATTACGGACCTGCCGCCTGAAAACCGCGGCGTCGGGCTGGTATTTCAGAGTTATGCCCTTTATCCTCACCTTACAGTAAAGCAAAACATACTTTTCCCTCTGCAAAACCTAAAGGGCGAGGACAAGCTTTCCAAAGAAGAAATGCTCGCTCGCGCCTACGACGCGGCTAAGCTTGTTCAGATCGAGGGCCTTATGGACCGCAAGCCAAAGGCGCTCTCAGGCGGACAGCAGCAGCGAGTCGCCATCGCCCGTGCCCTTGTTAAGATGCCGCGGGTGCTGCTCCTCGACGAGCCCCTTTCCAACCTCGATGCGAGGCTCCGCCTCCAGACCCGGGAGGAGCTCAAGCGCATACAGCAGAAAACCAAAATCACCACCATATTCGTCACCCATGACCAGGAAGAGGCCATGAGCATTTCGGATATGATAATAGTAATGCAGTCAGGCGTGATACAGCAGATAGGCCGGCCTCAGGAGGTTTACGACCAGCCCGTAAATATGTTTGTAGCGAAGTTCCTCGGCACTCCGCCCATAAACATGTTTACCGGCAGCGTCCGCGGCGGAAGGCTTTTCATAGGCGAAAACGACGTCCTGCCGGCTGTCGGCACACCCGATGGCGAATATAATATTGGAATCCGCCCGGAAGGCTTCATCCCGGCGGAAAGCGGCCCCCTTTGCTGCGCCTTCAGGCGCATAGAGGTAATGGGGAGGGACACCAGCGTCATATTCTCCCACCCCGCGGCAGAAGCCGACACCGCACGGGCCATAATAAGCTCTGCAAATAAGCCCGATGGTGCCTCGGGTAAAATACGTTTCGCCCTGCGGCCTGACAAGGTATTCCTTTTCGATAAAACTGACGGAAAGCGCATAGTCTTCCGGGCGGAGTGATATATGGAAAAGAACAATGCAAAGGGCTGGCTGTATCTGCTGCCCGCCATACTGTTTTTAGGGGTATTCATGATATACCCCCTCATAGACGTATTCGTGTATTCCTTTGAGGAGGGCTATAATTCCGCCTCCCAGACTTTTTTCGGCGTAGGGCTTTACAACTACTCCTATGTGCTCCACGACCCTTACTTTTTGCAGGCGCTGAAAAACACCTTCCTATTGGTGATAATCACCGTTCCCCTCTCCACCGGCCTTGCCCTGCTCATATCCGCCGGGTTAAGCTCAATCAAAAAGCTTCGCAATCTTTTCCAGACCGTATATTTTCTGCCCTACGTCACAAATACCCTGGCGGTGGGATTGGTATTCATGATACTCTTCAAGAAGACTGCTTATACGGACGGCCTTGTTAACCTGATGATAAACTGGTTCGGCGGAAAGTCCGTGGATTTCATAGACGGCCCCTACTGGGCCAAGATGTTCGTGCTCTGCTTCTATACTATATGGATAGTAATGCCCTTCAAGGTACTCATACTCACAAGCGCGCTGGCCTCCGTCGACCAGAACTACTACAACGCCGCCCGCATAGACGGCACCTCCAAATTCCGCATATTTACCCGCATAACGCTGCCGCTCATCTCCCCGATGATATTCTATCTGGTGATAACCGGCTTTATAGGCGCCTTCAAGGCGTACAGCGACGCCGTCGCCCTCTTCGGCACAGACCTTAACGCAGCGGAGATGAACACCATAGTAGGCTATATTTACGATATGCTCTACGGCAACAGCGGCGGCTACCCCTCATTCGCATCGGCTGCGGCCATAATACTGTTCGCCATAGTGCTCACCATAACCTGCATAAATCTTATTATCAGCAAAAAGCACGTTCATTACTGATGGAGCGACCTATGGAAAAACATACCGATTACGCCAAAATAGAAAAGCAGGCAAGAATTCGCAGCCGGGTACGCAGTACGGCAGTGCATATACTGCTGTCTCTCTGGGCCGTCATAGTGCTGTTTCCTTTTTACTGGATGGTGCTGACCTCCGTAAAGAGCTACAGCGCGTATAATTCAGAATACATACCAAAGTTCTTTACCCTCTCCCCCACTCTGCAAAACTACGTCGACGCCTTTACGGCGGTGCCCCTGGGGCGTTATTTCACCAATACGCTGGTATTCACTTTGATCACCACGCTGCTGATGCTATCGGTCATAACCCTCGCTGCTTTCGCCTTTGCCCGGCTTGAATTCAAGGGCAAGCGTCTTGCCTTCACCCTGCTGCTGTCGCTCATGATGATACCCAACGAGCTGGTGATAATTACCAACTTCGTGACAATTACCGACCTTGGCCTTCGCAACACCTTCACCGGCCTTATATTGCCCTCGGTAACGTCGGTATTCTATATTTACTTGCTGAAGGAGAATTTCGCACAGATACCCGACGAGCTGTACTACGCCGCAAAGGTGGACGGCACCTCGGACTTCAAGTATCTCACCAAGGTAATGATACCCATTTGCAGCCCGACTATGATAACCATAGTAATACTGAAGGTCATAGAGTGCTGGAACTCCTACGTCTGGCCACGGCTCATCACCGACGACGAGAATTACTTCCTAGTCTCCAACGGCATACAGGCCATACGCGAAAGCGGCTTTGGCCGGGAAAACATACCCGCCATGATGGCGGCGGTAGTGGTAATATCAGTGCCGCTCATAGCGCTGTTTCTGATATTCCGCAACAAGATAATGGACGGCGTATCCAGAGGAGGTACAAAGGGTTAGTATGAATAAAAAGCTTATCTGCCTCATACTGTCGCTGTGTATGCTGCTTCCTCTCATTGCCGGCTGCCACGGCTCCCGGGGGCTCAGGGAATTCGCGGTGCCTGAGGAATTCGACACAAACAGGGATTATGAGATAACCTTCTGGGCAAAGAACGACACCAACAAGACCCAGACCCAGATATACCAAAAGGCCATAGCAGACTTTCAGGCGCTGTACCCGAATATCCGCGTGAACCTTCGGCTCTATACCGACTACGGCAAGATATACAACGACGTCATCACCAATATTTCCACCAACACCACCCCAAACGTCTGCATAACCTACCCCGACCACATAGCGACGTACCTGACCGGCAGGAACGTTGTGGCGCCCCTCGATGAACTACTTGACCACCCCAGGTACGGGCTTGGCGGCAGTGACGTAAGGTTCACCTCTCCCAGGAGCGGCGAGATAATACCCAGTTTCCTAAACGAATGCAGCTTCGCAGATCACTGCTATGCCCTGCCCTTCATGCGCTCCACAGAGGCCTGCTACATAAACAAGACCTACGTGGAGGCCATGGGCTATACCCTGCCGGATACTCTGACATGGGACTTCGTATGGGAAGTGGCCGACGCCGCCACAAAGAAAAACGCCGACGGCACATTCGCCGTAAACGGCCAGAAGGTGATGATACCCTTCATATACAAGTCCACCGACAATATGATGATACAGCTGCTGCGCCAGTCCGGCGGCGGGTATTCCAACGATCAGGGCGAAGTGCTGCTTTTCAACGATACCACAAAGGAGCTGCTGTACACCATAGCAAAACACGTGAAGAAGGGCTCCTTCTCCACCTTCAAGATATCCAGCTATCCGGCAAATTTTCTGAATGCAGGCCAGTGCATATTCGCCATAGACTCTACGGCGGGCGCCACATGGATGGGCACCCACGCCCCCCTTTCCGACATAAGCGCGGACAAGCTGGTAGAATTTGAGACGGCGGTAATGCCCATACCCCAGTTTGATCCGGATCACCCCCAAATGATATCCCAGGGCCCTTCAGTATGCGTATTCAACAAGGGCGATCCTCAGGAGGTACTGGCCTCCTGGCTGTTCACGCAATACCTGCTGACCAACGACGTGCAGATAGCATACTCCGAAACAGAAGGCTACGTTCCCGTCACCTCCATGGCGCAGGGTTCCGACGAATATCTTGATTATCTTTCCAGGGAAGGGCAGGACGTCGCCCACTACGATGTAAAGATAAAAGCGGTGAAGATGCTGCTGGCCAACTCCGACAATACCTTCGTCACCCCGGTATACAACGGCTCCGCGTCTTTGCGCGACGCTGCGGGACAGCTCATAGAAAACGTCACAAAATCCGTCCGCCGCAAGGAGACCGTAGATGACGCATATATGGACAAGCTGTTTTCAGATGTTACTTCCCTTTACCGTCTGGACAGAGCCGGAAGGGAGAGCATATCCGCAGAAGGTGCAGAAGATCTCGGCCCTCTCCCCGGCCCTTCAAGGGCGCTGCTTTTGTCACTTTGTGCGGCATGGGCGCTTATCGGGGCGTATACCCTCCATAACGCCGCAAAAAAGCGTAATAAACGGGTTTGATATCCTGCAATGTCTATTGTATAATCATTAAGTCATAAAACCGCTCCCGAAAGGGGCGGCAATTATAAAGGAGAAAAGCAATGAAAAAATTCTTGGCAATGCTCTTGACCCTCTGCATGGTCCTCGCTTTCGCAGGCTGTGCCCAGAAGGCTCCCGAGGCAACCGAAGCCCCCGACCAGGAGGCTACCACTGAGGCTCCCGCTGGGGAAACCCCCGCTGCTACCGAGGAAGACGTCAAATCCGAGGGCGTTCTGACCTATGCCGAATATGTGGCGGCCGAGCTGGAGAGCCAGGTTACAGTAGAAACCTACGTACAGGCCAAGCAATCCTGGTGGGAAGACAAGGCTACCGTTTATTCCCAGGATAAGGACGGCGCTTACTTCCTCTACAACATGGCATGCTCTCAGGAAGACTATGACAAGCTGGTACCCGGCACCAAGATCAAAGTCACCGGCTACAAATCTGAGTGGTCAGGCGAAATTGAGATAATCGACGCCACCTTTGAAATAGAAGAGGGCAGCTTCATCGCCGCTCCCTTTGATGCCACCGAGCTTTTGGGAAAGGACGAGCTGATCGACCACCAGAACCAGCTTGTTTCCTTCAAGGGATTGACCGTCGAGAAGGTGGCCTACAAGAACGACCAGCCCGGCGATGACATCTATGTCACCTTCGGCTACAACGGCGCTTCCTATGACTTCTGCGTAGAGTCCTACCTTACCGGCCCCGACACCGAGGTTTACTCCACCGTTGGCGCTCTCAAGGAAGGCGACGTAGTTGACGTTGAGGGCTTCCTCTATTGGTATGAGGGTGTAAATACCCACATAACCGCCGTTACCGTCGCTCAGTAATCACTGCAAGTACACGGCTCTGCAGGTTCTTCCCTGCGGGGCCTTTTTATTTGATGAACTAATTGTTAAGCTTTGCCGCAGTTTATTGACCCACATGTCAAGTTAGATTATATTTATAATCACAAGCTTGATATTAAAAGCATAGGAGGTAATGCCTGTGAAGGATACCCTAAACCCCAACGAATGGATAGTTATGGAGGCGCTTTGGGCAAAATCCCCGGCAACGCTGGGCGAAACCATAGACCGCATAGGCAGCCGCGCCAGCTGGAACTACAAGACATACCAATCCTACATGAACGTCCTGGAAAAGAAAGGCTACATCTCATCAGAAAAGCGCGGCCGGGACAAGTTCTACTCCCCCGCCATATCCCGTGAGGAATGCATAGCCCGCGAGAGCCGCGCCGTGCTAAGCAAGATGCAGTCGGATTCTGTAGGGCTGATGATAACCAGCATGGTGCGGGAGGGCGACCTTTCACGCAGCGACAGGCTGGAGCTCATGAATATGCTGGAAAAGATGCTGAAGGAGGAAACCGAAAATGAAAGCGACCGTTGATGCCCTCGTTCAGGTGGCTCTCTACTCCGCCGCCATAACGGCAGGCATACTTCTGTTTCGTTTTATATTCAAAAATCGCATTTCCTCTAAGCTTCAATACCTCATGTGGTGGCTGCTGATACTGCGGCTGCTCATGCCTGTAACACCTGACATCGGCCTCCACTTTAACTTGCAGGACATGCTGCTCAAGCAAGCCGTTCAAGCCGCACTGTCGGCTACCGCGCCGGTTCTGGACGTGGCCCCGGCGTCTGTACCCAACGCGCAGTCCTCTTACGAAAGCGTCGCCCCGGCGGTACAGCCGGATACAGATGTAGCCCCATCACAGCACGTAAATCCCGCAAAAAGCACCGACTGGTATTCCATCGTATTCGTAGTATGGCTGCTTGGCGCGATAGGCTTCCTCGGCTGGCTGATATTCGTAAAGCTGCGCTATTACGAATCCCTTCAGCACCTCATGGCGGGTGGACCCAGGGAGGTCTACGAGCTTTACGACAGGTGCTGCAAGGAGCTTTGTGTAAAGCCGCTTCCCCTTTGGATAGTGAATAAGTCCATGTCCCCCGGCATAGCCTTCTTCGGTGAGCCTGTGCTGCTGGTGCCCCTCTCACTCTGCAACGACGAAAGCAGACTGCGCTTTGCCCTGCTGCATGAGCTTACACATAAAAAGCGCGGCGACCATTACATGACGCTGCTTCTTAATATCCTTCGCGCCGTGTACTGGTTTGACCCGGTTGTACACTTCGCATTTTCAGAATTGCGATCCGATATGGAATCGGCCTGCGACTCGGACGTACTGGCCTACATAGGCCACGAGCAGAAGCGGGGCTACCTCACCGTGATACTCGACATGTTCTCATATGACACCGAACCCATACTGGGCATGAGCCAGATACGCTCAAAGCGCATGGCAAAGCGGCGCATGAAGGGAGCCTTCATGAAGAATCGCACCTCTCCCGCCTTCAGGGCGATAACGCTGTGCATCGCGCTGGTAATGTCCCTATGCTGCTTCACCACCGCCTGCCAGAGCGCGCCGGAAAAGGATATTCCCGGCATGGCGGCAGAGCAGACGGCAGACCCGTCCCCCAAGCCCACACTTATCCCTGATCCCTCCGCGCAGGAGCCCGAAGCGGTTGCGGCTACCTATGCCTTTGACCGCACAGACCCTAAGCAGGCGGTGGCTGAATTCCTCACCCGCTACCTTGACGACATGGCGCACGGCAACGACGACTTCGGCTTCGACAGCTCGAACAGCACCATGTACGACGGGCTGCTGCAATTACAGGGCAACTTTGAATCCCACAAAAACATCGCCCTGCTCAGGCAATGGATAAACTTCACCCAGGTTCTCAGGGAAACCACCGTCCCCGCGATAGACAGGGGCAGGTTCCAAAACCTTGAGATCACGGAATTCGGCATAGTAGACCAGCTTTCCGGCGGCATAATGTACGAATACCTTCTAAAAGGGTATTTCAAAACCACCGTGATGGGTACCTTTATCGAAGCGGGGCTGATAAAAGACGGGGATAAATATGTAATAACCTATGTGGATTTCCCTGACAGCAAGGAATATCAGAATTTCTGCGCCGACTTCATAGATTACGCCGAGAGGAACGATATAAAGGACTACAACAAGAACGCATACATCGAGTACATACGCAAGCAGAAGCAGCAGGCTGCGGAAAGGTATCCGATAGCGGCTCCCGAATCGGATCCTTCCAGCGGCTTGACCTCCTCAGCCATAGCTGACATACAGTCCGCCCTGAAGGCGCTCGGCTACCTCGAAAATCCCAGCGGCGCCTACGACTCTGCCACAAGGGCTGCAATCGAGATGTTTCAGGAGGATAACGCGCTGCCCTCCGACGGTATTGCGGGAGATGAAACCCTTGCCCTGCTGCTGAGCGACAGCGCAAAAAATTGGACGCTTGCGGACGGAATATACACAGGCGATAAGCGTATATGGCGTGAGCCGCCAAAGGACGGCGTTGACGGCTGGAGCAGTATTACGGCGGACAAAATATCAGCCTATTCCGGCAGCTCCGTTACCTCCACAGGTGCAGAGTGCAAACTGGGCACCGCCTCAGTAAATCCCAACGCTATACCCATAGGCACGGAGCTTTATATACCCGGCTACGGTTACGCAATAGCCGCCGACGTCAACGCCTATAAAAACAAGGTCAATCATTTAACCAAGGAGCCGCTGAACATGATAGACCTGTGGTTTGCCAGCAAGGAGGATGCAAGGAAATGGGAAAACAAGCATAACTTCACTATATTGTACCGCAGCGCAGGCGCCCGGCCCGCAAGAGAGGCGCCGACGGCAGACGCCATCGTTGCCACTGCGAAGAATCAGGTCGGCAAAGAGTATGTTTTAAATGCCTCAGGGCCGGATGAGTTCGATTGCTCGGGACTTGTGTATTATGTACTTAACGAATGCGGCATAGCTGTCGATCGCAAGGACTGCGCCGGATATGCGCAAAATGCGGATTGGAGCAAAATCGAAAGCCTGAGCGACGTCAAAGCGGGCGATATACTGTTCTTTTGCGGCGAGGACGGAAAAATACGGCACGCGGGTATAGCCGCTTCCTCAAAAAACATGATTGACGCCTCATCGTCACACAGAAAGGTAGCCGAACGCGGGTTTCAGACGAGATACTGGAAGGAGCACTTCGCCTTTGCCCGGCGGGTGGTCGAGTAGCTAAGCATCAAAAAGGCGGCCTCGTGCCGCCTTTTTGTTACTCCTTATACAGCCCGTTATAAAGCTGCTTTTTGTTCGTCTCAAAGTCCTCTATTGTGAACTGCCCGTTTTCGTCCAGCTTCCAGCTATCGTCGGCAGGGAGCCATATGTTCCGATACTCCATCTCTTCGGCCTTCAATATCTCATAGCCCATATCGTGTAGGGCGGAAAAATCGAGATTAGTCTTTATACTGCCCGCAACGAGGCTGAGCAATGGCAGCATTGCCTCCTTTGTGGCAGTCCTGCGCATATTCTTCACCGCAGATTCTACAAGCTCCAGGCGGCGCTTCAGGCCGCCCATCTGCTCCTCTCCGCTTATGTCGTCCATGGCGTATATCATGCTCTGGCTGCCGTTGAGCTTTTCCCGGCCCGCATTTACGCTCTTTTCGCCAAGGGCCTTGTTTATATAGTCCGCCTCGCTGAAATCCACCTTTACGGTTATACCGCCAAGGAGGTCTATCATGGCTCCCAGCGACGCCGTATCTGTGCAGGCGTAGTACTCGACATCTAGCCCAAACCCGTCGTTTACGGCATTCACCAGGCCGCCGGGGCCGCTGTTCGCATAAATATTACTGAGCGCCGCGCCATTTATCTCCATCTGGCTGTACAGCGCAGCCATGGTCAACCGCTGGCGGAAGGAATCAAAGGACGCTATGAACACCATATCCGCTCCTGCTTTATCGCTGGAAAGGGGCTGGTTCTGCACGATTATGAGGACGCTGGTGATGAACTTGTCTATCTGTTCCTTGGTATATATCTCGTCCTCCTGCTTTTCAGTCCTGCCCCAACCGTTGGTGCTGCCTATGCTATTCAAAAGCACCGCTCCCGACACAACAGAAAGTATAAGCACCGCGGAAAGGCAGCATATGGCCTTTTTCAGCCTTTTTCTTATTTCACTGTCCTTCAATTGCCCGCTTCCTCCGTAGTTGCTGTGGGTACAGGTGAAGGCGTCACGCCATGCAGTTCCCCTCCGTCAAGGTATTCGCCTATAACTATCATATCGAGCAGCTTGCGAGCGTCGCCTTTGCCCGATGGCCGGTTGACTATCTCGCCGTCGAATACCATTATGGCACTGCCGCCGCCGTCCAGATTATACGCATCCTTCAGACCCATGCGAGTGCAGAGCTCCTTCATCTCGTCAAAATTCATACCTATGGAGTAGCCCTTCTGCCGCCCGTCTATAATTATCAGGCAATAATGCCCGGGCTGATAGTAGCCGAGTATGCAGCGGGGACTTCTGCCCTGCTTCTTTACGTCCTTCTGTGGTTTGGAATCCCGCACCAGCGTAGGGCCAAACTGCCAGCCCTGCCACGCACCTTTTTTCATAGCTTTCTTAGTGCTGAAATCCTCGAATTCGGTCGTGGCCAAGGTCCCGTCGAGATACAGCACGCAGGTAGAGCGCTCCGGCCTTGCCGCTTCGTCAGTGGACAGCGCAGGCGTCACCGTGCCGTACATTCCATAGCTGTTATAGCCCGGCGCAGACGCCGCATCGGGGTCCGGCGTGGGCGTAGCTCTTACCTCCGCCTGGCGGAAAAGCTCCCCGTTGCGTATCACGAGGCCGCTCAAAAAGTCTCCGTTGACCGCCAGTATCGCGTTATTGTCCTTGGCGATCTTTTCCGCAGATTCCCGCTTCCCCCGGTACTTGCCGCTGGAAAAGGCGGTGCGGAAGCAGTTAACATTTCGCATCCATATGTCCGCGACGTAATATGTTACGCCGTCGTCCTCTACCTTGTTTACAGCTATCTTTAGTTCGTCGCTCTGATAGCTGTAATCGGACGCGGCTCCGGTATCATAGTCCGGGAAGCTTACATTTTCTATGTCTCCGAGTTTTGGTACTCTGGTAGGTACCGGCGTAGGTATCGGCGACGGGGTGACACTTATCACAGGCACCGGCGTGGCCTCCGCCGAAAGCTGTATGTGCTTCCGCTGCTCACTGTACAACCTTCCCAGCACGCAGTCTACATATATGGCGGCGCAGCAAAGCAGGGCCAAAACTGCCGTTATGGTCCAAAGCCATCCTGTTTTAAGTCCCTTGTCCTTCTCGCGCCTGTCTTCCATCTGATAATTCTAACCTTTCAAATATACAGCGCGAAGCATAGCATTCCCGCTAATCATATATTATACCAGAATGACGGCGTGTTCATTTGTTAATTTTTTCTGATGTTTTTTCTTTACGCGCCTATTTGCCCGCCCTTTGCCGCATATAGTCGCATATCTTCTCCGCCGCGCCTTTTATGCGCAGCCGCTCTATAGCCTGCGCCATAGCGTCCAGCCTACGCCTATCTTCGAGGAGGCTTACGCACAGCCTGCCAAGTTCTTCTGTCTTTGCAGTCACCGCCGCACCATGCTCCACGAAGAACTCGAGATTACGGCTCTCGCAGCCGCCTACGGCGTCCGCCAGCACCAGCGGCACGCCCTTTATGGCTGCCTCGGTGGTGCTTATGCCGCCAGCCTTGGTAAGATACAGATCTGCGCTGTCCAGCATAAGGGACATATCCTTCACATAGCCCCGTATATGTACGCGGGGGTTTTCTCCGTGGCGGCGGCGCAGCTTCTCCGCCGTCTGTTTATTTGTACCACAAATGACGGTAA
>OHPB01001391.1_pt1 | contig 12723 bp, 17 predicted proteins | sample 1577621 | NCBI WGS metagenome assembly OHPB01 (sample SAMEA3879577, study PRJEB24766) | human gut metagenome | biome: human-associated habitat; feature: feces | place: USA | collected 1985/1987 | reverse complement strand
ATAGCCGGTGAGCGCCGCGGTGAAGGTCCCCTGCAGAGAAACGCACAGCTCATAAAGGCGGACCGGAACGACGGTGAAGAGGCTGACAGCCATAAAGCCCTTGATGGCATTGAGGGCGGTCTCGCGGATGTTGCCGCGGCCGCTGGAATACTCCACGCCGGTTTCAAAGCAGGCCACCACCAGCCCGGTCCCGTACAACGCCCAAGCGAGATACGAAAAGAACAATACAATGCTCTGCACCCATGACATTTCAAAGAGTTCGACGCCCATGTTTCCCATCTCTGCAAAGAAGTTGCCGAGGAAACCAACGACTTGACCGTAGAACCAATCCACGATCTGGCCGAGTATCTTATCGGCAACAAAATCCCAAATAAACATTGATCGGTTTCACCTCCGGGTGAGGCCGCACCAGCTGCTTTGGGATATGGCAAAGGCCGTACAGCTGGTACGGCCTTCAAATCACGCTTTTGTTACATTGTCTGCTCCCGCGCCCGGTCAGCGGACTGGCTCATATCCTGAAATACCTCCAGATAGTCTGACACCGCATCGGACAACGCTTCATAGTCCTGCCGGGTGGGGTGATACACATACCAGCTCACCTTTCCATAGTCATCCCAAATGTGCGGCTCCACGCCGTTTCGGAAATTGGGATTTGAGGTCATCTTTGTCCCCAGCAGATCCGAAAAGCGAAGGCGCAGGGTATCCACCTGTCCTTCACTGCGGTTCAGAATTGTCATCTGCAGGGCGTTGTACTGATTGGAGACGATTCCAGTGACAAATTGAATCTTTGCCCGGTTCATATCGCTCAGACGCACATAGCAGGCTCTGCCCACATAGGTGGCGTCGGGGTACCGTTCTTCGACGATCTTCCGAAGCTCCTGTTCGTAAAAAGTCATTGCCTATACCTCAAATCCCGATGATCTGCCAGATGTACAGCGGAGCCGTCAACGTGAACACCAAGCAGGCGAACAAAATGGCGGGCGCCGTCCACTCGAACTGGCCGCTTTTTCTGAAGTCGAAATAGGCCGTCCCCAACTTGGCGAAGAAGAATACCGCCAGGATCAGGTCGATGGCGGGAAAGACTACATTGTTCACCACGGTCTTGATCTGACCGGATGCCGTCTGCCATGTGCTTTCCACCGCGCCTGCCACATCGCCTGTGCCTGCGGCAAATGCCGTGGTTCCCATCACGCAGACCAACAGCAGGGACAGCATCAGTGCCGCACAAAGGCGTTTGCGTTTTGTGTTGTTCATAGATTCCTCCGTTTCTATCGTTGTTTTGCGGGAGCAATATGCCACTCCTCCCAAAGATTCCCCCGGATGGTGACGCTGTCCGTCAGGTTCATGGAAAGCATTCCTGCCGGCGTCCAGCAATCCAGAAGCCATGTGTAGGGCGTATAGCTGCCGTCCGGATACCAGATGGGCGTGAAGTGGGTGCGGCGGTTGTAGGTGCTGTAGGGGTTGGCTTTGAATTGGAATGTCGTGCTTCGCCCGGAGATATCTGCCTCCAGCAGCCGCCAACAGTTCTCATAGCCAAACTCTGGGAAATAGGTCACTGCATTCTGCGCCGCCGTGACAGCTGCACTCTGATTTGTGGTGACTTTTGCGGTCACCTTCTCCTGAACGCCATAGCCGCTTTTCAGCGTGGATGCGGTCGCCGTGGGGCTCTTCTCGTCCGGCGTGATCTTCATACTGCCGGCCAAGCTTGCAGAGTAGCCGTTATAGTCAAACTCCCACCAGCCATGATCCTCCCACCAGCCGTTATCCACCCAATGATACCAGCGGTCCCTGTGGGTCTTGCCGTCCGCATCCGTCCAGCGGTCTGTGTGCCAGCATTTCTGCCAGTTTTCTACCCACTCCCAATTCTCCTGCCACCACGGTGACCAGATGCCCCAGGACGCTGAGGTCACTTGCTCTTTCTCTGGAATGGTGGACTGACGGAAAGCATCGTTGCGGTCATCTGCCAGAGGGTTGGGCGGGTCATTGCCGTCCAGATCCACGATATTACAGGTGATGGTACCCTGTGCCGAGCCGCCGCCAGACACGCTGACAGAAATCGTTATGACGCAGGGTTCCGCGGGAGTACGCCAGCGCACCCACGCCAGCTGGCTGTCGCCGTCCGGGTAGTAAACATTACTGACAGTGTAAGTCCTGCCCTGAATGTTAAAGCGTACCGATACAGGGTTGTCTGGGTCAGACTGTCCGCCGCGCACCTCCACGGAGGTGATGACTTCTGTGTTGACACGGTATTCATAATCAAAGTCATTGATTTCAGGCGGCGTGGTCACCTCGTTGAAGCGGACGATGCCGATACCAAGAGAGGAGATGATGTCGCCGTTGGACGCCTTATCCGTGCGGCTGCCGGACCATGCAGTGTAGCCGAGATCCGCTTCCTCCAGAAAAATCGCCAGCGGCAGATTTTTATGGGTGAGCGTGCCCAGCTTCTTTCTGAGATCGCCGTTGACGACCTGATCATACAGCGCCGCTTCCGTGGCGGTCATGGCAAACTGTTGACCGTTATAGCAAAGATAGGCCAGCGGCTCTACTACCAGCTTGTAGTCTCCGCCAATGAGCGTATCGAAGTCCATTCCTGCGTATCCAGCAATAGAACGGATAACCTGTTCATCGGTAAAATAGCTTCGGATGGCTGCAATGCTGGCTTTGCTGCTGCCCGTAGAGATAATCTTAGGCAAGCTTTGACTCGGATTTCGATATGAATATCCGCTGACCGATACGGACAATCCTCGTCCCGCATTGTAAGACAACTTGGACACCTTTCCGAAGTGAGCAACATTTGCTACAGGAACCTTGTTGGTTAAGTCGATGGGGATTCGCACTACAGAATGGGAACCTACATCCACGATAGACACTCTTACGCCATCCATGCCAGGATTCCAGTAGTTTGTCTTTGATCCATTCCCCATGCCGCCGCCACCGCCATCAAAGTTGCCATCGCCTGTGGCATAGGCGGGAACGATGGCGGATATTGCCAGCACAAGCGCCAGCAGCAGGGGCAAAAGCCTTTTCATGTGCATTTCTCCTTGTCATGAAGATAAAGAAAGACACGGCTTCTTCTTAGCCGTGTCTTTCCTGTGATTGTGCGGGCTTAGCCGCCCATGATTCCAATTTTGTTGCCGTTTTCATACATGTCGTCCAGCGTTCCGCCATCGTTTGGACCACTGGGTGTCACATAGCCGAAGCCCGGAACATATACCTGTCCGGCATCATTGGTGCTGCCGCCTGCAGGCTCAGTGGGCTGGGGCTTCACCTCAGTCTGCTCCGGTTTGTAGGTGGGCGGCGTTTCCTTGTTGCGGTCCGCTTCCGGCACATCATCCGGCACATGGTCCTTTTCCGTCTTGCTGGGATGCTCCGGTGCATCCGGCTTGGTGGGCGTACCCTGAATGGTCTGCTCTGTGCCGGAGTTGTCCGCATCCCTGCCGAGATCATGCTGTTCGCCATCCATCTTGATATCCACCTTTACCTCCGGATCGCTGATGTTCACTACCGGATCTTTCGTGTCCGGCACATCGTCCGAGATGGCGGGGTCAATGGGCATGGGTACCGCAGCAAGGCGGCTGACGATCCCCACCACCAGTGCCGCGCAGAGCAGGACGCCTGCCGCAATGAGGATGATGCGTTTTGTTTTCTCTGTCATAATCGAACTCCTTTCTTTGTAGGGGTTGATGAACTATCATCTTATCCTGAACATACCACAGCTCTGTGTGGAAGTCTACTGCAAGAAAATAAAAGCACTAAAACTTTGGGATATACTTGGCTTCGACCCGCAGATTTACACTTACAGGCGGCAGCACACGTCCGGCAAAGCGGGTGGGGACCTCCAGATGGAGGGTGGCGGTTGCGAGATACCCCTCGCTCCGGCCTGATGCGATGGCGTTGTTGGAGATATGAACGGACAGGTCGGAGAGCGTATACTCCAGCTCGTTTCCGGCGTATTTCATGTAGCCTTCGCCATCTGTGGTAAGGCCGAGGATATAGGACAGGTTGCCATAGATGTCACCGGCATCGATGGACTCGAACCACTCGCCGTCCCCCTCTGGGAACCAGCCTGCGGCATAGCCCTCCCGCACAGAATGGTACACATCGTCATAGTTCTCATTGACCGTGGCAATGACCGCCTGCTGCACCGCGTCCCGCACACCCTGCACGATGATGTTGACTCGAAAATACTCGGAGATGAGCATAAAGAGCATGAGAAGGCAGAGTGTCACGGCGATGACCATGGGATAGCCTTCACCGGAACGGGAGCGAAAAAGCAGCTTTCTCATTTCCAATACACCTCCGATCTGCCGCTGGCCTGTGCCGTCAGCTCAATGGGGAAGCTGCCAAGCCCACCGAAGCCGATGTCCACATCTATGGTCAGCGTCACCGTCACCTCCTCATTGAGTTGGATGCGGCCGGTACGGGACCAGCGGATATCCGGGTCGATCTCCAACCGCTCAGACAGCACCTGTGCGCGGGAGGTCGTTTCGTTGCCGACTCTGCCGGTGATCTCGGCTTCCCGCACCAGCTCGGCGGCGAAGGTGTCAAGCTGCTGCTTGGCAACATACACAGGAAGTACCTTCACCGCCAATGCGATCACCAGCATGGCGCAGAGGATGAGGACGCAGGTGTCGATATAGCCCTCGCCGGAGCGTTTCTTCCATTTGTTTCTCATCCGAACAGCCCTCCCATCGAGGTGAGGATCTGCATGAGGATGACCACAATGTAGATGAGCATAAAGCAGACCAGCATGACGAAGGAGTACACACGGATCTTGGGCGGGATCTTCGCTGCCTGCGCCTTGAGTCGTTGGAGCTCCAGCTGTTTCATATCGTGCGCCAGCATCTGAAAATAGATGCGCCCGTCATCACCGCGCAGGACGCCGATGAGCCCACGCACGATGTCCGAGAGCATGGGCGACGCCAACCGTCCCTCGAAGCGAACCAGTGCAGCCTCGTAAGAGGACGAGCGCATATCCGCTGTCAGCACATCCAGCTCACGGCCAAAATCGGGACCGGCGTGACGCTTATAGTTTTCAAGGATCGTCAGCACGTCGCGGCTGGCGCCCAATTCCTGCTCCACTGTGGCAACAAAGCGGGGCAGCTCTCCCTCGATCTTCTCGCGGCGTTCTGCAACCATTTCCTCCGCCTTGCGGCTCTCCTTGAAGTAAAGCAATATCGACAGCAGCACCACGATGGGCGAGAGCAGAGGGAAGATCAGCAGACACGGAATGACCGCCAGCAGCGCGGCGGCAGGCTTGAGAATGGTATAGGCCAAGTAGACCTCCGGCGTCATATCCATGCCGGCAGCATTGAGCGTGCGCTCTAGCCGATGCCTCTTGTATTCATCCATTCGGATATACTTGGAGAGCTTGATAGCCCAGCCAAGGAAGAGGGCGTCCAGCGACTTCATCCGCTTTTTCTCGGTTCGCCCTGCGGACAGGAGCGCCTTCTCCGTGGAGAAACGGGGCAGCTTCAGAATATCTGACAAGATGAAGAACAGTCCCGCGGCAACAGCCACGCCGAAAAGGAACAGTAAGATCGTCATGTCCGTCACCTCCGATATTCAATGGGCTGGGTCAGCTTGACCACTCTGGCAAAGGAGAGAAAGATAGCGGCTGCGCTGACCGCCAGCACCGTTTTGCCGGGTACGGTGGTCATCAAGGCCGCATACCAGTCCTTGTTGAGAAAGAACAGCAGCGGGATATTTAACACCACCAGCGCCGCCATGGAGATAAATTCCTTGCGGGGAGCAAATACGAGATTCTCCAGCTCACCATTGATAATACGCATATCTGAGAGTTTTCCCACAATGGGGTTGAGGGTGCTTTTTAGGCTGTGGTCGTACTGACAAGCAGCGAGAGCCTCACACCATTCTTGCCACACCTCATTATCAATAGCAGACTTCAGTTCCGCCAACGCCGCATTCATATCCGGGTCGATGTGCTTGATGCGGGTGAGGAAGCTGCGGAACACGCCGTGCACGGGCGGGTTCAGATAATTGATGTTCTCCTCCACGGCGGTCTGCAGATCCTCACTGCGGAGGTAAGCCGTGGTGATGATAGAAAGTGCTGTTTCCAGCTCGGCGGCGATGTCTTTCTTGTAATGTCCGGCCGTGAGCTTGATGTACCAGAACGGTAAAAACATCATACCCGTTGCTAAAACCGGAATGAGCAGAAAGTTATTCAGTACGATAGCTATGCCTGCCCCCATTGCAAAGAACAGCAGCGATGCCGCGCACAGCATAGGAAATCGATCCTCCTTGCCGGTGGCTTTCAGGATCGTCTGCACTTCTAATATCTCACGACGCATAAAGTTCGGTTTCTTGCGCTGGGTGGCTTCGTTGATTTCATCACGGATGCTCCTAGGACCGACGGTCAACCGGTGAAATACACCCAGCGTGAAATTCATGGGCGAGATGCGAAAGATAAGAAATGCGCCGGCAATCATGCCAACGCACGCAGTCAGCAGCAGGGCTGTCAAGTGGCGTTCACCTCCTTCTTGGGGTTCAAAAGTGCCTGTAGTTCCTCGTTGGGCATACCGTTTTCCAGCAGGCGTTTGCGCAGACTCACGGAGATCTCGTTCACCTGCGTGTGATGCCCTTCGATGACGAATTTGCCGTCTTCCATGTGGTTTTCCGTGATAACATAGCGGAACAGCGTGTTGTAGCGGCGATCCCCATTGGGCTGGATCTCACATTCCATGATCTCCATCATGCGGCGCTGCTTGTTCTCCAGCTGCTTGCAGAAGACCACGATGGGGTATGCCTCCGTCACATAGCTGAGAAGCGTTTCATCGGACATATCCACGGCTCGTTTGCAAAGGGACACCATGCGGCGGTAGGTCGCCTCGCAGGAGTTGGAGTGGATGGTGGTCAGCACCGCCACGCCCACGCGGGCAGCCTCCTGCGCGGCATTGGCCTCGGCGCCGCGCATCTCGCCCACCACCAGGATATCTGGGTTGAAGCGCAGGCAGATATCCACCAGCGCGATCTGATCGATCCGCTGACGCTCATTTTCGCTGTCGCGGGTCAGGGTGTGGACCACCGAGTTGACTACCTTACCGTTTTCCTCCCGCACCAGCTCCAGCTCACGGGAGCCGTTCTCGATGGTGAAGATACGTTTACTGTCGGGTATGGTGGTCAGCAGCCAGCCTGCCGCCGTGGTCTTGCCGGAAGAGGTGGCACCAGCCACACAAATGGAGATCCCGTAGCGCAAAAATACGGAAAGCCAGTCCAGCATTTCCTCTGTGGCTGTGCCGCTGCGGAGCAGATCCTCACGGCTGAGATTGTGGCGGTTGACGATTCGGATGGAGGCGGCAACGCCCACATCCTCATCCACCACGGGGGATTTCATAGCGGCGATACGGGTGTTGCGGGTCAGGTGTCCCGTGACCAGAGGACTGGCGTTGTCCAGTACCATGCCGGAAGCGTGGAGCATACGACGGATGACGGCGAGCGCATGTTCCGGCGAATCGAAATGCTCTTCCAATTTCTCATTTCTGCCATCCGAATACTGCACTTCGATATCCCGCCACGAGTTGATGTTGATCTCCTCAATGCCGTCGGCGTAGATATAGCGGGTCAGGAAGCCGAACTCCGCCATCTCGGAATAGATGGCGTCCACCAGCTCCGCCTGTGTCATGCCTGCTACGGCGATACGCCGGTCCTGCAGGTACTTGGTGATGTAGCGCATGAGCTGTTCCTTGGAGTCCTCGCCGCCTTCGGTGATGAGTGCGGCGTAGGCGCCGGAGATGTACTCCTGCACCTCCTGCAGCACGGAATTGAAGTCCCTGCCCTCTGCCGACGGGGTAAAGAACAGGTTGTGCGCCCGTCCGAGGGTGCCAATGTCGGTGTTCAGAGTCCGCTGCGGCGTGTCGTCCACCACAACCGGAACGACATCTAACTCTGAGCTGTCATGGAACTCTAAAGCATCTCTTTTTTCTGCGTTTGCCGCAAAGAGCGAAGCACTTCTCTTTGTTCCAAGGGCCATGTCAAAACACCTCCTCAATGATCTTTTCCAGCTCTTTGCGGAAGGCGCGACTGTCCTTGAGAGAAAGGTCAGAAAACAGATTGCCGGCGAGATACTGCTCCTCCAATTCCTGCGAATAAGGCAATTTGAAGGTCACACTGCCGAGCACTTTGCCAATATGGTCCGCCGCTTGAAAAGGCTTAACATTTGCCGCCACTTTATACTGTTTGTCTGCATCCCACTTGGCATCCTTCAACAATGGAAGTTGACTGGAAAAGTAGCTGATGCTTTTGAGATCGCAGTTAGCAAGACGCAAAACACTGTCAGCCTCCATCAACGCTACAGCGGAGAGAATATCGTTTGCAATATAGCTGCCACAGTCCACAATGACATAGGGTGCGATCTGTCGCAGCCCATCCAGCAGCTCTACTGCCTGCTTTTCGGTAAAAGGCGGAATGCTGTACTCATTTTCACCCTTGAGTAATCCCAGCACAGTGAGATAGTTGCTGCGCTTGAGGGTGACAAGGTTATGCTTGATGAGATTTTCTCCAATGTGGGCAGCAGCAAGGATATTGCCGAGGGATCTCTCACATTCCAGTTCATCTGGAGAACAGATGCAGGGAAGCATAGGGGCAGTCATGTCGCAGAGAAGAAGAATAACATTCTTCTTTTTGGCGGAAAGCATTTTTGCGATTTTCACCGCCGTCACCGTCTTGCCACTGCCGCAAACCGCCAGCATGCCGCCGCTGTCGTTCTGTACTTCTGGCTGTTCCGATCCCTCGGAGCTGCGTCGAAAGATACCGGCTTTCTTGAAATTCATTCCATCACCTCGTTATCGGGCTTAGCAGCAACAGAATCAGCATTTTCGCTCTCTGAGGAAGACTCCTCCGGCTCGGCGTACAGCTCCTCAATGAGTTCGTCCTGCGTTTCGATAAACTGCTTTGCGCCGTCCACCGTACCGCGGTAGACGAGAGCCAAGTGAAGCTTGGCGACCTGCTCCAGCTCCGCCAGCACCTTGGCCTGCTCCGGCAGAACGAGGAAGGTCACGGTAGAGGGCAGCTCCTTCTCGTCATCCTTTGCTTCACCGGTATTGGCGTCATAGCCGGTGCTGGCGGTAACAGAGATGATCTCCACGTACTGCAGTTCAGCGGGGATGCAGGTTTCACCATCCTCTGGGTAGTCTGCCACGATAACCGATACGATGTCGCCGCTCTGGAGCTTACCGGAGAGTCCGGTGGCGAAGCTCTTGATGGTGACGGAGATGGCCTGCTTCGTGCCGTCCAGATTATAGAGATAAGCATTTTCGGCGGCGGGCGCTTCCGAGAGCTTGGCAGCGAGAATATAATCGCCAACGGCAAGGTCCGCCTTGGCGTATTTGCCCACCACATTGTCTTTCGCGGTCATAAGGCCGGAGGGCAGATTGTAGGAACCGACCTCGGCCGTGGTGACCATATCCTTGGTGATAAGTTCACCGGCGTGAATGTCCTTTGTGACGCGGACGATCTCTGCCTTCTGACTGATCCCCCGATTGAACAGCGGCGTGATGCCGAAGCAGATCACCAGTGCCAGCAGAATGCAGATGACGCCGATGACCGTGCGGTTTTTGAAAATACTCATGGAGCAAGTCCTCCTTATATTCTTAGATGATATATGCGGTAAAGAAGCCCGCTGCAAGAAATGGCGCGAACGGATAGCTCTCCGGTGGGCGTTCTTGCCTGCGGATCTTGTGCAGGGCGGCTATTGCGAGGTAAAAAAGGCAGTACAGCAGCAGTGCCAGCACCAGTCCGGCGACTCCGCGCAGAAAGCCCAGCAGGAAGCCGGAGGCGGCGATGAGAAACGCATCTCCCATGCCGCCGCGTCCTCTCCGGCTTGCCAGCCAAAATGGGACGGCCAGTGCCAGGCCGAGAAGCCGGGCGGGGCTGAAATGGATCAGCCCCGCCGCTGCGATGACGATGCCGGAAAGGTCATAGATCTGCCTGCGCCGGAGATCCGTCCATGCCGCGCTCATAAGTCCGATGAGGAACAGCGTCCCCTGCAGGACGGATGCCACGGATCAGCCGCCCAGCGCGCCGGCGTAGTTGAACATATCCTTGATACGCTGGTTCAACGTGGGCATGACCACATCGCCGAACAAAGCGTAGAGGCCCGCCAGCAGCAGAGCGCCCAGCACCACGGCGATGAGGATCTTGACGGCGGTATCGATGTAGCCCTCACCGGAGCGGCGGGTGGCGGCAAGGCGGATGGCCTTGGTGCGGATGGAATTGGCGGTGTTCTTGATAAACTTCTTCATGTGATAATTTCCTCCTACAAGTTATATGTTTTGTGTTGTGGGTGATTACATGGTCTGTTCCGCAGCGGGAGCGTGGTTCGTCTGCTGGGGCTGTCGGAACGACTGCTCATAGGCATCCAGCACCGCATCGTTGAACTGCTGGCGGGCCTCCTTCGTGCAGGGGAAGCAGATGTCGTGATAGTCGCCGCGGCTGTCCTTGTACTGAGGCATGGCGACAAAGGGCCCTTTCTCGCCGCGGATGACCTTCACGCCGCGAATGGCAAATACGCCGTTGATGTCCACATTGGCGTTGGCGAGGGTGTACTTGCTGTCCTTCACGGGATAGATGCGCACGGCGTACTCCACGGGGAGCGGGGTATCCGGTGCAGGGGTGGGAGCTGTTGCCTTGGTTTGGGCTTTGGGCATTTTCCTTTCCTCCATTTCTGATGTTGATATGAAAAAAGCACCCGGCCGGGTGCTCAGTTCACGGACACATATTCATTTCCTGCCGCGGCGCGAACTCTATCTGCCGGAAGCCGACGCGGTCGCAGTAGTAAAACTCGCTGCCGTCGGCGTCGTACAGCTCCAGTACATCTGAGATGCCGATGGATCTGCCGTCGTAGCCGGGAATCGGGTCGCGGAAGAGCGTGTAGATCTCCTCCGGGTCACTGGTCCCGACCAGACCGTTATAGACTGTTTCGTAGTTCTTACGATTAGGCTGCCCGAAACGCTCCAGCAGGGCTTCATACGGGATGAAGCGCATATTGATGGGACTGTCCCGCGTGAGCTGCCACACACGGCAGCTTTTCAGGGGCGGAGCCTCCGGGTCGAAGCGGCCGCCCCGCTGCCCCAGCAGGAGGCGGTCATAGACACCGTCCTCCCAGCGGATGGTGAGTGCCTGCTTTTGCAGAAAACGCTCCAGCTCCTGCGTTTGGAACATGGTATCCACCACCGCCCCCTTTTCCGCGATATATCCGGCAGGATTGCTGTAATAGAAGATGCGGTTGTGGTTATCAATGCAGATGCGCTGCACTTGGTTCACCTCCGATCATTCCAGCTTCATCTCACCTGTGGCCGGTGCCTCCTGCTGTGGCGCAGTCAGCTCCATGAGCTTCTCACGCGCCCAGTCGGGAAGATACTTTTCATCCAGCACACCGATGAACTCATGTCGATTCCAGCGGGTCATCTCACCGTCACCCAGGCAGGTGCAGCGCACCGAGCGGCCAATGGTGTGAGGCGAACAGCCAAAGCCGTCATGGGCATACCAGAGCTGGTTTTCCTGACTCCAGCAGGATTCCTTGAGGGTATCCGGTGACAGCACCAACACCTTGCCGGTATAGTCCTGCTCGGCGCGGTCACCGACACAATGCTCCGCGCCAAAGAGATTTAACGCCTGCACCGCCTTGCGGTAGAAACTGACGAAGCCATCCAGCACGGCCGGATGGCTTCGGACAACAAAATCGCTGTTGTGGTTGAGATCCGTGGGAATATATATCTTCTCTGCCCAATGCTTGTTGGCATAGCTGAAACGCCCATCCCACTTGAGTTCGTGCAGCGTATTGGCGAGCACCCATGCGGTGCGCTTGTAGCCGTATTCGTCCAGCACGGCCTTTAAACAATCTGTCTGAAGGTTCATGCCATCGAAGTTCTGGCGGATGGCGTCCTCGATAGCATTTCGGCAGGCAATGTTCGCCTTGTAACTCTCCCGCCAAAGGGAAAGCTCATTCCGCTTACGGGCTTCAGCAGCGGAATACGGGTAGGGATAAGTATTGTTCATCCCGAGATATCCTCCTTTTCCAACAGACGGCATACGCCTTCCAGCTGCACACCGGAATCCTCCAGCATGGTGCGAACATCATCGTCCAGCTCGTCGATAAGCACATCTGCGGCGGTTTTCTCCGCTGCCTGCACGATGACTCTGCCCTTCTCTACAAAGGACTCCAGCGCGGCGTTGGGCGAGATCCCTGCCTCCGCCAACTGGCAGGGCGGAATTTCAAGGCCGGAGCAGTGAGGTTCGTGTTCACAGGCGCCGCACGCCGTTTCCGTCATTCCGGCTTCCATTGCCATCTGGCTTCTCTCCGCCAGACGGGAGATCAGCTGCGGTGTAACGGCGGAGATGAGAGAAATGGTTTTCAGCAGTTCCGCCACGGTAGGGTCTCCCGGCAGCAGCAGAATACAGCCGCTGTCGGTATGGAGGATCAGGTCGCTGACGCCTGCAAGGCCGGAGAGCTGCAAAGCGGCGCGGGGGATGGCAAGAGTTTTATTGTTAGGATCATGGTTCAAATTGAATTTCATGCTGTTTTCCTCCTTGGTGGATGATTTGGGATATGGACCAGCTTCAGCTCCCATTCGCCCAACGGCTCGTCGAAGAGGTTCATCTGGCTGGTCATGTAGGGGCGGGAATCGTAGTTGGTGATGATGAGTTCGCCGAAGGACGAACCCTTTTTCTGGGAGAGCGGGTTGCTGCGCTGAAAAGATAAAATGT
>OHPB01001390.1_pt1 | contig 12723 bp, 9 predicted proteins | sample 1577621 | NCBI WGS metagenome assembly OHPB01 (sample SAMEA3879577, study PRJEB24766) | human gut metagenome | biome: human-associated habitat; feature: feces | place: USA | collected 1985/1987 | reverse complement strand
TATCATCTTCATATGCCATCTTATTTTTTAGAGACATTTACTGAATATCCCTAATAAAAAAGAACTGCTTCCTCTCTTTTCCAAGGAAACAGTTCTTTAAATAGAAATATTATCTTAATTCAATGATTAGTTAAACCAACGAACATAGCAGAAGTCCTGACGATGAGGCAAATCAACATTCTTCGGGAACATACGGTATGCCACCTTGAAGCTGCCTGAGTTAGACAAACTGTGTTTAACCTGGAATGTATACAAGTTACCTTCTTTCTTAATTACTTCCATTGGTTCTACAGAATAGATATGCTCTTTACCTTCCGCATTCGTGAAAGTGGTAACCAGTTCAATACCTACTGCATCATCCAATCCCTTTTCATCTATAACATAAGTAATGATATATTCTTTTCCGCTTTCAATATTACCGCTAGCCAGCTCTTCCGTCTTTTCACATGAAACGATTTCAATGGAATCCCAAAGTTCTGCAACTCTTTCTTTCCAAGCAGCCAGTTCCTTAGCCTTTGCATAATCATTGGCTACCAATTCTTTAAAACGTTTTGCTTCTTTAGTATAGAACTTAGCATAATAATCGTCTAACTGACGTTTCATTGTATAATGAGGAGCCACCTGAGCAATAGAATTCTTGATAGTCTTCACCCAACCCTCAGAATATCCCTTACGGTTACGTGCATAATACAATGGAAGAATCTCATTTTCCAAAATACTATAAATAGTTGCGGCATCCAATTGATCTTGATGATCTTGATTCTGATAAGTACGTTTTTCAGTTAACGCCCATCCTGCTCCTTCACGGTAACCTTCCAGCCACCAACCGTCAAGCACAGAGAAGTTAACAACACCATTCATCAAAGCCTTCTCGCCTGATGTTCCAGAAGCTTCCAAAGGACGGGTAGGAGTATTCATCCAAATATCAACACCTGAGACCAGACGCCGTGCCAACTGCATATCATAATTTTCCAAGAAGATGATTTTGCCCAAGAATTCCGGACGACGGGAAATTTCCACAATCTTCTTGATCAACCCCTGACCTGCACCATCGTGTGGATGAGCCTTACCTGCAAATAAGAACTGTACCGGATAATCAGGATTGTTCACAATCTTAGACAAACGTTCCAAATCAGTAAACAGCAGATGCGCACGTTTGTAAGTAGCAAAACGACGGGCAAACCCAATCAACAAGGCATTCGGATTAATCTTTTCCATCAGAGAAACGATACGTGAAGGATCACCTTGGTTCTTCAACCAGCTTTCACTGAACTGCTTACGAATATGGTCAACCAATTTGTACTTCAAAGCCATACGGGTTTCCCAAATTTCTTCATCGGCTACATTATAAATAGCTTCCCAAATTTTCTCATTAGACTGATCTTCCAGGAAATTAGGAGCAAAATGCTTAGCATATAGCTTCTTCCATTCAGTAGCACTCCACGTTGGGAAATGAACACCATTAGTTACATAACCCACATGACTTTCTTCAGGGAAATAGCCTTTCCAAATTCCAGAGAACATCTCCTGAGAAACCTTGCCATGCAACCAGCTCACACCGTTTACTTCCTGACAAGTGTTACAAGCAAATGTAGACATACAAAAACGTTCGCCTGCATCACCCGGATTAATACGACCCAAGTCCATCAAATCCTGCCAAGAAATCCCCATACGCTGTGGATAACCACCCATATATTTTCCAAACAAGCCTTCATCAAAATAGTCATGCCCCGCAGGAACCGGAGTATGAACCGTATATAAAGAAGAAGAACGAACTACTTCCAAAGCCTGGTCAAATGTCAGCCCGCTTTCTACATAATCACACAAACGCTGCACATTACACAAAGCAGCGTGTCCTTCATTACAATGATAGACATCTTTCTTAATGCCCAATTTCTTCAGCAGCAACACACCACCGATACCTAACAAGATTTCTTGTTTCAAACGGTTCTCCCAATCTCCACCATACAACTGATAAGTGATAGGACGATCAAATTCGCTGTTCATTTCATTATCCGTATCTAGCAGATACAAAGGAACACGTCCTACATTTACCTTCCATACGTATGCATGAACGAAATAGTTCAAATAAGGAACATCAACTACCATCGGCTGTCCGTTTTCATCCATTACACGTTCAATAGGCAGGCTACCGAAATTCTGTGATTCATAGTTAGCAATCTGCTGACCATCCATTGAAAGGCTTTGGCTAAAATACCCATAACGATACAAGAAGCCAACACCACACATATCTACATTACTGTCTGATGCTTCTTTCAAGTAGTCACCGGCCAAAATACCCAGCCCACCGGAATAGATTTTCAAAACATGTGTCAAACCATACTCCATACAGAAATAAGCAACAGAAGGACGTTTGCTATCCGGCTTAGCATCTACATAAGCTTTGAATTTAGCATATACATCATTCATGCGCTTTACAATCACCTTATCCTGAGTTAATGCCTCCAGCTTTTCATAGCTCAAACGTTCCAATAAAGCAACGGGATTCTGCCCCACTTCTTTCCAAGTTGCAGGATCTAAATCTCTAAACAGGTCTGTTGCTTCGTAATTCCATGCCCACCAGATGTTACGAGCCATTTCCTCCAACTTCTTCAGTTCTTCGGGAATGTGTGATTTTACTGTAACTTCCTTCCAATTAGGAGTATTCGCATTACTTACTTTGATTTTCATGTCTCTCAAATTATTTATTAATAATTAATTAGCTATTCATAACAAGCCTTTTCTGTGCATTATGCAATGCCACATCATAAGCTTCATAATAATATTTGATAAAATGCTTCCACAATGCCTTTTCAGCAATGTCCGCCGCATTTTTACGCACTGTCTTGATTGTATTTTCCGGCAATCCCGAAAATTCCGATATAGTGTCCTTTATAACATCCGCCACTTCAGAATAGTTGTAATCCGAGCGATGGATAACTTTCACACCATCTTTCAACTCACTGTATCTACCCTTCAACGAGTTTACCCACAAACCAAATCCAGCCAGATCAGTTGTTATAGTAGGTACATGGAATGCTACACTTTCCAAAGGTGTATACCCCCAAGGTTCATAATAGGAAGGATAAACACTCAAGTCATTCCCCAACACCAAATCATAATATTCCAAATTCAAGATACCATCCTTTCCATCCAGATAACAAGGTACAAATATTACTTTTACCTTAGATTCCGCCGAATTGGACATTCCCAAATACTTCATCATATCAAGTACCTGATCATGACTCATATTATGCAACCAATGTGTGATAAACGGACACTCCAACGGAGTTGTGAAATTCTCTTTGCTTTTCAAACGTTCCACCAAATCCTCACGAGGATCCCCTACCCAACCTGGTACATTAATAAATGCCAGCACCTCTTTTTTCAAATTTTTATCACGGGTCAATCGGTTCAAGGACTCCAAATAGACATTGATACCTTTATTTTTAAACTCATAACGACCGCTTGTACCCACAATAAGAGTATCATCGCTCATCGTCAAGCCAAGCAATTTATTAGCCAAATTCAACATCGCAGCACGAGCTTTCTTACGCTTGGCGGCAAATGTACGACCTTGCGGAACAAAGTCATCCTCAAACCCATTCATCAACACCACATCTGCCGGCTTGTCCAACAACTCCTTGCATTCGTTGTTGGTAATCTCACTGACCGTAGTAAAGCAATCCACATGATGCGCAGTCTGCTTCTCAATAGAATGCTTTGCCTCCATATTGAGTTCACGCGCCATTTGGTCGCCATTATAAGCAAATAAGTAATCGTAAAGGGGTTTATTGTTTCCGGCGATAGACCGGCCTATAGAAGTAGCGTGAGTAGTAAAAATGGTAGCTATTTCGGGTACCGCTTTCTGCAAATAAAGGGCCCCCATACCTGTCATCCATTCATGTGCCTGATAAATGACCTTATCATTTTCGGTCAGATTGAAACGATAAAAGCTTTCAACCACTTTTCCGGCTGCATAAGAAAACATAGACGCTTCGTCGTAATCTCCATAAGCATGAAGTGAATCAACTTTGAAATCCTCCCACATCCGGCCATATATTTCATTTCTTTTAGAGAAAAAAGGATAAAAATCCACCAATATGACAATAGGCTCTCCCGGAATATTCCAGCGTCCCACACGAACTTTCAATCCGTCTTTCTTCAAAGCATGTTCACGCCATGCCGCACAAAGATTTTCATTTTCACTGAACAAAGGATTTTCCTTTCCTGCCCAAAAATCGGGTCCTATGAAAAAGACTTTGTCTTTGAATGCTTCCTGCAGTGTTTTGGCCCTGGTGGACAACACCGTATAAATTCCCCCTACTTTATTACATACCTCCCAACTTGCTTCGAATATATAATCAGGGGCTAACAATTCTTTTGCCATCTATTAACTAATCTTAATTCGAGCGCAAAGTTACATATTTTCAATGAGATAATAAAGTTTTTTTGCAACTTTATGTTATTCAGATAGTTTCTGAATTAGCATTCAATTATTTTACTCTAACAATCTTCACAAAAAATACTGATATCGGCTACAATAATAAATATTTTTAAGGTTCTGTCTTACATTAGAATAAGAAAAGCGGCTATTTCCATAAAAACAGGAAATAGCCGCCCATATAAAAAAACTAATCTGATTACGCAGCCAATGCAGATCCCATCAAGAAGGTTGCAGCCAAAGCAACAATAGCATACAATTCAGGAAAAACGGCCAAAATCAATGTATTACCAAATACATTATGTCCTTGGCCAATGGCAGCAATACCATTAGCACAAACCTGCCCCTGACGGATAGCGGAGAAAAGAGCTACAAGTCCCAAAGCAATACCGGAACCCAACACGGCAGCAGCTTGAATACCTGTAATAGCCGGAGTCAGAACACCGAAAATACTCTGGAACATGAAATAACCGGCAAAACCATACAGTCCCTGTGTACCGGGAAGTGCAGTCAACACCAAGAAGTTACCGAATGCACTATCATTCTTCTTCAATGCACCGATAGATGCATTACCTGCGATAGTTACACCATACGCACTACCGATACCTGATAAACCAACCATAATTGCAATACCTACATAAGCAATCAATAAATTCATTTCCATAATTCTTCTATTTTTAATTTTTAAATTCTTTATTTTATCAAACTTCTCCTAAAAGGAATACTTTTCATGTCATCCAGAACTTAGCGAAATATCTGCATACTATGCTTCAGATTCTCCCTTTCTAGCTTTTCTGTCTGCACAAGGATACAACATTTATTCAAAATGACAATGCCGAAAAGGCTTAAACAGCTTTTAATTCTTTATTCTCATTCTTCAATTCTTGAAAGGCTTGTACTCCTTACCCCCTCCTTCGTAACCCGAATTCTTAAAAAACTCCACGAAAGTCAGACGCATCGGATGAACCATCGCTCCCAATATATTCATAAACATGTTGATAGAATGACCTATCAAGAAAATCAATACCATCACTATCGGACCTGCAATTGCATTATCAGGACTCATTCCAGCCGCCAGACTATTGAATACGCTGGCAAGAATACCACCCGACAGACCTAAAGCAAACAAACGCACATACGAAAGGATATCCCCCAGCAAACCGGTTGCCATATTGTAGGAATCCCACAAACCCAAACCGATATTGAGAAAAATATTCTTTCCTGGACTGTTGAGCAAGAAAATCAGCACACCGGCAAGCCCCAGAATTACCAAATGGACAGTTCCTCCCATCGGCATGGTATCTCCCAATAGGAATGCCAAAGCTGTACTTACCAATACAATAATCCATCCGATAGTTGACAATGCATATTTCAATCCGAACTGAATGGTCTGATTAGCCGCTTTCAGTATCATACCGAAAATAATCTGTACCGCTCCCAAAATCAATGAAAGATTAAACATCCATTGATTGTCCAAGAAGAACAAATCACGCATCTTATTAAAGAACGGAATATCATTACCATACAGATTAAATCCGAAAAAAGTACCTGTCAGCATACCGCAGAAGAAAGTAGAAGCACCCAAAATCTGCACCAAAGTTAAGATGGGCTTCATGGAAGCACCGACATTCTTCGCCAACATACGATAAACAGTTACTCCTAATACCATGAACAGACCATAGCCCGAATCGCCCAAACACAGCCCGAAAAAGAGCATAAAGAAAGGGGCAAAGAACGGCGTCAAATCCAGTTCATTATACTTAGGAAGCATATACAGTTTCATAATCGGTTCAAACAGACGGAAGAATCCTTTATTATTCAACTGAATAGGTACATTGTCCTCCGGCGTAGGGTCAGCAATTTCAAAGTACGCCTCCTGTTGATTCAGAAAATTAGTAATCTCCGGAATCTGCGTAGCCGGTGCCCACCCCTGTAACAACATCAATTTGTCATCCGCAGCTTGTTCAGTACTTAGCACCACTTTTGAGAATTCTATCTGTGAGCGGATATTAGCTTGTGCAACTTGCAAAGAAAGAAGTTTTTCTCCTGCTATGGCAGCTAACTTATCATCCACACTCTTCATTTGCTGTTCCAAATCTTCACATCTGGCAGCAAGCCTACTCAAGGACATTACCGGCAATTTGACCGATTCCACTTCCAATTCGGGCAACGTTCCTTCTTTGGTTATGGTAATGAAATAAATGCGTGAACCAATACGGTTAACCTCCGTAGCATAGTACGTATCCAACCATTCCTCGTTAAAGTTCTTCTCTGAGCAAATATAGAAATTCACCTGATATCCAACTTCTTGCAACCGCATAACCGACGCAGGATCGAAATCTCCCCATACCTCTAACGCGGCACGCTCTTTGTCGCAAATCTGCAACTGATGCTGCAACTGGGTTTTCTCCAGTTGTAACGCCTCCACTTCCTCCAACGCTTTCTCTCCACGGGCTGTATCCCCCTTCTGTTCTTGCAGTTCAACATTAAAACCTTGCAAAAACTTAATAGTTGAAGCATAGTGGTCGGACAGACGGATGCTCTCTTGAAGTTCGGTATTCTCCGCTGTCCCCTGCGCTTTTTCCGCCACGTGGACTACGCCCAAATCACGGATATTTTGCAGGAAACATTCATAGTCCTTATGATAAATAAGGAAAGTCAACTTCTTCATTTTTGTAATCATGCCTCCGCCTCCTTTCTTTTCTCTTGAATAGATTTCAGAATCTTCTGCGATGATTTGGACAAATTCTCTTCATCCTCCATAAATCGTTTTATCTTTCGCAGAGCATCCTGATATCCGGGTATCTGCACTTTCTCAAAAAGATTCACTTTTTGAGTGGTCTTTTTACGCGCATGTTCCAGCAGGTTCAGTTTGGCAAGCATAAATTCCCTTTCAATAGCAGTCTGTGCCAATCCTTTCAACAAATATATTCCATCGGAATACCACTTCGGGCTGTTGAACAGACTGTAGGGACGGATGTCAAAGTCTACGTTTTCCAACAAGGGAACTCGTACACCGGCAATCTTCTTTATACCCAAATGAACATCACTCACTTTTATTAATGAAGCATCAAATTCATTCCAAAGTGCGAACATGGCCTCGTATGCCTGAATCTGTTTTTCAAGCCTTTCCTCCAACCCGGCAGCTTCTGTCTTGCATCTCTTTACTTCCATGCGGAGAGCGCTTTCCTTATTTTTAATAATAGGAAGCGTACGCACACGGACCTTGAGCTGCTTCTCAAGCTGTTGTAGCGAGGTCTTGTTATATTGAAACTTTATTGCCATGTTTCTTCGTTAATTTATTGTTTTTTCCAATGCTGGTCAACCAATTCTTTCTTTATATTGACTTCTTCCGGCTTAAAGTATTTGCTGAACAATCCCCATGTAACATCCAGCATTTCAGTAGTATCCAGATTCACATCAATGGCGAGTAACTGATTAGCGTAATCTTTAGCGAATGCCAAAGTACGTTCATCATAATTAGTCAAGTCAAAACCATTTTCCATCTTAGTCTTGGCATTGGCGGCATCAGCATACAAACGTACAGCAGCATTCATCACCTGAGGATGATCCTTACGGGTTTTCTTACCACTCACCAACTGTTTCAAACGAGACAACGAACGGAACGGGTCCACGATAACCTTACCGATATCACTATCGCGACGCAGGAACAGCTGACCTTCAGTGATATAACCCGTATTATCAGGAACAGCGTGCGTAATATCACCGCCACTCAAGGTAGTTACCGCAATAATAGTGATTGAACCACCTGCGGGGAATTGTACCGCTTTTTCATAAATCTTCGCCAAATCCGAATAAAGAGATCCCGGCATAGAGTCCTTGGAAGGAATCTGATCCATACGGTTAGACACAATAGCTAACGCATCAGCATAACTGGTCATATCAGTCAGCAACACCAATACTTTCTGATTATGTTCCACTGCAAAATATTCAGCAGCCGTCAGCGCCATATCCGGAATCAACAGACGTTCTACCGGAGGATTTTCCGTAGTATTCACGAAACTGATAATACGGTCGAGCGCACCGGCATTAGAAAATACATTCTTAAAATACAGGTAGTCGTCATTAGTCATACCCATACCGCCCAAGATAATCTTATCGGTTTCGGCACGCAATGCCACATTGGCCATCACTTGATTGAACGGCTGGTCAGGGTCAGCAAAAAAAGGAATCTTCTGTCCTGATACCAACGTATTGTTCAAATCGATACCGGCAATACCGGTCGCAATCAGTTCCGACGGCTGTTTACGGCGAACCGGATTCACAGACGGACCGCCGATAGGCACTTCCTGTCCCTCAATTTCCGGTCCCCCATCAATCGGATCACCAAAAGCGTTGAAGAAACGTCCAGCCAACTGGTCGCTCACTTTCAGTGTAGGCGACTTGCCCAAGAATACGACCTCAGCATTGGTCGGAATACCTTCCGTACCTTCAAACACCTGCAGGGTCACTTCATCTCCGGCAATCTTCACCACCTGCGCCAGCTTGCCGTTCACCATAGCCAGTTCGTCATAACCAACCCCTGTTGCTTTCAGCGAACAGGTAGCCTTGGTTATCTGGCTAATCTTTGTATATATTTTTTGAAAAGCTTTTGTCGCCATTTTCTACCCATTTATTGATTTCACTTATTTTACTTTTCTTTCGGCAACCAGCTCCTGCAACTGTTTCTGGAATTCCACATATTGCGGAGAACGGAACTGTGCATAGTTCATCTGCTTGCAGATATTGATCATCTTCTTGAAGAAGTCCATTACTTCCACGAAATTATCAAAGCTGAAATCGGTATGGCAAATGTCAATCACCATATTTACGATTTCTTCCTGTTACATTCGACAGCCAGATGCGCGTAATTGATATTGACGATTAAGTAGAAACTGATATTCTACAGGTATGCAGCCCGTTCTTCCTTGTGGAGGAGCGGGCTTGTTGTATTATGAGAGCATGAAGGTTATTTTCATAAAAAGCCATATTCATATACTTTAGGCTCTATTTTCCCGGCAAGCACTTTGAGTTGTTCGCGTAAGGAAGCTATTAGTTTCATATAATGTGTATCAGGGCTGGAATTATTCATTATTCCTTTCGTATTTCGTCCTTGGAAGTGCAAACGTATGTCGTAAAGAGCTGCATCTGGGTTGGCTTCCGGTTGTGAATGATAGTATTTCCATATTTTACGACCAGCATCCATGACTTGTTGTGCCTCAGATGAAAGAAATAATGGGGTGGAAGTGCTTACTCTTTCCTTGAGACATTGCTCGGTTACATCAAAGTCTAATACCCCTTGAGTATATTTTTGTGGCTGAGAACTGATACCTTTTAGATAATTCTTCATAAAATGACTTTTAAATTCTTCTTTAGCATCAACTTCTTGTTCTGTAAAAGGAATCCAATGGTTGGTACCGTATTCACTTTGAATATTATTGTTAAATAAGGTATAAATTAAACAGTCAGTTTGAAACTCTGGGTCTTGCTTCCATCCATCATTTGGATACAGAAATTGTTCACGATCATTCAGCCATGTGGCTTCAATACAATGACGGACAGCAAAATAAATAGCTATTTCTTTTAGGTTTTGATCTGTTATCCATGTGCCACGTGGATGAGGAAGTTGAGATTTGTTATTAATGATAAAATTGTAATTGTTGTTTTGGAAGTCATTGCCTTTAGCTGACATGTATCCAATTTTCATCTCGTTTTGCCTGTTTCGCGTAGAAATTATCCAGTCGTTAATGCTTTTAGCATCATTCTTGACACATATAAATTTTTTCCCTATAAAGTCTGCATTTTCATTATATACATTTGATGTTGTTTCTTTAAAACTATCTTGCTGATCGAGATGCCAAATGAAGAATCCTATAGGAAATTTTCCTTTTACGTTGTCAAAGGTGCTTGCTGGAACAATAAAATTTCGACCGAGCTTCGCTCGGAAGATTTTTCGGAAATCGCGGAAGTTCGGTGCTTGCAGAATTTTCAAAGTTGAAAATTCTGCAAGCACCGAAGAAGGGATTTCATGGTAAATTCGAATAAAAAATTGAGCAAACAATTCACGTCCGGCAATGCCGATGGAAGGAAGATATTTTTTGTACATTAGATTTTGCACAGCAACGTTAGTCTTATTTTCTCCATGTCCGGTGACCGTTTTTTTGTTTGCGGCTTCTGCGTAAGGAGGATTGATATATATTACTAATTTTTTTCTCTTTTCTTCATTGTTGATTATGTCTTGTAATGGCTGAGGTAACTTGCTGAAGTCATCATTGAGGAAATCGAATTGGAACACATGGCTGTCTAAAAGATTTGCACCATTGGCTATTCTTTCATGCATTACATCTACATCTGCTTGGTCGAGTGTTGAAGCCCAAATATGGTACTTATTTGTAAGTCCTGCAAGTAAATTTCCAGTGCCTGCAGCACAATCCCAAATATAATATTCTTCTTGCCAGTCTTCTCCTAGTTCAGCTGCGAGGTATTCTTGTGAAAGTTCGACCCATTGTGGAGGGGTGAAATAAGAACCTTTTCGTTCACGTACATCTTGTGGTACAATTTTGTCACGACGGTTTAGTATTATATCCCAGTACTTTTGTTTAGGAGGACGGGCATATCGGTTCCAAAACTGGGTGTGTGCTATGCCTCCATCTGTAAATTCTGCAATTTGTTGTTCTGTAAGTCCGGCATCGTTTATTTTGCGATCTAATATATATCGGTTGTTGCGGAGCAGAACAAATAATTTTTCTTTGAGTGTAAGGTCATTTTTTGATAGTACATCTGCAAGAAAGAAATCAGCATCTAATATACCTCCATCTTTTGCAGTTTGCCAGTCTATATTGATAGATGGCTTAACTGTGCGACACCATTGACGGTAGATGTGTGGAAGACTGGCTGGTGTGATACGTTTCTTGGCAATTCGATTATGATCTTTTTTAAAGTTATTGCGGATAAAAGTTCGAAGATCTTTCTCGTCTGCTTCGAAATGAAATAAAAGTAAGTTACTTTCTATAGTACTTTTTACTATATCGTATACTTGGCGAAACTCTTTGGTTGTATGATTACTTGGTGTAACATTCCAGTTAAAATCATTTTGTGAAAAAATTTCTCCGATGGCATCAAAGTGTATGAAAGCGATTTTTTCAGCATCGAAAGCCCCTAAAAAATCAGGATGTGCATATTCATCTAGTGTACGTCCCTTTCCGATAGTAAGTATGAGTTGTACAAATGATTCGTAGATATCTTTTTTTACACCAGCTTTGGCTTCTGCCCAAAGTAATGATTCAGGTTCGAATAAATCTGCTTCGTCACGAGGCATAGCAATACAAAAATCTATTTTCCCGATTATTTGTGTTGTATCGTAGATTGAGAACCAATCATGTGCGACTTTATTCTTTAGTTCTTCTTCTTGTATATGCTTATATTTAGGGCTCATTGGGCAATTGATGTTTATGATTTTATTCAAAGATAAACCAAAATTCCAAAACAAACAAACTAATTTGAATGGCATGTTTTAAGCGGATAGTGAAAATGTTGATAAGCAATTGCTTCTACCTTTTCAGTACTTCCTGCGGAGGATTGCAGTACTTCTTTGAAAGTACTGTAGTACTTTCCTTGCAGTACTTCAGTACTTCCGGGGAAGTACTGGGAAAACTCAATTGCTTTTTCCTTACAGGCTGGTCTTCCGTTCCTCACTTTATCGGTAGAGCCGATATTTTTCGTAGTTTTTTACATCTTATCCGGTAAATATTCCATTTCCTGCCCTGTTTGTTTTTTGTTATTTTGCATCCGTAATTGAGTTAAATCTATTAATGAAAAATCTATTATAACCGTATAACCATGAAAAATCATCAATTGTTTATCTATTTTATTTGCCTGGTGTCTGCCATGGGAGGGCTCCTCTTCGGGTATGACTGGGTAGTGATAGGAGGTGCAAAACCTTTCTATGAAGAATATTTTCATATTGCCGGCGATGAGGGCATGCAGGCATTGGCCATGAGTATCGCTCTGTTAGGATGTCTGTTAGGAGCCACTATGGCAGGTTTCCTGGCCGACCGTTACGGGCGTAAGAAGCTGCTGGTATTATCTGCCTTTATCTTTTTTGCTTCTTCGTGGGCCACAGGAGCTGCCACAACTATTCCTACCTTTATCATCGCTCGTCTTGTAGGAGGGATGGCCATCGGGCTGGCAGCCGACCTTTCTCCGATGTACATTGCAGAAGTAGCACCGACTAAAATTCGTGGTAAACTCGTTACACTGAACCAGCTGACCATCGTGTT
>OHPB01001386.1_pt1 | contig 12734 bp, 13 predicted proteins | sample 1577621 | NCBI WGS metagenome assembly OHPB01 (sample SAMEA3879577, study PRJEB24766) | human gut metagenome | biome: human-associated habitat; feature: feces | place: USA | collected 1985/1987 | reverse complement strand
CTCCCAAAAATCCTGTGTCAGCCTTCCATTGAAACCATTGGTAATGCGTACTTCACTGATCAGCTGATCGTTTAGCTGACTCTTCTTCCACACTGTCGTGGGGAAGTAAATCTCATCTGCGTTTTCATTGGAAAAACGCTCCAATGAAACGTAGTTCTGCGCTTTCCAATAATCGGCAACTTCCGCATTTGCACCCTGATTCTTACTCCATGCCATCCAAACAGGAAGGGGGGCCTTTGTTCCAGAAATAGCCATTTCCACCCGTCCTGTATCCTCACTTTTATGAACAGACTGTACGTTATACATCGCCTCAGGAAGCAAATCGCCAAAAGTAGCAAGACCTGCCCATTCGCTGGTCATCTTCATGGCAGCCTGCTGCGCAACAACCGCACCGGTTCCGATACCGGCAGCATACATGGTATCCTGAATCGTGACGTAATAATTCCGAGACTGAACCTCCATATAAACTCGGTTCATATAATCCGCATCATCGCCATTCAGGTTCCATTTGTCATTCTCTGGAGTCAGGACAAAGAGAAATACATCTGCCCTGTTTGCAAAATCTATCCAGAAGCTCTCTTCCAGATATTTTAATGTATTCTCATCATCATCAGGAATCACAAACACACAGGGGCGCACATAGCAGAGACCGGGTTTCAAATATGTATAAAATTTACGGGGCTTTCCATTTACATCTACTGTCTCTTCAAACAGACCGGTAAACAGACATCTGCTGATATGTGCAGGATCCGGTTGAATCTCTGCCAGATTTTGAGGAAATGTTTTTACTTCCAGCATAATATTATCTCCTTATCATTAAAACAGAGGGAATACAGTCATAATCCAGAACACAGAAACAATACAGAGGATCGTTGCAGGAATTATGGACTGCTTGATCAGGCTTTTCAGATCATATCCTCCTGAAGCCATACACATAGGAACGGCTGGAGTTGCCATAGGAGTCATAAAAGAACTCAGGCAGGCTGACTGTACCAGAATCATAATTCCGATGGGGTTTGCACCCATGGACTTGCAGGCCAGAATTGCAATCGGAATGAACACGATCATAACTGTCCGGTTCATCATCACCTGGGTCAGCAGGAATGGTACAATAAAGAAAACAAAACCAATCAGATAACGGTTGTTCAGGGTATTGGCCATATTCGCCAGAATATCACCTACTAATTCACCTGCTCCTGTCTGTGTCAGGGCTCCGCCCATAGCAAATGAGCCAATCAACAAAAATGCCATAGGCCAGTTGATAGAAGCAATTGCTTCTTTCTCAGACAGAACACCAAAAGCTACCATAGCAACAGCACCGGACACACAAATAACCCAGGTATCAATACCAATTTTACGCTGGAAAATCAGAGCAATCGTCGTCAGAATGAAGATGATATAACCAGCTCTCTCTTTGAAAGGAGTCAGGGGTACACGATTATCTGTACGATCCTGCATTTCCGTAGTCCGAACAACAGGTGCATTGGGAGCAAATTTTACAGCAAAGAAAATACAATAAATCATAACTGCGATCAGCATGGGCAAACGTGCCTTCATGGGATCGGTCAATGCTACAACAAAATCAGTATAGGCATTAGCTTCCAGATAACCGTTAAGCTCAGCAGCCTGAGTAGCGCCGCTGCCCAAAGGCAGAGCGGAAATGGTAGCAATGCTGACAATCGCCAGAGGGAACAGAGTCTTAGATGGATTGATCTTCATCTCCTCACAGGTAGCAATCATCATAGGTGCCATAATTCCAAATACAATAACAGAACTCTGAATGAACTGTGCCAGAAGGGCAGCAACAAGAACATAGCCCAGCATTACCATGGTCAAAGAACCTTTTGCAATCTTATTCACACTGGTAGCACATTTCTTCACGAACTGAGTACGAGTAAAGCCTGCTGCCACTACAAACATGGCAACAATCATCACGCCATTGGCATTTCCGATATAGGTTAATGCTGTTTTGGGATCCAGACAGCCGGTAATAATAAAAGCGCACATACTGAGCATAGCCGTCAGACCCATAGGGATTTTTCCGATAATATAACTTGCCATTGTCAAAGCACAAATGATGAGACAAATTGTTAATGAATTCATTGTTTGTCTTCCTCCTACTTATTTTTTAAACATAGCGGCAAACATGGTCAACCGCAATATCAGAGAAACCGTATGCTTCTGCTTTTGTAAGCTTACCATTGCAGATATCCTGAATAACCTGAAGCATTTCTCTTCCCATCTCCTGATAAGTCTTCTCTCCGCGAACGATAGGGCTCAAATCCACATCCATGTTATCCTCCATTCGCTGGTAGGTACGCCCGTTAGCAGTAACCTTAAGCACTGGAGCAATTGCATTACCAGTACAGGTACCGCGGCCGGTGGTGAAAATTACTGCCTGACAGCCAGATGCAACCATAGAAGTAACGGATGAAATATCATAACCTGCTGTGTCCATAACTACAGCTCCATGCTGACTGGGGCGAACTGCCTGCTCCAACACCTCCCGAATCGGGCGCGTTCCTCCCTTACGGATGCATCCAAGACTCTTCTCGTCCAGAGTAGAAAGTCCACCGGTCTTGTTGCCGGGAGTAGGCTGACCCGCACGACAATTCTGACCGGCTGCTAACAGGTGTGCTTCATAAACCTGGCAGACCTGAATAATCTGGTTGTGGATTTTCGAGGTGGATGCCCGTTTAGCAAGAACATGCTCTCCGCCAATCCATTCGATAGACTCAGACATTACAGTCGTAGCCCCCATATCTACAAGCAAATCGCTCAGTTCTCCCGTGGCCGGATTGCTTGCTATACCAGATGTAGCATCGCTTCCTCCGCACTCAATTCCAAGGTACAGTTCAGAGATATCAAACAGCTCCTTTTGCTGTAAACCGGCCTGCATAGCCATCTCTCTGGCTGCCCGTACACCTTTTTCAATGGTTTTCAGTGTACCTCCCTCATCCTGAATACCAAAAGAGACCACCGGCTTGGAAGTCATAGCCTGAATCTTTTCACGAAGCTGATCATGAGGGACTGTCTCACATCCCAGTCCAATAATTACCACACCCCAGACATTCGGATTGCAGGCAAAGCCAGTCAGAACCTTTTGACTCATATCTGTGTTCGCCTGAACATCAGAGCAGCCGGTATTAAAAATAATATTTACCGCCCCCTTCACCTGACTGGCAATTATTCTGGATGACTCACTTCCACAGGCACAGGTCGGCAAAATCAAAATATGATTGCGAATCCCCGGTCTGCCCTCTGCTCTGCGATACCCCCAGAACTTCAAGCCTGACTCTGTCTTTTCAAGCTCGGGAAGCGGTTCGTCTTTCTCCTCCACCTTCTCACTGTCGTAATCTCTGGGAACACTAAACAGATTATGATGAGCAACCCAATGGCCTTTCGCAATCGGTTCTGAAGTTTTCCCCAAAGGCTCATCATATTTGATAATCTCTCCTCCTTCCGGAACGTCCGCAAGAGCAATCTTGTGGCAGTAAGGAATGTCTTCTTCCGCAGTCAGGGAAATACACTCATTTCCTTTCCGATAGGTAACGGTATCTCCCTTGACAATATCGGTAATACAGGTGGCAACATTATCTGTAAGCCCCATGAGTAATGCATTGATTTCCATGGTTTTCCTCCAATCCGGACCGTTCGTCCTTCTAATGGCTCAAGCTTATCACGGACAGGACACTATGTCTAATATATGAATTTTATACCTTGATAAAAAATACTTGATAGTGTATAATTGTGCCATTGTTATTTGTGTATTTTTCACAAAACTCAAGGGGGGGGATACTATATGCAGTCTGAAATGGCTTATGTCTACAAAGTTTTCCAGGAGAAGAGTTTTACTAAAGCAGCAGAAGAGCTTTTCATGACCCAACCCGCCTTAAGCATGGCTATCCGAAAAGTAGAAGATTCTCTGGGTATGCCGATTTTTGATCGAAGCGTACGGCCCATGGGACTGACCCTTGCCGGAAAAGCCTATATTGAATTTATTGAAAACACCCTGAATCTGGAACAGGAGCTTCAGCAACAGATACAGGATATCCGAGAGATAAACACAGGCTCCGTCCGTATGGGTGGTTCTCACTATATTAATGCTTACATTATGCCAAGGGTTCTTGCCGGCTTTTCTCAAAAATATCCCCGTGTCAACATTGATCTGGTAGAATCCAGCTCTGCAATTCTGTCCCAGATGCTGGCACGCCGTGAGGTAGATATCACCTTTAACTGCAACCCCAATTTTATGCAGGGATTTGAACGATATCCTGCATTTGAGGATCACATTCTGTTGGCGGTTCCCAAATCTCTCAATATAAAAGATATTCTGATAGAAAAAAGTCTGAGCGCCAACGATGTGGCTAACCGCCGCCATTTGCAGCCCGACTGTCCCTGTGTAACACTAAACTCCTTCCGCGATTTGGAATTTATTCTGCTGGCTCCTGGAAATAATCTTCACGATCGAACAAAACAACTCTTTCAGGAAGCCAACTTCACTCCCAAAGTCAGAATGGAGTTGTCCCAGCTGGTAACGGCCTATCATCTGGCCAATGCTTCTTTGGGAGCAACCTTTATCAGCGATCGCCTTGTTGTATTCGGAGAAGATAACCTGCTTTACTACAAACTGGATTCTGAACTGACTACCCGGATATTTTATATGCTGCTTCCCAATCGGAAATATACTTCAAAAGCAGTCCGGGCATTCGTAGATTACTGTACCTCCGTACTATAAAAAAGAAGCCTGCTCGCGAGCTTCTCCGCCTGCGGCGGGTCGCTTCTGCGACAAAATTCTCTTCCACCGCATGGCGATCCCCGCGGAGCGTTTTTGTTTCATAGGACGTAATTTCCTATGAAATAAAAAAGCCCTCAAACAGATATGAATTTTTCCATACCCATCTGAGGGAACTATTGTCTATTGCCTATATTCTATTTTTCTGTATCAAAAATTTTAATGTCCACACCACTTTCATTACTGTACCCCTCTGCCCGGAAATGCATTCCCTGCAAATAAGGACGCAGAACCGGACTGTCTGTCCGGAAAGTTGGCCATGCCTCAAATGGTTTTGGACGATGTTCTCGCTCAAAATACCCGTGGTTTTCTACAAAAATATGACATGCAGCTCCCGTATAATCCTTTCCTTCCAACATATACTGGGCACACATATGTCGCACACCTGCTGGATTTGTCACCTGTACATCTGCCGCTCCTGGCATGATAACACCCTGAAACAGTTCGCCCTCAACCGTTCCCGTAAACGGGATAATCTTCACTTTCCCATCTGGCATTGTCATCTCCGGACAATTGCTTCTATCAATTTTCACATGAATCGTTAAAATTGGTTCCTTCCCCATTACTTCTATCCCTTTCTATTCTTGGTTTTCTATATGCTTTTTAAGTCTTTCTTCCGAAACATTCCCCACACTACAAGCAAAATATCATTCAGTGCGACCTATCCAGACGGGCATACGGAAATTTTATCCATGACTTTCTTTGTATTCATCCATTCAATAACGGAAACGGAAGAATGAGCCGTTTGCTCACAACCTTTCTGTTATACCGTAACGGCTTCTTTGTAGGGAAATACATTTCTCTGGAAGCCAAGATTGCAAAAGCGATAAATTCACTTACACTTATAGTCTTTCCCTTAATTTGATGCAATATTTAAGGGATTGATAGCTTCCATAAGGAAACGTAAGAGAATAAAAGCCATGACTCGCATCGTGGTTCCTACAGTAACAACCTTAAAATAATTTTTCTTCACCACATAATAGAACTATGTAAATTTTATAGCTGACCATCCAGCCATTCATCAAAGCTCTTTTTAGAAATTCGGATAGAGCCGCCGATACGAACAGAACGGAATAAGCCTTGTTTTACCAGATTGTAAGCACTTGGTTTGCTGATACTCAGAATGTCCTGAATTTCATCAACCGTATAGGTTCTTTTATCAAATGCTCCCTGCTCACTTTCTAACATCTGATTTAATTCTTCGATTTTTTCTTCAAACATAAATTTCCCTCCTACTTGTGACATCCTTTAATCAAGCTATTTAACTTGGCTAAAGTATATCAAACAGGAAACATTTTTTGAAGTTTGTTGATTGGAGGGACAACATCCTTGACAAAATCAAAGTTAGTACATAAGCATTCCCCATATTTGTCCTTCCCCCTGGGAGTATACTCTATAGGGAAGTCGTCAAACAGCAGGCTGCTTACCAGCCCAAAATCATAACGAAAATGAAAAAAACGGATTGATTTAGAATATTTTCTAATCAATCCGCTTAGTACGTTTCCTGCGGGAATCGAACCCACAACTAGCGCTTAGGAGTATGGCTTACCATGTGATACACGGTTCGGATGTAACTTCCAATATCATCCCTTACGCAGAATGACTTGTAGTAAACGAACTTTATGGTGCAAAACACCTATTCTGACGCAGTTTTATGTGTCCGTTGGGTGGTCCTATTAGCAAATTCTTAGCAAGAGGACACCCAGCCAAAGCTGATTGCTACTGCCATTCTTCACTCCCTTAGTCAAAATGACAAGGCAAATACATGGAGGTTACTATGGACAAGAAAGAGAAAAAGTCACTGCCGGAACCGCGCACATACACCGTGGAACAGATTGCGGCCATGCTCAACATTGGCCGCACAACCGCATATCAGCTCGTCAAGCAGGAGGAGTTCAGGATCGTCCGCATAGGCAATGCGATCCGTGTCTCCAAGAAATCTTTTGACGAGTGGCTGGAAAGTTTGGAATTGTGAATATCGCAAGAAACGCCGTAGGCTCAAAAAACCTATGGCGTTTTTTTATACCCATTTTGAAGGAGGCTGGCAATGAAACTGACAGAAGCAGAAATGAGGATGGTGTTTCAGATTGAAAGTACCAATCAGAACGCCGCCCTGAATGAGATTTATATGACATGGCGCTATGCGCCGAACCCGGCAACGAAAGAAACGGCGGAAAGCCTTCTGGACAAGCTCCGTCCCCTGTCGGATCAGGAGTGCATGGATTTGATCCGCAAGGTGCAGGCCGAATACCGTCTGCCGGAGAAAGCCCGCACCATCGGGGAAATGCTGGCAGAGGCCAGACAGCAATCCGGGGCGCAGAAGTTATCCGGCCATGACATTATGGCTTTGGAGCGTTTCGACCCGGCGACCAGACACATGATCGTCTTTGATGTTCTTACCCATGACTCGCCTGTTGGCTGGAAGGGTGAGAAAATGCGCCTGTTCCTGACTGACGCCGGATACAGCAAGGCTTTGGAGAATCAGGAAAAGGGTCATATCAAAATCCGCAACCATGCGAAGGTGCTTTCCGGCGACCTCCACTATGACCATAAAGACCGTGAGAGGTAGCCGACTGAAAACTGTATCAAAATCAGTGGGATATCTTCTGTTTTTCCCTCTGTGGCTTGCGTTCTGAACAGGGCGTGGATGTTTTCCCATGCGGAAGGCTATGGAGGCATACAGACGGGTAAACCGCACAAAATCAACACTTTTTATTTTCACAGGAAGGAGGTGCGAAGATGGCTGTTTTTCGTATTGAAAAAACCCGTGATTATACGGTCATGTCGAACCATCACTTGAAAGATCGGACGCTGACCCTGAAATCCAAGGGGCTGCTGTCCATGATGTTGTCGCTCCCTGACGAGTGGAATTACACCACCAGAGGTCTTGCGGCGATCTGTCGGGAAGGTGTGGACAGCATCGGCGCGGCCTTGAAGGAGCTGGAAAACCAAGGATATATCCGGCGCACCCAGCTTCGGGATGAAAAAGGCAAGATCACGGATACCGAGTATGTCATTTACGAAATGCCTCAGTGCGAGCCGCCGTCAAGCCCAGGTACGCCTTTACCGGGTACGGCAAAGCCATATACGGAAAACCCGGATATGGGTATCCCGGATACGGCGGACCCGTGTACGGAAAACCCCGCACAATTAAATACTAATCAACCAAAGACTGATTTATCAAGTACGGAACTATCAAATCCTATCCAATCAAATCCCCCTACCCCCACAGGGGCAAGGATGGGAATGGATCGGATGGGAGCCAGAGAATGTTATCGTGAAGTGATTTTGGATAATATCGAGTACAGCTATCTGGTGCAGGACAGCCATATCGACCGTGAGCAGCTTGACGAGATCGTTGACCTGATCGTGGATACCGTATGTTCTGCCCGCAAAGTCATCCGCATTGCCGGAGACGATTATCCGGCGGAGGTGGTAAAGTCCCGGTTTATGAAGCTGGACAGCTCCCATGTTCAGTATGTTATGGACTGCATGAAGGACAACACCACCTATGTCCGCAATATCAAGAAATACCTTCTGGCGGCACTGTATAACGCCCCGACCACCATCAACAGCTACTATTCTTCCCTGGTGCAGCACGATATGTACGGGGACGGGCAAAGGGGGCGAGGCTAAATGCAGGAGGAAGTAACGCGGGGCGCCGTAACGCTCATTGTTGACGGAGCCAAGCTAAGTGAGCAAGTCTTTGAAAAAGCCGTCAAAAAGTTTCTGGAGGAAATCCAGAAAAGCCAGAAGCCAAAAATCTACCGCGGCAGGCAGAGCCTTAAACAGCTTGCCAGCCAGAACGCCGGTCTTGCCAATATCGAGATCAGTGACAAGAATATCAAGGCTTTCTCCCGTGTAGCGAAGAAATATCATGTGGATTTTGCCTTGAAGAAAGACACCGCCGCAGAGCAGCCCCGTTACCTGGTCTTTTTCAAAAGCCGGGACGCGGATGCCATCACAGCGGCATTTCAGGAGTTTGCCAGCCGGAAAATGAGCCGTGAGGAAAAGCCCTCCATCCGGGAACGGCTGACCCAGGCGAAGGAACAGGCGGCGGAGAAAGCGGAAAACCGCACCATTGACCGGGAGAAAGTAAAGGTCAAAGATCGGAGCGTGCAGAGATGAACATGAAAAAAATGTTTTTGCTGAACCTTCCGTATCTCCTGTTCGTGTATCCCTTCGATAAGCTGGCACAGGCTTTCCGGCTTGCGCCCGGTGCTGACCTCTCCGGCAAGCTGCTTTCTATCGGGGACGGCTTCACGGCAGCGCTTTCCTCCCCGTGGCTCAGTTTCCAGCCAACGGACCTTCTGATCGGTATAGCCGGTGCGGTGGTCCTTCGCATGGCGGTCTACCTGAAAGGCAAAAACGCCAAGAAATACCGCCACGGAATCGAGTATGGTTCTGCCCGCTGGGGTACGGCGGCGGATATTGCTCCCTACATGGACAAGGACTTTTTCCAAAACATCCCAATGACGCAGACGGAACGGATCACAATGGCGAGCCGTCCAAAGCAGCCGAAGTATGCCAGAAATAAAAACATTCTGGTGATCGGCGGTTCCGGCAGCGGCAAGACGCGGTTCTTCTGTAAGCCGTCGCTGCTGCAAGCTCATTCGTCCTATGTCTGCACTGATCCGAAAGGAACCTTGCTGCCGGAGATCGGCGCTTTCCTGGAACGGAAGAAATACCGTATCAAGTGCCTCAACCTGATAAACTTCCGAAAATCCATGAAATACAATCCGCTGGCTTATATCCGATCAGAGAAAGATATCTTAAAGCTGGTGAACGCCCTGATTATGAACACGAAGGGCGAAGGCGAAAAATCTTCGGAAGATTTCTGGGTCAAAGCGGAACGCCTCTATTATTCCGCACTGATCGGCTACATCTGGTACGAGGCCACGGAGGAAGAAAAGAACTTCATCACACTTCTGGACCTTATCAATGCCAGTGAAGCCAGAGAGGACGACGAAACCTATCAAAGTCCAGTGGACCTGCTTTTTTCTCAGTTGGAGGAACGGGAGCCGGACCACTTTGCCGTCAAGCAGTACCGCAAATTCAAGATGGCGGCGGGCAAGACCTTAAAGTCCATCCTCATTTCCTGCGGTGCCCGGCTTGCTCCCTTCGATATCAAGGAGCTGCGGGACCTGATGGAATATGACGAACTGGAACTGGATACCCTGGGCGACCAAAAGACGGCGCTGTTTGTGATCCTGTCAGATACGGACAGCACTTTCAATTTCGTGGCCGCCCTCATGTATAGTCAGCTTTTCAATCTGCTCTGCGACAAGGCGGATGACTTCTACGGTGGGCGGCTGCCCGTCCATGTCCGTCTGATTCTGGACGAGTTTGCCAACATCGGCCAGATACCGAACTTCGATAAGCTGATTGCCACCATCCGAAGCCGTGAAATATCGGCTTCTATTATTTTGCAGTCGCAGAGCCAGTTAAAGACCATCTACAAGGATGCGGCGGATACCATCGTCGGTAACTGTGACAGCACCTTGTTTTTGGGAGGCAAGGAGAAATCCACCCTCAAGGAAATTTCGGAGCTGCTGGGGAAAGAGACCATTGATCTCTATAACCAGTCCGAAAACCGGGGCAGCCAGGTTTCTCACGGCCTCAGTTATCAGAAATTAGGAAAGGAGTTGATGACCCAGGACGAATTGGCAGTGATGGACGGCGGCAAGTGTATCTTCATGCTGCGGGGCGTGCGCCCGTTCCTTTCGGACAAGTACGACCTCACCCGGCACCCGAATTACAGATACACGGCCGACGCCGACCCTAAAAATGTCTTTGACATGGAACGGTACATGAAGAAGCAGCGTGCCGTGGTAAAACCCACGGACACCTTCGATGTGTACGAGATTGACGCAACAACTTAACCCAAAATCAAAAACATTTTTTAGGAGGATTATTTTATGGAATTTTTCAACAGCGCAGTTGGTGTTTTGCAGACTCTCGTGGTGGCCCTGGGCGCAGGTCTTGGTATCTGGGGCGTTATCAACCTTCTGGAAGGTTACGGCCAGGACAACCCTGCTTCCAATGCTCATGGTTGGTAAAGAAGCAACAATAAATTAGATATGACAGTACCCCTGCTATTCCGTATAATTTGGGGAACACTCCATGTTTCTGCATTTACAGAAATTGAAAATCAAACACGGTCACGCTATAATATATTTTGTTGATGTTATCTTCAAATATTTTTTGTAACAAAATGTTACTTGCCTACTCTTATTGCTGAAAGGAGGTGTGCATAATTGAATACCCCTAATTTTAGTGACATATATACCTTATATTTTGAAGATGTATATAAATATCTGTTAGCTCTTTGCCACGATGAAGAACTTGCAGAAGAATTAGCGCAAGATACTTTTTTTAAGGCTATGAAAAGCTATGAGAACTTTCGAGGTGACTGTAAAATAACGACTTGGCTGTGCCAAATTGCGAAGCATTCATTTTTCTTGTATGAGAAGCACAGGAAAAGAAATATCGACCTTAATTCTGTAGAGAATGAAATAGTTGATACTAATTCCATAGAGATTTTGTTAGGACAAAGAGAGCAGGCGTTTGGAATACATAAACTGCTACACAATTTACCAGAGCCATATAAGGAAGTCTTTTCTTTACGGGTGTTAGGAGAATTAAGTTATCAGGATATAGCAAAACTTTTTGGTAAAACAGAAAGTTGGGCAAGAGTAACCTTTCATAGAGCTAAATTAAAAATCATTGAACAAGTAAAGGAGGAAAGTTATGAGTAAAATTTCATGCGACATCATTCAAGATATGTTGCCGCTGTATTATGATGAAGTTTGTTCAGCAGACAGCAGAAAAATGATTGAGGAGCATTTGCAGGAATGTGAAAAGTGTTCCAATATTTTTCAGAAGCTAAAAACAGAATGTGTGGTTGATACAAAGGAAAATGCTGAAAGCATACAAAGCAGTGTCATGGGGAAGATGGCACATTCATGGAAACGTTCACTATTAAGGTCATTTATCATAGGAATTGTAATAACGACTATCGTCCTTACAGCGATATTTGGAACATATTATGCCTTGTTTATAAGACAAAATAGCATGGTAAGCCCAGAGCAAATTTCAATCTCGGCATATTCACTGACCGATGAACAGATTACTTTTAGATTAGAACTACTTGACGGATACTGTGGAGGAACAATTAAGACTTACACAGACGAAAATAGAAACTTGTATATTTCTGTATTAAGAACGGTTATCAAAGAAGAATTATCCGATGGAGAAACCGAAATAATGAATTATGGGTTTAACCATGAAAAAAAGGACTACATTGCTGTATATTATGGTACACCTAATAATTGTGAGCTTATTTGGAAGAAAGGCGATTTATTACCTACTGCACCAAAAGATATTTTCGAGTAAAGCTGCATAAAATTTGAGGGTAGCTATCTTTGTGTGAGGTAGCTACTCTTTATACTTTAGAGCTTAAAAAACTGCAAATCATGTGTAACATTCTGTGATGGTGCTGCTCTTATGGGTGAAAGGAGGAAAACACTATACTATACTTATCAACTTGCAAAAAGAAAGGATTTAATATTATGATGAAACAGAAAAAAATAATTGTTCCTATTCTCACTCTTGCCGTAATGCTTTTGATGGTTGGTGGCGTATATGCTGTTTTTTCTTCAACTCAACCTGAAAAAAGCAAAGCTGAAAATGTTCGGGATACCACTGACCAAGACTATGAAAAAGGGCTTACGGAAGAACAAAAGGCATTTAATGAACTAATCAACAAACAGATTTACGAAGAAACTGCTAATAACTTAGAACAGTATGAGCAATACGGTTTAACCTATAATTCTGACGAAAACCAGCTGTTTTTTAATGGTAAGTCAGTCTGCTATTTTGCTGATAACCGGGCTACCGATGGAACTTTTGAAGGAACTGAGGTACACTCTGCAAACGG
>OHPB01001383.1_pt1 | contig 12758 bp, 7 predicted proteins | sample 1577621 | NCBI WGS metagenome assembly OHPB01 (sample SAMEA3879577, study PRJEB24766) | human gut metagenome | biome: human-associated habitat; feature: feces | place: USA | collected 1985/1987 | reverse complement strand
CGGAGTGGCTGTATCTTTCAAACTGTCAGCTTTCCATACTTGCTTTAATGTGTGCAATGTGCTGCTGTTGATATGGTTTGTACATTTTATCGAGAAAACGGTCTGCAAGATTATTCCTCAAAAGGAGCAGGAGGAAGAATACCGTTTGCAGTTCATTACGGGCGGTATGCTTTCTACGGCCGAATTGTCCATCCTTCAGGCACGGAAAGAAATCAATCTGTTTGCTGAGCGTATACAGCGTATGTTCCGTATGGTACGTGACCTGTTGCATACGGAGAATGAAAATGATTTCAACAAGTTGTTCAGTCGGATTGAAAAGTATGAGAATATCAGTGACAACATGGAAGTGGAGATTGCCAACTACCTGACATTAGTGTCGGAAGGCAGATTGAGTTCTGAAAGTAAAGTACAGATTCGAGGCATGCTCCGTGAAGTCACAGAGATAGAAAGTATTGGTGACAGCTGCTATAATCTGGCTCGTACCATCAACCGGAAGCGCCGCGGAAATGAGGACTTCACGAGTGCACAATATGAACATATTACACAGATGTTCCAGCTGACAGACGATGCCCTGACACAGATGATTGCGCTGGTGAAAGATGTGCATCAGCAGGTGGATGTCAACAAGTCGTTTAACATCGAGACGGAAATCAACAACTATCGTAATCAGTTGAAGAACCAGAATGTGATTGATGTCAACGAAAAGAAATACGATTATCAGATGGGTGTACACTACATGGACATTATCGCCGAATGTGAGAAGTTAGGCGATTATGCAGTGAATGTGGTAGAGGCTCATCGGGATGTGAAGGAAAAGAAAGCTTGAAAAAAGAACCTCGGCGTTCTCTAAAATTGGATAGGAACGTCGAGGTTTTTTGTATCAAATTGGGATATAAAAGCAAGGTTCCTGATTATTTAAAAACTTGCTTCATTGGACGACCAATCCATGCTTGTGGCTGTTTGAGTCCAAAGATGTAGGCAATGGTAGAGGCCGTGTCGAACTGCATCATACATTCTTTAAATTCTCCGTATTGTTTTACGTTCTTACCTGCAATGATAAAGGGGATTTCCATTTCTTGCAAGGTTTTTCCTCCATGTCCTTTCTTGATACCTCCGTGGTCGGCTGTGAGTATGATAATGGTATCATCATAAATGCCGGCTCGAGCTTTTGATAATAAGCTGGAGTGTCGTGCCCGTCGTGGTGCCCTGTATGGTCAAGCTGATCAAAGCAAACAGCAAGGAAAGTTGGTTTTTTGTTCATAATATATGTTTCGGCCATACTGCATAGCAAGTCGGGTTGTTTTTCATATCCGATAGCCTGTGCATAATGAGTAATTGCCAAAGTGTCTACCAGGTACTTGATGCCTTCCCATTCATACATACATCCTGTTTCAGCGTTTGGCTTTGCTTCTCGCAGAATAGAGTATATGGTCGGAAAGATTCCGTGTTCGTTAGTAACCATGGATGGTATTTCGGGGGTGCGTGATCCCCATTCGGTGTAGCCATGGATTTCAGGGCCTGCTCCATTGAACATGGAAGCCCAGTTTACCGCAGAAGAAGAGGGTAATACGGAACGTTTTTTTAGGGTGTAGCATCCTTTCTGCATTACCTCTTTAATGTGAGGAATAGAGGCTTTAGGTACACTGTAAGCACCCCATCCGTCAATGCCAATCATAACTACATGCTGAGCTTTCCATTTGGCAGCCTGGCATGGAAAAGCTGCTGTAAAAATCAGGCAGCTTAGAATAAAAAATAGTTTTCTTTTCATATTAAATAACATTATAATAATCAGATTCCCGTATCCACCGGATTCTTGTCCGGGAATAAAGGACTGTATAGTACGGTACGTTTCAGTGTTTGAAGTTTTCCATCCTTCACGAACTCTTCTCCGCGTTCAGACAAATGACTGATCATTGCCTGGCGAAGTTCCTGTAATTTTTTGCGGTATTTCTTTTCATGTACCACATTTCTCAATTCATGAGGGTCATTTACCAGGTCAAACAGTTCTTCTTCTCCGGTATGGAAGCGCCATACATATTTTATTTTACCGTCAGTCAGGGCACACCAGTAATTATCCGGGCTATAGCAAGTGGCATGTTCCAGGTCGATGTATGTACGCCATGTTTCCCCTTTCATCAGACGGAACAGAGATTGTCCGTCCATGTCACTGGGAACTGTACCACCGGCAGCTTCCAGAAAAGTAGGAAGTAAATCGCGAAGCTCAACCGGTGCATCTATTTTTCCTCCTTTATCAAACTGATATCCAGCAGGCCATTTTACAATATAGGGGATGTGTACGGAACCTTCATAAGGATAAGTCTTGCGCCAGTGGAAATGGTCGCCCAGCATGTCACCATGATCTGATACGTAACAGATGAGTGCATTGTCATACATACCTTCTTCTTTCAAGGCTTCGATTACTTTCCCGATTTCTTCATCAATGAAAGTCACATTGGCGTAATAGTGACGGCGTGAGTTCTTTGCATATTCTTCACCAAAGTTTCCGAAGGCAGCATCCTTGGGGGCATCTTCTACTTTTGTCAGACGGGCATAGTCTTTCTCTTTGCACCATTCTCCAATGAATGGAGCCGGTACGTCACGTCCTTTGTATAAATCAGACAGACGCTGGGGCGGATCATACGGACTATGTGGGCGGGCAAAAGAAACCTTCAGGAAAAGAGGCTGTCTGTTGCCCTTCTTATGGTTATGAATCATCTCACAGGCCATCTCTCCGGTCCATGCGGTAGGATGAAGTTCTTCGGGCAGTTTATATTCTGCTGCGCCATGGTCATTCCATCCGATACCTGTACTGTCCGGGTTAAGTCCCGGAGCCTGCATCTGAAACCACAGGCGGTAATCGCTGACAAAGTCTTTTGTTTCTACGCGGCCGCTTTCATCGACGAGTGTACCATGGAATCCATGTAATGCTTTTTGCGGGAACCAGTGCATCTTCCCGATGCCGAAAGTAAAATAATTCAAGTCGCGTAACATTTGGGGCATTTCATAACGGTACAGGCTGCCTACTCTTCCATATCCCAGCATGCCATGATGCCAGGGAGACAGGCCTGTGAGCAGACCGGAACGGGCCGGTGTACTGCTGGGAGCAGAGGAGTAGCCGTTAGTAAACAAGGTACCATCTTGCGCCAGTGCATCCAGATTCGGGGTGATGACGGAGGGATTGCCCATGCAGTTCAGGGCGTCACCTCGATGTTGGTCCGATACTATCAGGATGATGTGCGGCTGTTGCTGGGCCATAAGGGTATGAGGAAGACTGCATGCTCCTGTACCCAGTACGATTGCGGAATAGAAAATTCGGTTTGTTTTCATGGCTTATTGTAGAGTGAATGATTGAGTAGCTCCTGCATAAATCGGATTTTCTGCAGGCTGCATGCGAATGGTATATGCTTTTTTCTTCCGAGGCTGTATGATGACATTAATAGCTTGCCCTGTTTGTCCTGGGTCGGCTATGTGCAGAACAGGAGCGTGTCCTTGGGTTTGCTTAATCATCAACGCGCAAGGTTTATCTACTTTAATGGACATCTCCTTGTGCTGAAAACGACCGGCACGGTAGAACACTATCTGCCAGATATGAAGCCCTTTGTGTCTGACAGCCTGTATATCAGCATCATTTTGAAGAATTTCCACAAGATTGTTACGACTGTATTTTTTTACTGCTTCGGGAGTCTTTTTATCAGGTAGTACTATATATGCATAGCTTCCGGATTTAGGTTGCAGACCGTGGTCTATACATACGGTGAAAACATCGTTTTGTACTTCTTCTTTCCGGTTAATGCTGTGGTTGATGTCGTACCAACTTCCACTCTGTATTTGCTGACCGGCCACAATGTTTCCTCCTTTCGGGAACAGATAACCTATGCCATCATGCCATATCCATTCAGGATTCTTATAATGTTTTTCTCCTTGTTCCATGGGTTGTAGCTTCCCGGAAAGGGAAATAGATACCGGTTCAGACGATGCAAGGCATTGGTTGACTGTGGTATATACTTTTTCAGAAGCTGTAGAAGAAATATTTGCTCCCAAGCATACGATTTCTTCATCAAAGAAAAACCAGGCTTTGTGTGCTCCGGTCTGTATGTCCTTATAATTATCCATGTAACGATAGGTTGTAACTCCGTACAAACTGTCGGACACTCCTCCGGCGAAATCGGAAGTTCCCGGTGTTTGCCAGTCGCTGGCTGCAAGTGGAATTTCTTTCAGTTGCGGGGCGGTAGTACCCGGAATACGGCTCCAGTTCCACGTTGGGAAAATGCCCTCATATTCATTTCCTCTTCGTACGATATTGGTACATCCGTCGGACATGAAGTAAGTTTTCAGGTTTTCCCCATTGCCATATTCACAACGGGCGGTACGATTGGAAACCAGTCGCACATCGAAGGTGTATTCTGGACGCACATGTAGTGAATAATCTCCGCGGAAATAATGTGTATGTTGAGGCTTGATTGCATAATCAGCCGGTTTTTTCTCTCTCAAGCGTGAAATGATTTCTCTGAATTCCTGTGCATGAACTGTATCCAAAATTTCCATACGTTGTGCAAATAAGGCTGTATGCGATTTGTCGGGAACACCCGGTCGACTCACACTGCGTCCCATGACATCAAACAGCATGTATTTTCCTCGTATGGTCGGATAATAGGTTTCCCGCATGAATTTGCTGATAAGGTTCAGTCTCTCCTGAGGCATGGCAAAGCGTGTGCCTCGTGTGTACATGGCTACCTGAGTGACTCCTTTCAGTATTTCGTCTCCATATCCGCCGATATACAATTGTTGTCCGTGCTGAAAGTTGCTGTTGTCATGCTGAAATCCCTCTTTTGTAGTGTAGATTACCGGGTTATAGACATTTTCCAGTGCAAACTCTAGCGTTTCGGCATCTTTAGAAAGGCATGCGCGATAAATCCAGTGGAGGGCAATGTCTGTACGGTTGGCTCCTGTCCATTTGGCCGGATTCCCACCATCCTTTTTTATACGTTCCAATAGTTTATTTTCCAATTCATGAGGAAGTTGTTTCTTGCCGGTACGCATCTGGATGAGTAACACACCCAAAGCCTGCGGTTCTGCAATCTGGTTATACCACCAGTTATGGCACCATGGATTTCGTTCATGCCAGTACTCAAGTCCTTTTTCTATCTTATTATACAAATCCTCATCCTGATAATATCTGTTTTCGGGATTAGTATAGGCAAAAACGAAGTCCGAAATGCGGTTGATATGTACCAGTGGAGGCCAGTTGGTACGCTGGATGCTGGCATAATCCACATCGGTGAAGGAACCGTCTTGTACGTTATACTTTTCCAGTCCTTGTGTGATGTCAGGATTTTGCGCAAAATCCTGTCGTATTTTTTGCATTAATGCTTCAAACTCGTTTCCTTGCGAGATGTGTTGGGCCTGGATAGAACAGGAATATCCCAGCCAAAAGCAGAAAATTAAAAGTAGTGTAAGAACTTTTCTCATAATAGAGTAGATGAAGTGTTTTTATGGTATAAAGATAATAAAATGGGGCTGTACTTCAAAACTTTCATTCGTAAGTACAGCCCGCAGTTTATGGGGTCTTATTTCCTGATTTATTGATTCCAGCCAGGATTATTGCCTAAGTTTGGATTGGCAGCAGTTGCAGAGGCTGGTATAGGACGCAGATAGTCTTTTTCTGGATTGAAAGAGCGCTTTTCTGCGGCATAGTTGGTACCTCCGTATGCATCAATATACTGTTTGCCATTTACTGTTACTACATAAATCGGGTTTTTCCCTGCTTCAGGAGTTCCAGCCTTAGTAATGTCAATTTTTGTTTCTCCAGTTTCTTCATCTTCATGTCCATAACGTGGATCACTGAATGCTGAATCTTCCAGACGCATACCTAATACACGGTCTTTCAGCTTGTCTCCCCATGCCCAGCGCATCAGGTCCTGATAGCGCAAGTATTCAAAACTGAGTTCCACACGACGTTCACGTCTGATTTCAATCAATAATGAAGAAAGTCCATAACCGGCATATTTAGGGTCCATTTCCGGATTCTCAGTCAGGTGAGGCATATTTACGCGGTCACGCAGTACATTAATGGTTTTATTCAATACTTCTTGTGTACATTCTCCTTGTTCTGCTTTAGCTTCGGCATAGTTTAATAATACTTCGGCATAGCGGAACAACGGATAATCGTGAGTTTCAGCGTCAAATCCCTTTTTATCTTGTTCACGAATGTAATATTTGATAGGATGATACCCTGTCAGTGTTGGCCAGTTGGTCATATTACCCAAGCGAGGGTAGGTGAATTTTCCTAAATTGGCATCTTTGAATAGAGCCTTGGCTGCATTGTTTCCTGGAGCGAGGAATGTCTGACTCAGACGTGGATCACGATTTGTAAACTCTTCTTCAGGTGTTTCGTCGCTGTAAGCATTGTCTTGAGCGGCTATTGCCACAGGATTAGCAACTTTTTGTCCATTCTTTTCGTATACACATAAGAAGTCATCTACGAAATCTTTTGTACCTCCATTTCTCAAGTTCACGGTGTAACCGCACATACGGTGACGTTTTAATCCAGCTTCGTATTTACGATAGAAGATAACTTCTTTATTGTTTGACAAGTCGTCAGTAGTAAATAATTGGGTATAGTCACTTTCGGGATTTCCTGTGTTGTAGATTTCATATCCCATTCCCATCAATTCTTCACTTGCAGCTATACATGCATCTAAGAATTCTGTTTCATCTCCTAAATTGTGGTATTTCCGGTAAGTTCCCTCGTAAAGGCCAATGCGTGATTTCAAGGCAAGAGCAGCTCCTTTTGTCAGACGATTGTCACCCCATTTTTCTGCAGGAAGGTAGGTACAAGCATCACTGATGTCTTTAAGTACCTGTTTCATGACTTCTTTGCGTGGAGTACGTTCTCCCATGAGGATATCCATATCTTGTTCTGTCAGTGATTTGGTAATCAATGGCACATCTCCATAGTTCTGAACCATATAGAAATAGAACCATGCTCTGAAGAACAAGGCCTCGCCGAGGTAAGCTTGTATTTCACTTTCTGAACCTTGTGCTTTCTGGTAGTTTTCCAGGAATATATTGATACGGCGTAAAAGCTGCCAGTCCCAGCTTGCATAATTGGGGTTTCCGTTAGGCTGGTTTTCGATACCTGCAGCTACGGCAGCAGCCCAAGTCTGGCTGGCATCCATAGTGGCAAAGTTGTCTGACATTGCTTCCATGGAGTAAGGGCCTGTTACTTTTACAGAATAAGCATCGCTATGGAAACCTATCATGAAACGATAGGTCCCATTGCTTGCAGCCTGGTTGTAGATTCCGTTACAATATGACTCAAGGTCGCTGGTAGTACGCCAGAATACGTCTCCGGTCAGGTTGTTGGTAGGTGCGATCCAAAAAAGAATCGTTACAAGCCGTCAATGAAAAGGCTGCTCCTATAAGCATATATTTATATAAAGATTTCATAAGTATTATTTGTTAGAAAGTTAGATTAACACCAAATGAATAAGTTCTCATGAATGGGTAAAGCATTACACCGTTTCCACTTGCTGCTTCCGGGTCATACGGACCTTTGATTTTGCTGAACTCGAACAAGTTTTCTCCACTTACGTAGATAGAAGCGTTTGCTAGATGAATCTTGTTGATCCATTGTTTAGGCAAGTTCCATCCAAGAGTGATGTTCTTCATACGGCAATATGCAGCATTCTGTAAGTAGCGGTCAGTCTGTACATTTCTGTTTCTGGCATCTGTTGCACGAGCAATTGGTAAGTATGCTCCAGGATTTTCAGGAGTCCAGGAATCGTATACATGCCATTTCTGTGCATTATAATATTGGGTTGCAGCAGGCCAGAAAGCTTCATCACCAGGCCAGAAGTCACGTTTGCCAACTCCTTGCATGAAGATATTCAAGTAGTAATCTTTATATGTAAAGTTGGCTGTGATACCATATTGATAACGCGGGGTTGTATTACCAATCACTTCTTTATCGCCATGATCTGCTAATGTACCGTTTCCGTCATCAATTACTCCATTTCCGTCCAAGTCTTTGACTTTAATATCTCCAGCTCCCCATTGTACATTGGCAATATCCTTCTGGCTATACCATTCTGCAGCTTCTTCGTTGCTCTGGAAAAGGCCTTCTACACGGTATCCCCAAATATCGCCCACTTTCTTTCCTTCGTAGTAAGTGCTGATATCTCCACTAGGATTGCTGTATTTAGTGATTTCTGCTTGTGAGTCAGAAAGAATAAAGCCCAAATCGTATGAGAAGTTATCACCGATACGATCTCTCCATGTCAAGCTGAATTCCCATCCTCTTGTTTTCAACTCAGCAGCGTTAGCAGGAGGAGCACTTGTTCCCAGTACGGCCGGATATGCTACTTTAATTAACATGTCGGATGTGGTACGTACATAATAATCAAAGCTCATGTCCAAACGTTGATTCAGGAATGTGGCATCCACACCGAAGTTCATGGTGGTTACTTTTTCCCAAGTCAGGTCTGAACTTACCAGATTACCCGGGTTGATAACAGTGGCGTATTCGCTACCGAACAACCAGTAATTAGAAGTTCCCTGGCTCATAAACGGAATGTATGGATAGTATTTTGTATTTCCACTCCAGTCACTTGAAGAGATAAGCTGGTTTCCTAAGATACCGTATGTGGCACGTAGTTTCAGGTTGTCCAACCATCCGCGAGTTCCTTCCATGAACTTTTCTTCACTGACACGCCAAGCTGCAGAGAAAGAAGGGAGGAATACGAAACGATTGTCTGACGGGAAACGTGATGTTCCATCATATCGTCCGTTTAATTCAAATAAGTAACGGTCATTGTAGATATAATTCAAGCGGAAGAATGCACCACGCAATGCCCATTCGTAACCATCCTGTGTGGTTTCATGATTACCGGAGCCAAGACCTAATGAAGGCTTTTCACCACTTAAAATGTCGTATCTCTTGCCACTGAAGGTTGAATATTTGGTAAGCTCCTGGTTAAAACCAATCATGGCCTTCAGGTAATGTTTCTCTGCGAATGTATTTTCGTAGTCTGTATAAGCGTTGAAAGAATAATAGCTCTTATTATAATTCGTCATCTTATAGTAATTCGTAGAGGTACGGCCGTATGTTCTATTGAATGAACTGTCAAAGAACTCAATAGGCTTGGAGTGTTCAGAAGCTTTCTTGTAGTTGAGGTTGTAGTTGAAATCTACATGTGCTTTCCATCCTTTCAAAATATCAAAATCTGCACTTGCTGTTAACCAAATGTCATGCTGGTCGTATTTGTTGCGACCACCGTTTTGCAGGATGGAATATGAATTGTTTTCTGAATATAATCCTTCAAAATCATCCAATTCCGGGTATCTTGGGTCTTTGGTCCAAGGCTTGATGAAATCTGTAGGTAATGAATAGATGACACGCTTCCATACGTCTTTACCATCGTATGTAAACGGCTTGTCTTGTGTACTGTAGTTATACAGTGCTTTAAATCCTAATTTCATCCATTTGGTTGTCTGGTTCTCTACATTTAAACGCGTATTTAATTGTTTGAAGTTGTCATCACCTACTTTGTAGAGACCTTCCTGGTTCAGATAACCTATAGATGTATAGAAACGGGTTTTCTCACTACCGCCAGAAATATTGATATTATGACGCTGTGTAGGAGTTACATTTTTAATCATAATATCTTTGAAATCTGAATAGCCATAGTAGTAAAGCTGTCCATTCAATACTTCATATTCGGGGTTATTGTTCGGATCAGCTTCATACGCTTTCATTTTTTCGATGGTTTCATCACGGTATTTGGTCGGAGTGTTACCATTGATACAAGCCTGGTTCATCCATTCTGCAAATTGTGATTGGCTGGTAATAAATTCAGGCATGATAGACGGTTTCGCAAATGAGAAGTTACCGGAATAGCTGATGTTGGTTTTTTCTGCTTTGCTAGGGTTCTTGGTAGTAACTAAAACCACACCAAACGCAGCACGTACACCATAGATAGCAGATGCAGCGGCATCTTTTAAAACAGTAACGTTTGCAATATCATTAGGGTTAACCAAATCCAAGCTCATTTCTACTCCATCGACCAGGATCAAAGGACTACCACCATTGATAGAAGTTGTTCCACGAACGTTGATAGAAGCACCCTGTCCGGGTTCTCCGCTAGTATTCGTAATCTGGAGGTTAGGAATTGTTCCTTGTAAAGCACTTGTGGTACTTGTGATAGGGCGAGATTCCAGCACTTTTGAGTCAATTTGACCCACGGAACCTGTCAGGTTTACTTTTTTCTGTGAACCATAACCAACTACTACAACTTCTTCCAGTGTTTCGGAATCTTCGCTTAATTGAACAGTGAAATCAGTTTTTCCAGCTACTTTTATTTCTTTAGTCTGGTAGCCGATGAAAGAGATTTGTAGGATGGCACCTTCCGGTACATTTGACAAGGTAAATTTTCCATCGAAGTCTGTAATTACTCCGTTGGTTGTTCCTTTTACCAAAACGTTTGCTCCAATAACCGGACCTACGTTATCCGTTACAACTCCGGTCACAGTTTTTCCTGTCTGTTGAATTGTCCAGGTAACATCATTCTCGGAGTGAATACCCTTGTCTGTTGAACTTGCTGCTATTCCAATACTTGGAAGTGTACATAGGGCACAGACAAAAAACTTTTTCGAAAAATCAGAAGAGGTTTTTCTTTTCATAATAGATTAATGTTAGATTAAGATTTTTCAACTGTCTTTGCAGAATTAAGTATATAGTTACTATTTTATGTTTTTATAGTTTATAGGTCATGTGTATAAAGGCTCGGGGTATAAATAGTGTGGTACTCAATAAAGATGTTTTTGCTTTTCATATTATACGGGATAATTTAGTTTTAACAAAAAGTGTTTATTTCTAAAGTAACCTTATATGTAAGGTCAATCAGAACGTTGCAAATGTAAAATCTTTAAAATTGTTTGCTTTCTTTAATTTTCTGAGATGGCTCTACTTTAATATCTTCGGACGATTTTGTACATTATTTTGGATGTTTAGTGTATAAAAACAATGAAAAAGGATGAATTTAATGTCTGTGACAGATTTCTTATGTATGATATTTTAGCTTGTATGATAGGAGAACATGAAAGATGAAGGTTATGTACGGGAAGGATAACAGAACTAATTCGTTTTTGAGAATAGAACAAGCTATATTTTACTCCTTTTATTTGAAATAAATGCGTTGTTGGTTTTAGATATGAACTATTTGTTTCTGATGAAGGAAACATGGAAACGTCCTTGGAAGAACGTATGCTTTTCCAAGGACGTTTGCTAGCTATGTTATAAAGAAAATGTGTTTAAATGGAATTTGTTTTTTCTCCTTTTCCGCGTATACTTTGCGGAGTGATTCCGAAGAAGTTTTTGAATAATTTGCTGAAGTAACGTGGAGATGAGAATCCCACTTGCATGGATACTTCTGAAATATTTAGTTCCGGATGTTCTTTCAGAAGGGACATAGCTTCTTCTAGTTTGATTTTTAGAATAAATTCGTTGGGTGGAAGACCAACCAACTGCTTGAATTTAGTATATAGTTTGCTACGGCCCATGCAAAGAGCGTTGGCCAAGCTTGCTACATCAAAATCAGGATTTGTAAAGTTCTCGCGTATAATGTCAATGCATTTCTGCAATAACTTTCTGTCACTTTCACTGATGGCATCTTCGGCACTTGTTTCGGGTATTGCCTTATTGGTGTAATAAGCCTTCAAACGACTTTTGTTTTTCAGTAAATTGCGGCAACGTGCCAGTAACATTCTGATATCAAACGGTTTGATGATGTAGTCATCTATTCCAAAACGGAATGCTTCTATCATTTGTTCGGTAGACATCTGACCTGTGATGAGAATCACAGATACCTGGGCCAGTTCAATGTTATTTTTTATTTTATAGCATAATTCTTTTCCGGACATTTCAGGAATAATCAGGTCTGTAATGACCAGTTCAGGTTGAATTTCCTGTGCTTTTTCCCAGCCCTCTTTTCCGTTATGAACCACATACACTTCATAGGTCGTTTCCAAAGCTTCTTTTAAGATGGAGCATAATTCTTCGTTCTCTTCGACTAATAGCAGTACGGGCTTCTCTTTTTCGTTATGTTCTTCTGAAGGCTCCGTTCCTTTTTCATCGGTTTCTTCTGCAAAAGCAGGAATTGGAGGAAGTTCAGTTCCCTGTGAAAGAATGACTGGTTCTTCTGTGGCTTGAACCAGTTCATCTGGACTGAAATGTGACTGGCCGAGGGGCAAGTTGATGGTAAACTGGCTTCCTTCTCCCGGTTTACTGGTTGCCTGGATTGTACCATGATGTAGTTTTATGATATTTTGGGCAATAGACAATCCGATACCCGTACCGGTAGGCACGTTACCTGAATTATTTTTTGCCTGATAGAACCGTTCAAATATTTGTGTAAGATCTTTTTCTGCTATTCCGCATCCTGTATCGGCTACGGTGATGACAGCCTGGTTCTTGATTTTCCGGATGCTTACGGTGATACTTCCTTTGGATGGAGTGTATTTTAAGGCATTTAATAGAAGATTGGATATTACTTTTTGCATTTGTAAAGGATCAATCCATATCGGTAAATGCTCTGTTAGTGCATCTATCTTGAAGTTTATTTCTTTTTGGTGTGCATATTCAATAAATGGCAGACAAGTCTGTTTGATAAATTCTACCAGTTCTTGTTCTTCCACTCGTAGTGTGACGCATCCTTGTTCCTGTTTGCGGAAATCTAGTAATTCGGATATGAGTCTTCGCA
>OHPB01001382.1_pt1 | contig 12765 bp, 9 predicted proteins | sample 1577621 | NCBI WGS metagenome assembly OHPB01 (sample SAMEA3879577, study PRJEB24766) | human gut metagenome | biome: human-associated habitat; feature: feces | place: USA | collected 1985/1987 | reverse complement strand
TGGCCGACGGCATTGTCATCCAGAATGCCGCCACCCGCGCCCTGCATAACGGCATGTCCCTCCGTCTGCTTTTCGAACAATTGCGCGACATCCGTCGCGATGTCCGCATCCCGCTTGTCCTTATGGGATACCTCAATCCCATCATGCAGTTCGGCTTCGAAGCCTTCTGCCAGAAGTGCGTGGAATGCGGCATCGATGGCGTCATCATTCCCGACCTCCCTTTCCGCGATTACGAAGAGAGTTACAAAGCCATCGCCTCGAAGTATGACATCCGTGTCATCATGCTCATTACCCCCGAAACCAGCGAAGCCCGCGTCCGCGAAATAGACGCCCACACCGACGGCTTCATCTATCTGGTGTCCAGTGCCGCTACCACCGGTGCCCAGAAAGACTTCGACACCCGGAAGCAAGCCTACTTCAAGAAGATAGAGGATATGAACCTGCGCAATCCACGCATGGTAGGCTTCGGCATCAGCAACAAGCAGACATTCGATGCCGCTTGCGCCCACTCATCCGGTGCCATCATCGGCAGCCGCTTCGTCACGCTGCTCAACGAGAAGGAAGGAGATGCGGAAAAGGCTATCAGGCAGTTGAAGGAAGATTTGAAACAGTGAGCTTATTCAAATTTCATACAATATATTTTTCGCAATGAAATAATAAAAGAGACAAAATCTGCAAAGACTTGTCTCTTTTATTTTCTCCCCATCTCATATTTCACTATCTTTGTGCCCGAAAAAAGCTCTAATACGAATATCATGAAAGTCGATTGCCCTTCCGTACTATTGATTTACACTGGCGGAACTATCGGAATGATAGAAAATCCCGAGACCGGTGCGCTTGAGAACTTCAACTTCGACCAACTGCTACAGCATGTTCCCGAACTGAAGCGCTTCAACTACCGCATCTCTTCCTATCAGTTCGACCCACCGATCGACTCTTCCGACATGAAGCCTTCCCTCTGGGCAAAGATTGTAAAAATCATCAACTACAACTACGACAATTTCGACGGCTTCGTCATCCTGCACGGTACCGATACGATGGCCTATACAGCCTCCGCCCTCAGTTTCATGCTCGAGAACCTTTCCAAGCCGGTCATCCTCACCGGTTCCCAGCTTCCCATCGGCACCCTGCGCACCGACGGGAAAGAGAACCTCATCACCGCCATTGAAATAGCCGCCGCCAAGCATCCGGACGGTACTCCTATCGTCCCCGAAGTGTGCATCTTCTTCGAGAACGAGCTGATGCGGGGCAACCGTACCACCAAAATCAATGCCGAGAATTTCAATGCTTTCCGCTCCTTCAACTATCCCGCACTGGCAAAGGCAGGCATCCATATCCGTTATAACGAGCACCTCATCCACCGTCCCGACCCGTCGCGCCCCATGAAGCCGCACTACCTTTTCGACACCAATGTCGTAGTGCTCACCCTCTTTCCCGGCATCCAAGAAAGCATCATCAACTCCGTGCTTCATGTTCCCGGCCTGAAAGCCGTGGTCCTCAAGACTTTCGGTTCCGGCAATGCCCCCCAGAAAGAATGGTTCATCCGCCAGCTGAAAGAAGCCAGCGAACGTGGCATTGTCATCGTCAACATCACCCAATGCCAAAGTGGCGCCGTCGAGATGGGACGTTACGAAACCGGTCTGCAACTTCTCCAGGCAGGTGTCATCAGCGGCTATGACAGTACCCCCGAATGTGCCGTCACCAAACTCATGTTCCTCCTGGGACATGGACTGAACCAAGCCGAAATCCGCCACCGCATGAATTCCGACCTGGCAGGAGAAATCACCAAGATTTAGTAAAGCGGCAATACAGAGGGCATTTAGTAATATTGATAATTTTCAAGACAAACTTGCATTATCTATCCATGCAAAATCGTTAAAAAGCGTTAACCAACACGCTTTTATCCCCCATTAATAAAGCTTATTAGTTTAAATAAACGTACTTTTGCTTACAATCAAGCAAAACAAATGTAAAATATGGGAGAAAATACCCTATACAAACGCTTTCTGCCGCTTGTTATTCTTACAGTAGGCATACTGCTGCAGGGTTGTAAAGACGATGTTTTTAACCCCGAAAAAGTGAAAGCAGCCTATCAAGACAGGTTTCCGGTCAAGAACATAGATCCGGCTATGGATTGGAAAATGACTCAGCAGGTCCGGGTCAATGTTTCTGTATCCGAAGATACCGGCATCGACTATACCATACGTATTTACGACAAGAACCCCTTAATCAGCCGGTCATCTGCCAAACTGCTGACAGAAGGCACCGCCAATAATACAACAGTATTTACTACCGTCATGGACTGCCCTTCTGTGCTGACGAGCGCTTTTGTGTGCCGCACCGATGCACACAGCCGCAACATAGTAAAATACGTATCCATCCAAAACGGTCAGCTCCATGCCGCTTTCGGCAGTTCCCCCACAACTACACGTGCCGCATGGACACGCAGTGTCAGCATCGAGACCTATTCACCGGAAAAGTCTGAGGCAGAAATCACCGCAATGCTATCAAGTGCCGAAGAAATAAGGCCGAATACCGATTTTCAAAACGGAAAAGCCTACAAAATCTCCAAAGACAATATATATAGGAATAAAATCAGCAAGGACGGCATGGGAAGTGACAATCCGGCCATCATCATCATTGAAGGCAGCTGGGAACCCAATGGAAACAACATGACCGTTGAACGAGGCTTCGAATTCTATGTGATTGACGGAGGGGAAATCGTGATACCGGACGAGCACACCTTCACTTTAGTGCAATCCAGCCGGTTTATCGTCTACGCGGGTGGAACCATCAAAGGGAACGACATCGAATTGACCAATGCATCCGGAGGCAGCTACAACTACAATGCCGGCACTATGGAAATAGATGATTTCCATGTCAGCCAGGGAGGAGCATTCTATAATTGCGGTACTGTGCGTGTCGATGAAATGAATTTCGACAGCGGATGCAAATTCATCAACCAGGGCAAAGCCTATATCGGGAAAACCGACAGCAACATCACTATAGACAACGGATGCTATCTATATGCGGAAGAATTTGTAGGCACACTGAACATGGGAGACACCTCTTCTGCAGAGATAGAGGATTTCGGGGACCATAGCAACAATTACAACACCCAAATCACGATGGGTGACAACTCCATGATAACCGTACTTGATGAAGCAGAATTGTCACAAGCACAATTTATGGGTCCAAACAATGAATATGCACTGGTAAAAATCAATAAAATTGAAGATATAGGAAATTTCTCCAGCCAGGGAAACATTCATTATGAAGTGAAAGAAATTGACGATGATATCACCGAGGATATCTGGTGGGAAGCCAAATTCCTTGATGCCATCAAGAACACCGAAGGAACCATATCCAAATGGGGAGAATCCCCCATCACCATTCCTGCCGGAGACTGTACGGGCGAAGGCAATACTCCGGACGAGTCCGGCTCAGAAACCCCTACAGACCCGGTCTCCTATACGTACGTATTCGAAGACAACTTCCCGTTGGTAGGCGACTATGACTTCAACGACGTGGTCTTGGACGTGAAGACCTACTATCACCGCGAGAAAAAGACGAACCACATCAAGCGCATACAGCTCGACGTGACCCTTGCTGCAGCAGGAGCAAGCAAGCCGTTGGGCGTAGGGCTCCGGATTACCGGAATCAATAAATCCGATATCCGGGAAGTCAAGACCGGAGGCGACGATTCGCGTTTCCAGGAGTCATTCAACAGCTCGTACAACAAATTCAGGTACAATAACGTTACTTATATGGAAGATTCCGATCCGAGTGTCGTAATCCCCATTGCAGGCGAAGTACACAATGTATTTGGAGTCGAACCGGGTGAGATGGTAAACACCGGCATTGGAGTAACCGCCAAAGAGTATACTTATGAAGTCATTATTGAACTGACAGACCAAACTCGGACAGAGCCCCTATTCTCAAAAGACAATCTGGACTTCTTCATCTGTTATCAATATAAAAGCATGGAACAACGCATGGAAGTTCATCTTTACGAATTTTGGGGATATGGCGCCACTGCCGCCGGAACCATACAGCAAGAGAATCTTGACTTAGCGGGCAACAACACGTGGGCAATCTGCGTGCCGTATGGCTTCCGCTATCCCAAGGAAACCATCAATGTTTCACGTACTGACATCCCCGAAGCAAGCGCATATCCGGAATTCATCTATTGGGCCCAAGACAGAACCCAGTATACGGAATGGTACGAACACCCGGTAGAAGAAAATGTATATAGATAAATATAGCAAACAATTATCATAAACAATGAAACAAATATTATTTGTAGATGACAAACCTGCCATAGGCAAGGTACTCTCGGTCTATTTAGGGAAAGAGAATGAGCTGGTTTATTTCGAAGATCCCGTCAGGGCCATAGAATGGCTGAATGAGGGGAACGAACCCGCTCTCATCATTTCGGACATACGCATGCCCAAGATGACCGGCAGTGAATTCCTGGCATATCTGAAAAGCAATTCACTTTTCAAGGACATTCCGGTTGTGATGCTTTCCAGTGAAGAAAGTACCACCGAGCGCATCAACCTGCTCGAAGCCGGGGCCGAGGATTTCATACTGAAACCTTTCAATCCTATGGAGCTGAAGGCCCGCATCAAGAAATTTCTCTAAACAACAAAATCAATGGATATGTTATATTATATCTACATAGGTAGCAACCGCGTCACCATCGACCACTTGAGCAAAATTACGGGAGGCATGTTCATGGCTGTTTCATCCTGCAACAAAGCGGCGAAAGTCATCGACGGTATCCGCGAACGGTACAACACATCCATTCTTTACGAAGAAAGTACCCCTCAAAAGGACAGCCAGAACATCACTTTCCTGCACAAGCGCTTCCCCCGTGTCTACATCATCCTCATCACCGAAGGACTGCAGAAGGAACACCGCAAGCTCTATCTGCAGGCAGGTGTCAACAACACCCTTTCCCCCATGGCCAGCGAAGAGAGCCTCCTGCAAATGGTAAAATTCCTCCGGTTGCGCAAGGAGCACAAACTGCAGGAATTCAGCCAGTCACACCGTAAGATATTCAACACCTTCCACCTGCCTGTGTGGAAGCGCATATTCGACATCCTCTTTGCCGTTGCCGTACTGATTGTGCTGTCTCCCATACTCATCGCGACAGCCATAGCCATCCGCGTGGAAAGCAAGGGAAGAGTGATTTACAAGTCCCAGCGTGTGGGCAGCAACTACCAGATATTCAACTTCCTGAAGTTCCGCTCCATGTACACCAATGCCGACAAGCGCCTGAAAGAGCTGAACGCCCTCAACCAATATAAGATAGAGGAAGAGCTTACGGACGAGCAGCCCGATATCCGCTTCGACGACCTGACCGGCACTTCTGAAGAAGAGGCTACCCTGCTGATTTCGGACGATTTTGTCATCTCTGAAGAAGATTTCCTCAAAAAGAAGGCCCAAGAAAAACAGAATACGTTCGTCAAGATAGAGAACGATCCCCGTGTCACCCGCGTAGGCCGTTTCATCCGCAAGTACAGCATTGACGAACTGCCGCAGCTGTTCAACGTCCTCAAAGGAGACATGAGCATCGTGGGCAACCGCCCGCTCCCCCTCTACGAGGCCGAGCTGCTGACCAGCGACGCATATATCGAGCGCTTCATGGCCCCCGCCGGACTGACAGGGCTGTGGCAAGTGGAGAAACGAGGCGGCGCCGGAAAAATGTCTGCCGAGGAGCGCAAGCAACTGGACATTAAGTACGCCCAAGAATTCTCATTCTGGCTGGACATGAAGATACTGTGCAAGACGCTGACGGCGTTTGTGCAAAAAGAGAATGTATAAAAAGATAATAGGAATTATATGGTTTTAGAGATGATAAAAAGATATATCAAGTCCATCATTTACAGTGTAATCCTTTTAGGATTGTTGGGGGTACCTTTGTCTGTGGCTGCGCAGCAGGAGTTGACACGGGAGGAGCGCATCAAGATATTGGAGCAACTCAAGATGGAGGATAAAAAAATAGAAGTCAACACATTGGGTTTAATCAGTCCGAAGACATCAATAGATATTGAGAAATTAGAATTGCCCCCTCTATCTGTCTTTCTTGATGCAGTGACAGAGAATGCGTCAGTAAAAAGAGCCCAATCCCAAGTAGAGCAACTCAAGAACCAATATCGCCTGGAAAAGCGGAACTGGTGGAACTACTTCAGACTGAACGGTAACTATTCTTACGGACGCTACAATATTATAGGCAATGCCAGTGACGAGTTCACCCCTATGTACCAGACAACCATGTCGAGTGCCCAGCACAACTTCAATGTCGGGGCCAGCTTCGGCATCACCTTAGGAGACTTGTTCAACCGACCACTGAAACTGAAAGACTACCGCTATCAGATAGAACAATTGCAATATATGCAAGAAGATGTCATGGAAGAACGGAGACTAAAGGTATTGGAAGCCTACAATGCAGTTACCGAACAATTAGCCACTATAAAAGCCAAAGCAGAAACGGCCGCCTTGTATAACGCACAGATGAAAATTTCAGAAAACAACTTCATACAAGGAGCCATTGATATCATTGCACTTTCTTTGGAACGTGCACGCCGCACCGGTGCCGTGACTAATTATGAGCAAAGCCGCGTAGCTTTACACAATTCAATCGTATTGTTAGAGATGCTGACTAATGTTAAAGTTATAACAGACAAGTAAAACTAATTATGAATATAGTACAATTTTTGGCAAGCTTCTTTTACCGCATCCGTTATTGGTTATTGTGGGGAAGCCTCCTTGTTACAGCATTAGTCATATACTTTACACGGTTTTTACCATACAGTTATACGGTAAACAGCAGTCTATATGCAGGTGTAACCAACAGCACCAATCTGGACGGAAGCCAGCTTATCAATATCAACAGTACCTTCGACAATATCATCAATATAGGCAAGTCCAAAAACGCTTTGGCAAAGGTTTCGGTACGTCTGCTTGCAACCAGCCTCGTATACGGTGATGAGTGGAAAGACAACATGTACATTCAAGCCAAACATTATAGGCAGCTCGTCCAAATCCTTCCTAAAGAAGTGCTGGCTTTGGTAGACCGTTCCTCTTTGGATAAAACTACAAATAATCTGATGAATTACCGGAAAGAGAACAGCAGTAATTTTGTCTATTCCATATTCAACCGTCCCTACCCTTATTACAGTTATAGCGCATTAAGCACAATCACCATTAAACGACTGGGTACCAGCGACCTGATAGAATTGGTATATACCTCCTCCGATCCCGGTATTACGCAAAACACCCTCAAGATATTGGAAGATGAACTGTTAAAGGCTTATGAGCAACTCCGGTTCAGTGCCACGAACAGTGCTATCGCCTATTTTGAAGAACAAGTGCGCATAGCCAAAAAAGCACTTACTGCAGAAGAAGATGATTTAACAGACTATAGTGTTCAAAAACAAGTCATCAACTACGACGAGCAATCCAAGGCATTAGCTTTGACCAAATATGCGACGGACGACCGTATGGAAGAAGTGCAGCGAAACTATGGAAGCGCAGTGGCTTTACGCCAGATGTTAGAGAATAAAATGGACATACGTGCCAAGATTATACGCACAAATACTAATTTGTTGCAAGAACTGGAAAAAGTTAGTACCCTGAACCAAAGTATTCTTGAGCAAGAAATATTCACCACAGAACAGAGCCAGCAGAATAGTGATAAACTTCAAAGAGAAAAAGACGCTCTGCAAAAGGCAGAAGAAAAGATAAGCCATCTCTCCGATAATTTAAACGAGTATGGTTTCTCCAAGGAAGGGGTAGGCATTCAAGAAATGGTGACAGAATGGCTGACGGCATGCATCAATGAGGCGAAAGCCAAAGCTGAAGTGAAAGTATTGGTTGACCGCCAACGGGACATTATCGACCAATACCGGGAATTCTCACCCGTAGGCACTCAAATCAAGCGGAAAGAACGTGCCGTAGGCATTGCCGAAGACAATTATCGCCGACAAATAGGAGGCCTTGCCGAAGCACACCTCCGTTTGCAGAATATCAAGATGACAACTGCCAACCTGCAGGTCATAGCATCCCCCGAGTATCCGCTGACAGACAATGGCAGAAAAAGAATTATCTACGTCCTTGCCGCATTCTTCGGCAGTATGATATTCATAAGCGGCTACTTCCTGCTGATTGAATTGTTAGACCGCACTCTCCGCGACCCGGACCGCAGCAAACGCCTGACCGGACTCTCTGTCATTGCAGCATTCAACGGTGTAAGCAACTTGAAGTATCGTGGATTCCTCAAGGCCTGTAACCGGCTTGCCGCTGCCTATAGTTGCCGGCAATTGAACAACTACCTGCACCCGGACCGTCCTACTGTCATAAACCTGCTCAGCATGGAGAAACGTGAAGGAAAATCATTCCTTGCCAAATATTTCATTGATTACTGGGAAACTGAGGGTATAAAAGTGCGCCTTGTAAAATATGACCACGATTTCGATACCCAAAACAAGGGATATGTACAAGCTCAAGAATTGTCTGACTTCTGGGTTCTGAATGAAGCAGAAGAAATACCGGACATCATTTTAGTGGAATATCCTGCTGTCAGTACCGCAACTCTACCTATGTCGGTATTGAAAAAAGCAGATTTCAATTTGCTGATAGCCAACGCCGCCCGATTGTGGGGCAGAGATGACGACACCCGGTTGAAACCGTTAAAGGAAGAATTGGAAGGAACTCCTCTATTTATGTATCTCAACAATGCAGACCGCGAAGTGGTTGAAAGCTTCACCGGAGAATTGCCTCCTCACACCCCGGTTCACAGCTTCTTCAGCCGGTTGGCACAATTAGGTTTAACATCAAAATCAGCAGCTGTCAAATAAATGCAAACGGATATCAAAGGACATAGCATATCTCCCTTGGCGGTAACATTATTAGTGTTCATCATCGGACTGGGTGCGCTCATCTATAGCATATTATTCAGTACTTGGGATATCACTGCATACGTTTGCCTTTCCCCTTTCTTCCTGATAATAGCAATACAAGCATTAAGAAACCCTTTTGCCGGTGTATGTTTCCTATTCACATTCAATTACTTTTTCATTCCCTGGTACAGATACACGCAGGGCAGTGGGTTGAGTGTCTGGTATGATGTCGCAACCGTCACCCTGCTTGTGACGCTCCTGATATATTCCTATCACCAACAAGGTAAGATTGCATGGAAATACACCAAAAACATTCTGACGTTCGGAGGTTGCATATGGGCCATATATACTGCGGCTGAAATCATGAATCCAACAGCTCTCACGGAAGCTTGGATTTACTCCCGTGGAATCATATACAGTACCCTTGTCATGTCATTAATTGGCGTTTTAACAATGACCTCCTACAAGCGGTTGCGCGTCATTATGCTTTTTCTGTCCATATTCACATTGACAGCCGTAGCCAAAGCTGTTTACCAGAAATATGCAGGTTTTGATGAGACAGAAACAACCATGCTGATTGAAACGGAAATGTACAAGACACACCTTTTATCCGATGTCACCCGATATTTTTCCTTTTTCACAGATGCCGGAAATTTCGGTTCCAACATGGGCTTTGCCGCCATTCTGTTCGGTATCTCGGCTATCTTCATAAAAGAACGTTCCATAAGAATCTATTATGCAATTATTGCCGTCTGTTCCATATATGCCTTGTTCATTTCCGGAACCCGCGGTGCACTGTTTGTCCCCATCGGAGGAATCATATTGTTAACTTTCCTCAGTAAAAATATCAAGCTCATGGGAGCTACAGTCTTCTTCGGATTGTTTTTTTATGTCTTTTTCGCCCATACCTATATCGGTGAAAGCAACACTTCCATCAGACGCATGCGTACAGCTTTCAGACCTACAGAAGACGCCTCATACATTGTCCGCAAAGAAAACCAAAAAAGATTGGCTGAATATCTAAAATACAAACCTTTCGGAGAAGGACTTGGTTTGGGAGGGGTAGAAGCCAGAAAATATGGTTCCCGTCTCACAACACTCATTCCCCATGATTCTTTTTATGTCAAGATATGGATGGAAACCGGCATTGTAGGATTAGTGCTTTTTCTTACCATATATGTCTGTACATTGTTAAGAGGTTGCTATCTTATCATGTTTCGGATTAAGAATAACGAGCTACGTGGAATACTCACGGCCATTGCTTGCGGTATTTTCGGACTAATGATAAGTGCCTATGGAAATGCCTTTTTCTTTCAATTCCCTACAGGATTTATAATCATTTTATTTTTGTCAGTTCTGATTAACGGGGAGCATATCGACCAACTGCTGACCCAACAAAAAATGAAAAAGAAATAGAAAATATTAAATAGAAAACATATATGAACGACATTTTTTCCATATTCAATCCCGACTGGTGGATGGACGAGAACAACAATGCCTTGCAAATGACAGACGCGGTTCTTTTCTTATTGCTGGCCATCCCCGTAGCCTACTTGTTTATCTATGCATTGGCCTCCTTGCGGAAATACAAGAATCCCTATCCACCGTCCCCCAAGCGACATCGGTTCCTGGTCCTCTTTGTTGTGCTGAAAAACGGCAAGGAAGTGATAGAGTCCATCAATCATTTCCTTGACACGCAGACGTATCCGAGAGAAAAATACGACATCGCAGTGGCTGCCACACAACTGTCCGAAGAAGATTTGGTTACGCTGCTCCAGATGCCGGTCAACATTGTCGTGCCCGATAAAGAACATTGCACAAAGATATATGCCATACAGCAGGTCATGGAGCGCTATTCTCCTCATGAGTACGATGCCATCACCATATTCAATTCAGACAACAAAGTTGTTCCTAACGCATTAGAGCTTTTCAACAATGCCTACTACTCCGGATGTGATGCCATCCAAGCCCACCGCATGACGGAAAACCTGAATACTAACATCGCCGTATTAAACGCCACCAGCGAAGAAATCAACAACCACCTCTTCCGCAAGGCACATACGGCACTGGGATTCTCCTCCGCCCTCATCGGTTCGGGCATGATGTTTGATTTTGAGATGTTCCAGGAAATCGCTCCCAGATTATCAGGAAGCGATTTGGCCAAAGCTACAGAAATGGAACTTCTGAAGGAAAACATATATACCGAATACATGGAAGAAATAGTCTGCTATTGCAAAAAGACGGACGATACATCGGGGTACAGCAAAGAACGCCAGCGCTGGTTGGGCTCACAGTACCGCAGCTCCATACTGGCATTGCAACAATTTCCGATAGCATTCTTACAAGGAAAGTGGGATTTATGCGAAAAATTATTCCAATGGCTACTTCCATCCCGTTTCCTGCTCATCTTATATATCACGATATGTGCCGTAGCAATGACGTTTCTGGAGTGGCCGCTTGCTACAAAATGGTATGCACTTTTAGCCGTTTTATTCATCACTTTTTTGATGGCCATGCCCGAAGGGGAAATCAGCCGCAAATTCCGGAGCGCTTTCTGGTCTCTGCCCATATTGGTAGTCACCTCTTCCATGAGCCACATCACAAGAATCTTTAAACGGAAAAAGAAAAGAAAGGCAGCAAAATGAGAATCGCCATCGAAGCCCAACGCATTTTCCGCAAAGACAAGCATGGCATGGACTTTGTCATCCTGGAGACACTGAAAGAACTGCAAAAGCGGAAAGACGGTAATGAATATTACGTATTCGTTGCTCCGGGGGAGGACTGGTGCCTGGAAGAATCGGAAAACCTCCATATCATTGAGCTTCGCTGCCCTACTTATCCTTTGTGGGAGCAGATAGCATTGCCCCAGGCCGTCAGGAAGCTGAAAGCGGACTTGCTGCATTGTACATCGAATACAGCCCCGTTATGGTGTCCCGTCCCTTTGGTGCTGACGCTTCATGACATTATCTATTTGGAGCCGCGTCAGCATCGCAGTCCTTCCTTCTATCAGGAAATGGGATGGCATTACCGTCGCCTGATTGTTCCCCGCATCCTGAAGAAAGCAAGAAATATTATTACAGTTTCTCAGTTCGAGTGTACCCGCATACGCGAAGCGCTGCAACTTCCCAAAGAAGTCATTAAAGCCGTTTACAACGGCTACAGCGCTTACTTTACGATGCAGGAAACACCCGATGAGAGTATTGTGCAGAAATACATACCGCACCCAGACTTTCTTTTCTTTCTTGGAAATACAGACCCCAAAAAGAATACGCCGCGTGTGCTTAAGGCATATGGCTTGTATCTGCGACAGTCGAAGCATAAACGTCCGCTATTGATAGCCGATCTGAAAGAGGAAGCGATAGACGGAATACTTTCAGCAGAAGGAATAAAGGAGGTAAAGCCTTATCTCAGTTTTCCGGGATATATTCCTAATGCCGACCTGGCAGCCCTTTACAACGGCGCATTCGCTTTTCTGTATCCTTCGCTTCGCGAAAGCTTCGGCATTCCGATGCTCGAATCGATGGCATGCGGTACTCCTGTCATTGCCGGAAACACATCGGCCATGCCCGAAATAGCCGGAGAGGGGGCACTGCTTGCCGATCCTCTGGATGAAAATGACATAGCCCGCAAAATACTGCTGCTGGAAGAGGATGATACTTTCTATCAGCAACAAGTAGATTACGGGCTGGAGCGCGTCAAGCTGTTCTCATGGAGAAAAAGCGCGGAGGCGCTGCTGAAAATTTACAAAGAAATCATAATTCACAAACCTCAAAGCAGGGGCATTCTTTGATCCACTCTTCGGGTTCTATCTCCCCGTTTCCGTTCAGATCGGGGCTCAGGTCGCGATGACCGCAGACGC
>OHPB01001367.1_pt1 | contig 12837 bp, 10 predicted proteins | sample 1577621 | NCBI WGS metagenome assembly OHPB01 (sample SAMEA3879577, study PRJEB24766) | human gut metagenome | biome: human-associated habitat; feature: feces | place: USA | collected 1985/1987 | reverse complement strand
CTGCGCAGGCACGCGCCCGGCATATACAGGCACGCCTGCAACGAGCAGGTCGCCACTGCCTAACGACACCACGCCGCTAGACGGACCGCCGCAGGTTATGTCGTGCTCGACAACCTCGCCGCCAAATGCGGCACCTATGGCACGCACCACCTTGCGCGTGGTGAACGTGGCGCTGAAATAAACCAAATGGACTCTATCTATCTTCATAAGCTTTTGTACGTTGATTTTTGTTGAAAAACATGTTCGCTGATGCAAATATACTAATTATCCGAGACAGACGGTCAGATTAAAGCCCTTATTTTAACACGCCACACAGCCCGAATCCGTAAAATGTATTGAAAGATATATTATCCGTATACACGCCGGCGGAAGACATTTTGTAACTTTGCAACCGGTAAGAACATTAATACGAAAGGATATGACACTGAATGAATTTTTGGAATATGTAAAGACACGGCAACCGCTGGACACGCCCGAAATATACCGCCTGATGGACGAGATGAGCGAGGAGGCAAGGCGCATAACGTTCAGCCTTAACTCAGCCTACCACAACCAGGAAGAAATAAACTCGCTGCTCTGCGAGCTGTTCGGCCGTTCCGTAGGCAAGGGCTTCAAGATGTTTCCGCCGTTCTATACCGACTTCGGCAAAAACACGCACATAGGCGACGATGTGTTCATCAACGCCTGCTGCAACTTCCAGGACCACGGAGGCGTATTCATAGGCGACCGCTGCCAGATAGGGCACAACGTTGTCTTCGCCACCTTGAACCACGGACTAAGGCCGGAAGAGCGGCGCACCATGACGCCGGCGCCCATCGTGCTGGGCAAGAATGTGTGGGTAGGCTCGAACTCGACCATACTCCAGGGCGTCACGATAGGCGACAACGCCGTGGTTGCGGCAGGTGCAGTGGTGACCAAGGACGTGGCGCCAAACACGGTAGTAGGCGGAGTGCCTGCACGCCACTTGAAGGACATACTGTAACACTGCAACGCCGAAAGGAGCGGCGGGAAGCTGCCAGAGAAACGCAAAACGGGCGGACGGGAGATTTTGTTTGTCTCCCGTCCGCCCGTATTTCATACATGCCGGCGCACCAGGCTGGTGCTCCATGCTTACTCCTTGGTTATCAGCGCCACGGCGTAAGCACTGATGCCTTCCTCGCGTCCGGTATATCCCAGCTTCTCGGTTGTGGTTGCCTTTATCGAGATATCGTCCTCAGCGATGCCCATTACTTCGGCAAGACATGCCTTCATGGCATCGACGTGCGGGTTAATCTTTGGCCGCTCGGCACACACGGTGGCGTCGATGTTGCCCACGGTGTAGCCTTTGGTGGCTATCAGGTCGACCGTCTTGCGCAGCAGTATCTTGCTGTCCACGTTCAAAGTGTCAGCCGACGTGTCGGGAAAATGGTAGCCTATGTCGCGCATGTTGGCAGCACCGAGCAGCGCGTCGCATATTGCATGAATCAGCACATCGGCGTCGCTGTGGCCTAAAAGGCCCAGACTGTGCTCAATCTTGATACCTCCGAGCCACAAGTCGCGCCCGGGAACGAGGCGGTGTACGTCGAAACCGAAACCAACCCTGATATTCATAGTCGTTACGTTTTATATTGTAAGCCGCAGCCACGGCATGTCAGTTCGTGCTTGGTTATCTTCTGAACAGGTCCTTGATACCGTCCATGTCGAATGAAAGGGTGAAGCGCAGGGTCTGGTCGAGCGGGTTGCTCTTGGCCGTTGCCCATACGTAACCGCAGTCGAGCGAGAAGGCGCTCATGCGGAAACCTGCACCGAAGGTGAAATACTTGCGGTTACCCTTGTTCTCAGACTCGTGGTGGTAACCTGCACGCAACGAGAACTTGTCGTTGTAGACATACTCGCCACCGATGCTCCAGCGTATCTCCTGCAACTCCTCCTTGAATCCGCCGGGGGCGTCGCCAAAGCTCTTGAAGATGCCGGCGATGCTCGAAATGTCGTAATAGTCGGTCTGTATGCGGCGGTCGTAGTCCTCGCCCGATTCTCCTTCTTCCTGAAGCGGATACGTAGGCACGAGCAGCTTGTTGGCGTCGGCGGCAATAGTGAAGCGGTTAAACTCGTCGATGGGCACCATGAGGGCGGCTCCGAGACGCATGTTTGCCGGTATGAACTCGCTGCGCTCGCTGCCACCGAAAGTAATCTTGCTACCAATGTTGCTGATATTGAGACCTATGCCGAGCTGGCACTCACGCGCTCCTATCATAATATAGTTGTTGTAATAGAAGGCAAGGTCGGCACCGAAGGCGCTTCCCGGCGTGGTGTCGTCGGTGTAGTCGTAAGTAAGGTCGGAGTAAATCCACCTTACGGCGGCGGCCAACGAGAACTTCTCGCTAAGCATGAGCGAGTAAGCCACGTCGATTGACATTTCGTAAGGATTGACCGTCATGGCGCCTGCATTCTCCGAAGTCATGACCTCTCCCAAAGAGAAATAGCGCAACGAAGCCGACACGGCGCTGTAGTCGCCTATGCGGTAGTAGCCTGCAAGATACGCAAGATCCATGTCGTTGACGAGCTGGCGGAGCCATGGCGTATAGTTGACGGCAACGCCCGCACGGCTGATGCAGAACGGATACTTGGCCGGATTCCAGTATTGCGAGTTGACATCAGGGTCGGTTGCGGCGCCGACATCACCCATTCCGGCTGCACGTGCGTCGGGAGCTATGGTCTGTGAAGTAACCGAGTTGCGCTCGGGATTGAATATGTCGGTCTTCTCCTGGGCGTTGACAGCCGACGAGATGGCGACAAACAACAATGCTGCAAGTATTCTTAGCTTGTTCTTCATTATGTTTATTTGTTTTCAGATTAATGTTGGCGGATGCGCCTTCCCTTAATCCGCACACACGGAGGGAAGGCATCCTTATAAATAACTGATTTTCTTCTGTATTATTGTACATGTCGCCCCGGCAAATGAAATTTAATGGGCACCGGGACTCCGGCTGGCATACTGCGCCGCCATGGACACGTCATTTGTTTATTATGACAAGTTTCTTGCCCTTCGACACCGTGCCGCTGTCATCGCTGCCAATCCTAACACGGTAAATATACACGCCCGTGTCAAGTTTTCCGCCGTCATCGCCTGTAAGGTCCCAATCAACGGTGTATGCGCCGTCCGGTGACACACTGCTCTCCTTATGCTTCCAGACAGGACGTCCGCCGATATCGAATACTTCAATCTCAACGTTCAGGCTGCTACCCATGCGGTCGTGGTTGATGATGAATTTTGTTGACGTGCTTGCGGGATTTGACGAGCAGCTCACGCTGAACAGGCTCGGCGTGAGTCCCCTGACGACATTGAATGTAAGCTCGGTGGTCGACGGATTGTTCATAATATCCCACGCGCGGAACTTCAAAGTGTGGAATCCGGGCTCCAGTTCGGGTATGTTGTAATACGTGCGGCCCGTGGTGTAACTGCCGAAATCGTACTCGAAGTTGTCGTTAAGCACGTATGTCTTGGTCATGTCTCCGTCGATTATGAGCATAAGGTCGTGCCCGATGCCGCTTCCGGCGGCGTTGATGCCGTCCTTGTCGGAAATCTCCGCCACGAAGAACGGCGTATTATTGACATTGCCTCCGTTGACGAACGACGGCGAATTAAGGTAACAATAAATCGACGGACCTATCGAATCGGTAACCAACGAGCCTGAACCTCCGACCACGAAGTCCTCCGTACATCCGTTTACGGTCTCCTCCGTTGTCGAATTCACGGCAAAAATGTTTATCAGTCCGCTGTCGTTGCTGTAATCAATGTCCTTGGGTACGGCAAACGAGAAGCTGAATTCGCCGCTTTTTACATTGTCGGAACCGTTGAAAAGAACGGTTGAACGGTCGTAATATTCAAACGGAGTATCAGCACCCTCGTCTGATGTGTCGTTAAGGCGGCAGACTATCAGCTTCTCTGCGTCCCTAACCATGCCGGTAACAACTCCGTCAAACTCGGTGTCAAGGTCGCCGGCGGCAGTCTCGATGTGGCCTTTAACCGTGACAACCGTACCTGCCTTAAGTTGTGGAAGCGTCTCTGCCGAGGCTAGTTCAACGCCGTTTATGCTGTCGACCACAGCTCTCTGCTTCGGCATGTTGAGTTTAAGGGCGGGGTCGCCGAGCAACGAATACTGCAGCTTGTTCTCAGTATCGTCAATCAACGAACCGCTCGAACCTACCGGAGTGATAAGGTAATTCTTGGCAAGACGCTGCGCCTCACCTATCGAAATGTACTCTCCGTCGTCGCCGGGAGTGAACAAAGCCCTGAGATAAGCCTTGTTTATGGCGTTGTTGTAATTAACGTACACCGTGCGGGTGGTACCGAAGAAGGCCACCGCTCCGCCATTCTCATTCAGCACGGCAGTCTCGCCGATGTTGTCTTCCTGCGAGTCAAAAGGCATAATCTCACACGAAGCAGTAATCCACAGCGGAAGGTTCTTGTTGGTAAACTCGGCAAAATCATTGATTGTAAGCACACGTTCGTGCGATATCTGGTCTGTACGTCCGTGGCCGCAATAGTTCATTATCAAGGCACCGGCCTCCTGCTTTTGCTTCAGCAGACGCGAAACGTCGGGATAAGTGTTGCCCGTCGAAGAGCTTACACGCGGATAAGCGTCCCACATTACACGCTCAACCTGTATCGCAGGGTTTATACTTTCCACCGTTTCAGCCATTTCCTCGGCATCACGCATGTGGCGGTTGCTGTTGCCGTCGTCGCCCATGAAGACGCACAGATTTTGCCAACTGCCGGCATTCTCGTTCTCGGCGTAACTTATAGTCTTGTCGACCATAATCTTAGCTTCAGCCTCCGTGCGCACGGGGAAACGTCCTACGGCTACATCGAGCTTGTCGGTTTTAAGCGGATCGCCGCCTTCACCATCATCAAGACAGCAGAAGAAACCGTCGTCTACATAACACTGTGTGTCGCTGAAGGAGTTTTCGCTCTCGTTACAAAGAAGGAAGTCGTCAGGATTCAGGCTTGCACACTCCTGCGTATTCATGCGGTTGTCCCATACGCAATCACCGAAAAGCAACAGGTATGAAGGCATGTCGGCCTCCGTCTCAGCACGGTCGTAAAGCATCTTAAGGTATCTGCGGTAAGCGTTTGCATCGGGAGTGCCGCTCGAAAACTCGTTGAACAGCTCGTCGGCAGGCACTATCCTGACCCTCATGCCATCATTCTCAACGTGGAAATCCTTCAACCGCTGCGCCTGTTCGGTAAGCTTTTGTGATGTGGGAACGATGATTACCATATCCGCCGGACCGTCTGCGTGAAGGTCCTGGTTGGTTATATTGTAAACATACTCCGGCACGGGGAACGACGTTCCGGCCAATATCGGACGGTTGCGCGGGGTTTCATAAGAGACCGAAATATAGTCAAGACGCACCGGACCGCCGGATGACGGTGTTATGGTAACAGTGTCCGAAGGCGAGTAATACGAAATCCTGAAAGAGCCTTCGTACTCTTTTCCGTGGTCGTACTCGGTGAAACGGTCAAGCTTGAAGGTCGTAACCTGGAGTCCGTTGATTTCAATCTTGCCTGAAGTAACCTGTCCTGAAGTGACTCCTATCGATATTGTGCGCACTCCACCCTGCCCTGCTTCGGGTATAATAACATAGCTTTTGGACTTTCCCAACTCGATAGGGTCGTTCTCAAAGAGGTTACGTCCTCCCTGGAACCACGAATAATTATCAACTTCATGTAATATGTGGTAATCGTCTGCAGACGGGTAGAACGAGTCGACAAAAGCCGTACTGTCGACCGAAAGGGGCTCGCCGTCACTCTCGGTGATAAAATAATAGCCGTAATCCGAATACGGATTGCGCGTCCGTTTGGAAGCCTTATTGCTACTCCAAGACACCGGCCCCTGCGCATGGAACAACCTGCGGCCGCCAACCGTACACGTAGGAACTTCCTTCAGGTCATCATATTCAATAAGATTATCGCCGTTTAAGACCGGATCCTGCAAGGCTCCGCCGTATCCATAGACCTTCACACGGCTCACGTCAGTGAATCCTGCACGGCGGATAAGGGTCTCCGTAAGTTCGTAAATGCCAGTAGACGGCACACGGATCTTAGCCCAACGGCCCGTAGCAAGCACCGAATGGGCTGCATACCTGTCAGCCGGAGCAACGGCAGCGCGCGCCGTTGAACGTGCCTGTACACCAGGCTTGGGCGCAGACTTGACGTCGAGCATGAAGCTGACAAGCTTCATATACTTGCCACCACGGATGACAAAGGGGAGGAATGACACCTCGAGACTGCCCCGACGGCGTTCAACGACAACATTGGCAGCGACATCGGGCATTGCAGGCAGCGTACCGCCTACGATGCTTTTACATGTCTCAGCCTCGGCCTTGCTCATCTCAATGAACTCGGGATACTCTATTCTTACAGTGTAAACCGAGTCGCCCCATGCCCCGTCGAGGGCTGTCGAATAGGTGAAATGAGGCAACACGCTGTCAACCTTGACCTCGTCGGCCGTAAGGTTAAAGAACTTCTGCGCCCTGACTTGCACCCCGTACATGCAAGAAAACAGCAAAACCGATAATATGGGGAATATGTTCCTGTTTATCATTTAACGTTAAATTCCAGCACCTTACGGTCTTCAATCCATCCCGCAAGGCGGTCGTTAATACTAACCGGGCCTACTCCGGCCGGCGTACCCGTAAACAGAAGGTCGCCGGTCTTCAGTGTAAACCAACGGCTGATATAAGACACAAGCTCGTCCACCTTGAACAGCATGTCGGCCGAACAGCCTTCCTGCACCGTCCGTCCGTTCACGTCGAGCCTGAACCTTAGAGCCTGTATGTCACGGAATTTTGCCAGATCGACCCACTCGCCTATTGCGGCTGCGCCGTCGAAACTCTTGCACAAGTCCCACGGCTTGCCCTCGGCACGCAGCTTGCGCTGCAAGTCGCGGGCGGTGAAGTCGATGCCCACGGTGACAGCATCATAGTACCTGTGGGCAAACCTCAGGGGAATGCTCTTGCCGAGGCGGCAGATGCGCACGACAAGTTCGGTCTCATACTCGATGCTTCCCAGGTCGTCGGGCATGAAAAACGGCTTCCCGTCCTTCAGCAGCGACGAGTCGGCCTTGGTGAAAATCACAGGCTCCTCCGGTTTATATAACGCTCCGTCAAGCTCTTTATTGTGCAGGATGTAGTTCATCCCTACTGCAAAAATCTTCATACTACTTATTACCGTAAGTTATATTCAAGGTACGCGCATGCGCAAGCAACTGGCGTAAGTGCCACCGTCAGCCTGCGGCTTTAACGGCAAAGTTAATATTTTTCAACGAAACGGCAAAGAAAAGAAAGGCAAACAACAAAAAACAATACGGGCATGCATATTGCTTAAACGCAAAAAGGACACAGGCCTTAAACCCATGTCCTTGTCTTTGGAGGTACCTAGCAGAGTCGAACTGCTCTACACGGTTTTGCAGACCGTTACCTAACCGATCGGCCAAGGTACCTTGTGATTTTTGCGTTGCAAAGATAATACATTTTTAGTATCCTAGCAAACTTTTTCGCTTGTTTTTTATCTTAAGGGGCCATTATGTCCCAAAAGCACCAATGCCGCGTGCATGAAAAAGCGCCAACCGCTATAGGTTGGCGCTTTTACTTGAATATTAAAACTATGTCTGAGTTTCAAATATTACTCGGCACGCAGGGTGAAGCGCTTGAAGGCAACGACCGTAAGGTCCTTGTCTGCGCTCTGCAGATACTGCGAAACGCTCATCTTGCTGTCCTGGATGAACTCCTGGTTGAGCAGGCAAGAATCCTTGAAGAACTTAGCCATACGGCCCTTGGCGATGTTCTGTATCATCTGCTCGGGCAGGTTGGCAGCCTTCTGCTCGGCTGTTTCCTTCTTGATCTTGCGTATTTCCTCAGCCTGTGCCTCAGTGATGTTGCCCTTCATGATGCCTTCGTTGATGTGCTCCTCGTTCTCGGCGATGTAGAGGTTGAAGCCGGCCTTCTTCAGTGCAGCCTCGACAGCCTTGTTAACCTGCTCCTCCTTAGTCTTCTCGATGGCAACTTTCAGCTCAGAGTCTTTAACCTCCTGCGGAACGCTTGCCTCGTCGAGTGCAACGGGGTTCATTGCGGCAACCTGCATGGCTATGGCGTGTGCCTGCTCCTCGGCAGCCTTGTTGGTCTGAACCATGGTGCAGAGAAGGTGCTTGTTCATGTGGTCGTAAACCGAAACATTGTCGCCCTCAAGATAGAGGTAGCCGTCGAGTTCGGTCTTCTCGCCCGTGATACCAGAACGTGCTATTACCTCGTCCTGTACGGTGCTGCCGTTGAGCGGCAGGGCCTTAACCTCTTCAAGGGTCTTGGCCTTAGCCTCAACTGCGGCGTCAAGGATGCTCTGTGTCAGCGCGATGAAGTCCTTGCCGTTGGCAACGAAGTCAGTTTCGCACTTCAGGGCGATCATTGCGGCAAAGCCGTCGACAGCCTTAACGAGTACGCATCCGTTAGAAGTCTCGCGGTCGCTACGCTTTGCGGCGATAGCCTGACCCTTCTCGCGGATAATCTCGACAGCCTTGTCGAAGTCGCCGTCGCTCTCGGTGAGAGCCTTCTTGCAGTCCGCAAGGCCGGCGCCGGTCATCTTGCGGATTTTCTGTATGTCAGCTATTGATACAGCCATAATGGTTTTCTTCTAATATATTAAATGTTTGTCAAATGAAAATCAAGCTTCTGCAGGAGCCTCTTCAGCTGCCTCTTCTGCCTTGGGAGCTTCCTCTTCCTTTGCAGGAGCGTCCTTGCGGGCCTTGCGTGCGCGCTTCGGCTTGTCCTCAACGGCGTCAGCCTCAGCCTGCTCTTTGGCAGCCTTCTCTATCTTGCGCTCCTCGAGACCCTCTGCTATGGCTGCGCAGCAAGCGTTGAGTATTACCTCTACGCTGTCCTTAGCGTCGTCGTTTGCAGGGATGATGAAGTCTACGTCGCGTGGGTTAGAGTTGGTGTCGACGATAGCGAATACGGGTATGCCCAGACGCTTAGCCTCCTTGATGGCGATAGCTTCCTTCATGATGTCTACAACGAAGAGTGCAGACGGCAGGCGTGTAAGGTCGGCGATAGAACCGAGATTCTTCTCGAGCTTTGCGCGCTGGCGTGTGATCTGGAGGATTTCACGCTTTGAGAGGTTAGAGTAAGTTCCGTCGTTCATCAGCTTATCGATGGTGGCCATCTTCTTGACAGCCTTGCGGATTGTCGGGAAGTTGGTGAGCATTCCGCCCGGCCAACGCTCTATTACGTAAGGCATGTTAACCGAAGTAGCTTTCTCGGCAACGATGTCTTTGGCCTGTTTTTTAGTAGCAACGAACAGTATCTTCTTGCCCGACTTGGCTATCTGCTTCAGTGCGTCGGCAGCCTCATCTATCTTAGCAACAGTCTTGTTAAGGTCGATGATGTGAATGCCGTTGCGCTCCATGAAGATATAAGGAGCCATGGCGGGGTTCCACTTACGTTTCAGGTGGCCGAAATGGCATCCGGCCTTGAGTAACATATCAAAATTAGTTCTTGACATTTTTTCTTTTTTTTAATTGTTGTTGTTTACTTTCCTTTTAGTTTTATTAGAACCAACCGGCAGGTAACCGTATCCGACAGTCAACGGCGGCCTGCGTCATGCGGCCTGTGCCGTTCCGATTATATGCGCCGTGGCGGGTCTTGTCGGTTTGGATGCTAAACGCGAGGCTTGCCTCTCCGCGTGGGAGGACGGCAAACCAAACATTAACGCTTGCTGAACTGGAAGCGCTTGCGTGCCTTCGGACGTCCCGGCTTCTTACGCTCTACAACGCGTGCGTCGCGAGTCAGGAATCCGTGGTCTTTCAAATTCTTCTTGTCTTCTGCGTTCACCTTGACGAGGGCGCGTGCGATAGCGAGACGCAGAGCCTGGCTCTGGCCTGTGAAGCCGCCGCCGTCGAGGTTTGCCTTGATGTCATATTTCTCTGCAGCCTCGAGCAGCAACAGTGGCTGTTTTACCACGTACTGCAGGATTGCAGAGGGGAAATATACGCTGATGTCTTTCTTGTTTATCGTGATTTTGCCGGTGCCCTCAGTGAGATAGACACGTGCCACAGCACTCTTGCGACGGCCTATTGCATTAATCATTTCCATTTGTCGCTTCAATTATTTGTACTGGTTAATATCTATTGCCTTGGGCTTCTGGGCCTGCATGTTGTGCTCTGTGCCGTCGAAAATGTAGAGGTTGTCCATCAGGCTGCGTCCGAGCGGGCCTTTGGGCAGCATGCCTTTAACTGCGTGACGGATGATTCTGTCGGCGCCGTAAGGACGCTTGCGCAGCTCGGCAGGAGTGTTGAAGCGCTGACCGCCGGGATAGCCGGTGTAGCGTGTGTACACCTTGTCGGTCTCCTTCTTGCCGGAGAACACAACCTTGGCGGCATTGATGATGATTACGTTGTCACCGCAGTCAACGTGCGGAGTGAAATTAGGTTTGTACTTTCCGCGAAGAAGCTTGGCAACCTTAGAGCACAGACGGCCTACAACCTGGTCTGCTGCGTCGATAACGACCCACTCCTTATTCACCGTTTCCTTGTTTGCGGAAATAGTCTTGTAACTTAAAGTGTTCATTTTAATTTAAAAAATTACTACTAAAAAACGTTTTTAATTCTCTTTGTGAACGGCGATTCACTAACCGTCGCACTCGGCCAAAAGTACGACTATTAACACTCCGTTCCAGGGGTTCTAAGTGCTCCCCCGATAATAATCGGCGTGCAAAGGTACATATTTTTATTATATCGTCGGACTACGGCCCCCCGTCGAAACAAACATTTATATATATTTAACGTTTACGATAACCTAATTCCGCTCACGACACTATAAGCCTGCACCTGCAGGGCGCAATCAGGCGTGCCGCTGGCATACCGGGAAAGCAACGCCATGCCCCGCCGTGCAGGCACGTGCCACACCTATTTATATTATATACGCCATGACGCAGGCACGCGACGCCGTCGACGGCAACCACCGCTCTAGGCAGGAAGGCGGGTTAAAGGGCAGAAGACGAGCTTCAGTACGTAAACAACTGATAATCAACACATAACGGCACCGCCACGCCCATCCTTTTTACTGCAATGTAAAAGGTAACCTTTTACGTTGCAAAAGGTTACCTTTCAGCCTGCAATATGCGGTCTTTTAGGACGTAAAAGGTTACCTTTTACAACCACGGCGTAAAGTTCCGCATGGACGGCGGACACGGGGCAGCGCATTTTTATATGCCAAAAAGCCCTTTCGATAAGAAAAAATAATTACTTTTGCAAGTAATGTCTGAAAAATCGGAGAACAACAAACGCATTGCCAAGAACACGCTGGCGCTTTACGCCAGGATGCTGTTCACCATGGCCGTAAGCCTATACACAAGCCGCGTGGTGCTCAACACGCTCGGCGTGGAGGACTACGGACTGTACAACGTGGTGGGCGGTTTCGTGGCGATGTTTTCCTTTTTCAATGCCGCCATGGCCTCGGCCACGCAGCGCTACATGAACTTCGAGCTGGGGCGCGGCGACGACGTGCGGCTGCACAAGGTGTTCTGCACGAGCATAAACATCCACGCGCTCATCTCGGCCGTGGTGCTCCTGCTTGCCGAGACGGTGGGCCTGTGGTTCGTCTACACGCAGCTAAGCATACCGCCCGAGCGCTTCGACGCCGCCCTGTGGGTCTACCACACGTCGGTGCTTGCCTCGGTGGTAATGGTGATGAGCATTCCATACAACGCCGCCATAATAGCCCACGAGCGCATGGGGGCCTTCGCTTACATATCCGTTCTCGAGGTGTCGCTCAAGCTGCTGATAGTCTACATGCTCGTTGTGACCGACATCGACAAGCTGAAACTATACGCCGTGCTCATGCTGCTCGTGCAGTTGCTCATCCGCATCATCTACGGGCAGTACAGCGGACGCCACTTCGCCGAGACCAGTTACCGGCGCATGTGGGACGGGGCGCTGTTCCGCGAGATGACGGGCTTTGCCGGATGGAAACTCTTCGGCAACATTGCCGCCGTGGCGTTCACCCAGGGCCTCAACGTATTGCTTAACATGTTCTTCGGTCCTACGGTAAACGCGGCGCGCGGAATAGCCGTACAGGTGCAGAACGCCATCAAGGGCTTCTGCGTCAATTTCCAGACGGCGCTCAACCCGCAGATTACGAAATCGTATGCCGCGGGCGACATGTCATACATGCACAAGCTGATATTCACAAGCTCGAAGTTCTCGTATTACCTGCTGCTCCTGCTGTCGTTGCCGGTAATCCTCGAGACTCCCGTCATACTGAAGTGGTGGCTCGGCATAGTGCCCGGCCACACAGTGGCCTTCGTGCGCTATATCCTTGTAATCTCGATGATCGACAGCCTTGCCAATCCGCTTATCCAGGCGGCGTCAGCCACCGGCCGCATACGCCTATACCAGGCCGTGGTGGGCACGCTGCTGATACTGATACTGCCCATCGCCTACGTCGCGCTGAAGCTCGGCGCACCGCCCGAGGGCGTTTTCGTAGTGCAGCTCGTGGTGTTCGTCATCGCCCAGGTGGCGCGTATATGGATGCTGCGGCCGCTCATCAGCTTCTCGATGCGCGCCTACCTGCACAAGACTGCGCTGCCCATAGCCTACGTCACACTGGCTTCGCTGGCCGTGCCGCTGGCTGTATACATGCTCATGCAACCGTCGTTCGGCCGCTTCATGGCGGTGTGCGCCTCGTCTGCCGTGTCGGTATGCGCAGCCGTCTACTTCATCGGACTTGTCGGAAGCGAACGCAAGTTCATCATCGACAAGGCGAAAAACATGGCGCACAAGCTGAAAAGGTAACCCGTACGCCACG
>OHPB01001352.1_pt1 | contig 12987 bp, 11 predicted proteins | sample 1577621 | NCBI WGS metagenome assembly OHPB01 (sample SAMEA3879577, study PRJEB24766) | human gut metagenome | biome: human-associated habitat; feature: feces | place: USA | collected 1985/1987 | reverse complement strand
AAAAAAGGACATCTATCCGTTGAAATTATCCGGATAAATGTCAAGCACTAAAAAGGTTTGCGTTCAATCACTGAACGTTCCTTTCATTAATAGTATATTACATATTATATAATTATTCAAGACATTTATTTGTTTGTTTTAAACATTTTTATTATTTTTTGTGTAAAACCATCAAAAAATGTTTGACAAACAAAGTTTAACGTGATATATTATAAATGTTTGAGTTTTCAAGTAAAACTCTAATTATAATTATAAATACGATACACCAGGAAGTGTGTACGGGAAAGGAGTTAATATGACTACTATTAACCAATTAGTTAGAAAGAAAAGAGGACAAAAGGTTAGAAAGAGTAAAAGCCCAGTATTAAATGTTGGATTTAACTCAAAAGATAGAAAGAGAACTAACAATATGAGCCCTCAAAAACGTGGAGTATGTACTCGTGTAGGTACTAAGACACCTAAGAAACCAAACTCAGCATTAAGAAAATATGCTCGTGTAAGATTAAGTAATGGTTATGAAGTAACTTGCTATATTCCAGGTGAAGGACATAACTTACAAGAACACAGTGTAGTATTAATAAGAGGCGGACGTGTTAAAGACCTAATCGGGGTTAGATATCACATTGTACGTGGTACATTAGATACTGCAGGTATTGACAAGAGAAGACAAGGTAGAAGTAAATACGGTACTAAAAAACCTAAAAACAAATAAATAAAGAAGGGAGGAATAAAAAATGCGTAAAAGACAAGCTGTTAAAAGAGAAGTATTAGCAGATCCTATATATAATAGTAAGATGGTTACTAAACTAATTAATAGAATTATGATTGGTGGTAAAAAAGGTACTGCTCAAAATATTTTATATGACGCATTTGATATAGTTAAAGAAAAAACTGGAAATGATCCAATGGAAACTTTTAATAAAGCTTATGAAAATATTAAGCCTCAACTAGAAATTAAGAGTAGACGTATTGGTGGAGGTAACTACCAAGTTCCAGTTGAAGTTAAGGAAGACAGAGGTCAAGCTTTAGCACTTCGTTGGTTAGTACAATATGCTAAAAATAGAAGTGGAAAAGGTATGGCTGAAAACTTAGCTAACGAAATAATAGATGCTGCTAACGGTGTTGGTGGTGCTGTTAAGAAACGTGAGGATACTCACAAGATGGCTGAAGCTAATAAAGCTTATGCTCATTATAGATGGTAATATATAGAAGGGAGAATGAATTATGGCACGTGATGTATCTTTAGATAAGCTACGTAATATTGGTATTATGGCACATATAGATGCTGGTAAGACTACATTTACAGAGCGTGTACTTTTCCATACAGGTATAACACATAAAATCGGTGAAACACATGATGGTGAATCACAAATGGACTGGATGGAACAAGAAAAAGAAAGAGGTATCACAATTACCAGTGCTGCAACTACTGCACATTGGAAAGGATATAGATTAAATATCATAGATACACCAGGACACGTAGACTTTACTATTGAAGTTTCTCGTAGTTTAAGAGTACTTGATGGTGCAATCGCACTTATTGATGCTCAAGCTGGTGTTGAAACACAAACTGAACAAGTTTGGAGACAAGCTAATGAATGGAAAGTTCCAAGAATGATATTCGCTAATAAGATGGATAAAATGGGAGCTAACTTTGAATTTAGCTTAGAAACAATTAAAGATAGACTAAGTGAAAATAGTGCACCTATTGAATGGCCAATTGGAGCAGAAGATAACTTTAGTGGTATTATTGACTTAGTTACTATGAAAGCGTATCATTATGATGGGGATCAACATGAAAATGCTACTGAAATAGAAATTCCTGCTGAATTAAAGGGTGTTGCTCAAGAAAAACGTATGGAACTTATTGAAACAGTTAGTATGTTTGATGATGAGTTAATGGAAAAATATTTAGAAGGAAATGAACTTAGTGTTGAAGAAATTAAGGCAGCTATAAGAAAAGGTGTTATAGCTGGAGAATTCTATCCAGTACTATGCGGTACTGCTTTAGGAAACAAAGGTGTAAAACTTGCACTTGATGCTGTACTTGATTATTTGCCAGCTCCAACTGATATCCCTCCAGTAAAGGGAATTGATATGAATGATAATCCAATTGAAAGAAAAGCAAGTGACTCTGAACCATTTAGCGCACTAGCATTTAAAGTTATGAACGATCCATTCGTTGGTAACTTAACATTCTTTAGAGTATACTCTGGAACATTAAAGAGTGGTTCATATGTATATAATAGTTCTAAAGGAGAAAAAGAAAGAATTGGACGTATTTTACAAATGCATGCTAACCAAAGAAAGGAAATTACTGAAGTTTATGCAGGAGAAATTGCTGCTGCAGTAGGACTTAAAGACACATTTACTGGTGACACTTTATGTGATGAAAAGAATAAAGTTATACTTGAAAAAATGACTTTCCCAGAACCAGTTATTGAGCTTGCTATTGAACCAAAATCAAAAGCAGACCAAGAAAAAATGAGTCTTGCACTTCAAAAGTTAGCAAAAGAAGACCCATCATTTAGAGCTAGTACAAACCACGAAACTGGTCAAACTATTATAGCTGGAATGGGTGAGTTACACTTAGATGTTCTAGTTGATAGAATGAGAAGAGAATTTGATGTTGAGTGTAACGTTGGTAAACCACAAGTTGCTTATAGAGAAACTCTTACAGTACCAGCTGACTGTGAAGGTAAATACATTAAGCAAAGTGGTGGACGTGGACAATACGGACACGTTTGGGTTAAATTTGAACCTAATAAAGATAAAGGATATGAATTTGTTGACGCTGTTGTTGGTGGTGTAGTACCACGTGAATACATTGGCGTTGTAGATAAAGGACTTCAAGAAGCTTTAGCTGGAGGAGTACTTGCTGGATATCCTATGATAGACGTTAAGTGTACATTATTTGATGGTTCATACCATGATGTAGACTCTAACGAAATGGCATTTAAAATAGCTGCTTCAATGGCACTTAAAGAAGCTAAAAATAAATGTAAACCTGTTTTACTAGAACCAATAATGAAAGTATCTGTAGTAGTTCCTGAAGAATTTATGGGAACAGTTATGGGAGACTTAACTAGTAGAAGAGGAAGACCACTTGGTAATGAATCAAGAGGTAAAGACCTAGAAATAGGCGCAATGGTACCTTTAGCAGAAATGTTTGGTTACATGACAGTATTAAGAAGTAATACTCAAGGTAGAGGACAATATCAAATGGTATTTGACCATTATGAAGAAGTACCTAGAAACATTGCTGAAGATATTATTAAGAAAAACAGTGTTGCCTAATAAAAAAATGTAAAACTTAACAGTTTATGCTTGAAAAAGTCATAAACTTTAGGTAAAATAATAATGTATATAGAAAAAGGAGGAATTTTAAAATGGCAAGAGAAAAATTTGATCGTTCAAAACCACATGTTAACATTGGTACAATTGGACACGTAGACCATGGTAAAACAACATTAACTGCTGCTATTACCAAAAGACAAGCTGAAAAATTTGGAGGAGAATTTGTAGACTATGCAAATATAGATAAAGCTCCAGAAGAAAGAGAAAGAGGTATTACTATTAATACAGCTCACGTTGAGTATCAAACTGCAAAACGTCACTATGCTCACGTTGACTGCCCAGGACATGCTGACTATGTTAAAAACATGATCACAGGTGCTGCTCAAATGGATGGGGCTATCTTAGTTGTTAGTGCAACTGATGGACCTATGCCTCAAACAAGAGAACACATCCTATTATCTAGACAAGTTGGTGTACCTAAAATGGTAGTATTCATCAACAAATGCGATATGGTTGATGATCCTGAACTACTTGATTTAGTAGAAATGGAAGTAAGAGAATTACTTTCTGAATATGGATTTGATGGAGACAATACTCCAATCATAAGAGGATCTGCATTAAAAGCTCTAGAAGGTGACCCTAAGTATGTTGCTGCTATAGACGAATTAATGGATGCAGTTGACTCATGGATTGATACTCCAGTAAGAGATACTGAAAAGCCTTTCTTAATGAGTATTGAAGACGTATTTACTATCACAGGTCGTGGAACTGTTGTTACAGGACGTGTTGAAAGAGGTATGTTAAAACTAAATGACGAAGTAGAAATCGTTGGTATTAAAGATACAAGAAAAGTTGTTGTAACTGGTATAGAAATGTTCAGAAAATCATTAGATTTTGCTGAAGCTGGAGATAACGCTGGTGTACTTCTTCGTGGTATTAACCGTGAAGATGTTGAAAGAGGACAAGTTCTTGCAAAACCAGGAACAGTTACTCCTCATAAGAAGTTTAAAGCAGAAGTTTATGTTCTATCTAAAGAAGAAGGTGGAAGACATACTCCATTCTTCAGTAACTATAGACCACAATTCTACTTCAGAACTACAGACGTTACTGGTGTAATTGAATTACCTCAAGGTGTTGAAATGGTTATGCCTGGTGATAATGTTTCAATGACAGTTGAATTAATCACTAAGATAGCTCTTGAAAACGGTACTGAATTCTCTATCCGTGAAGGTGGAAGAACAGTTGGTGCTGGTAAAGTAACTGAAATTATTGAGTAATTAAGTTAATTAAAAAATTCCCGTTTTGGGAATTTTTTTATGTCTTTAAAATTTTTGCTATTATATTTATTATTGCATTTTAAATTTCTAAGTGAATTTCTAGGTGCATTTTTGAAAAATATAGGTATAGTTATAATGGAGTTGATATTAATAGCAGCTGTAGTAGAAGATGCAAGAAATTAATTCAAAGAGATGTGCAGAAAAAAATATTATATTAATATTGAATTTTATTTAGAAGATAAAATATCCAAATCATTCCGAAAAATTCCAAAATGGAAAAAATCGGAATAGTATTCCGAAAAAGTATTGCAAAATTAATTTTAGTTTGATATAATGAATATTAGAAAGTGGTGAAATATGAAATACTATAATAGAGACATCGAAAATCTTTTTACTGATTATACAAAAAATTTTAAATCAATTTTAATAACAGGACCAAGACAAATTGGAAAATCAACTTTTTTAAAACGATTAAAAGAAGAAAAACGTTCTTATGTTACATTGGATGATCTAGATTTAAGAGCATTTGCAAATAGAGATCCTAAAAAATTTATTGAAATGTATAAACCTCCTGTTATTATAGATGAAATACAATATGCTCCAAAAATTCTTTCATATATTAAAATAGTTTGTGATAACTCAGAAAAAAGAAATTTGTATTGGCTTACTGGGTCACAAAAAATTCAAATAATGAAAAACGTTAGTGAGACATTAGTAGGAAGAATGGGCGTATTGGATATGTATTCTCTATCTAATAGAGAAAGTAATCAAAGCAAATATTTGCCTCTTGATTTAGAAAATTTGGTTGAAGGAGATTATATTAGTAAAGAGGACGTCCTAGTTAAAATGTTTAATGGTAGTATGCCTGATGTTGTATGTAATAATGTTAATAGGGAATATTTTTATAATAGTTATGTAGATTTATACGTGGAGAGAGATATAAGAGAATTAAAGGAAGTTCAGGATTTAGAAACATTTAGATTATTTATGGCTGAAATTGCAAGTCATGCAGGTCAATTATTAAACTATTCTGAAATTGCATCTTCTGTTGGCATTAATGATAAAACTGTTAAGACATGGACATCTATTTTAGAAAACACCGGGATAATTAAATTAATCTATCAGTTTAAGCACGATGAATTTAAAAGAAAAAAGACACATCCTAAATTAGTATTTATGGATACAGGATTATGTATATTTTTGTTAGGAATTAAGTCGATTACTAGATTAAAAGAGTATTCCTTTTTGGGAAATTTATTTGAAAGTTATGTTATAAGCGAGATTATAAAAAATAATGTTAATTTTAATTTGAATTTTGATTTTTCATATTATAGAGATAAAAATAAGAGAGAAATAGACTTAATAATTACGGATGAAAATAGCAAAAATCACTTATATGAAATTAAAATGAATAATAAGGTTGATATTCGTATGATAAAGAATTTTCAACTTATAAAAGACAACATAAGTAATGGTGGAATTATTTGTACTGCAAAAGTAATGGAAAATTTAGATAATAAAAATCAAATAATACCTCTTAGTGCTATAATAGATTGATTCCGAAAAATTCCAAAATGGAAAAAATCGGAATGTGTATGATTATGTTGCTTTAACATATAATAATGCCTCCTTTTGGAGGTTTTTATATAAAATAAAAAAAGATTTATCTAACCAAATCTTTTTTATCTATTTTGCTATTTTTATATTTAACTCTTTCGTCTGTATTAAATAGTATATAATCAATGCTTGTTATATAGTATTCGCTTAGTTTTAGAAGTACCCAAGTGGGTATATCATTTTCTCCTGTTTCATAAGCAGCATACCCAGTTTGACTCATACATAAATAAGTTGCGATATCTTTTTGTTTTAAATCTCTTTCTTCTCTTAAATCTCTTAATCTGTTCATCATTAATCTATTAGTTCTACTCATAAGAAGCCTCCATTCTTTACATAAAAAGATACCATAACTTTAAACTTAATATTGATTTTTAACGTGAAACACGCTATAATAATTTTGTAATCATATAGATAGTAAGGTAGTGCCGGTAATATTATACTTTTTGTATATAATTAATGGAATACGGCAATATAAATATAGAAGGATAAATGTGATTATGATAGGAGTATAATGTTATGAATAAAAAAAGTATAACAATTTTAGTAGTATGTTTAATAGTGACTGTGTTGTCAGTCAGTTTAGCATACTATAGTGCTAGAATAATAGGAAACGGTAAAAACGTAAGTGTGAATGCAAAAGAACTTACAATAAACTTTGATAATAATAACGAAATAGCGAGTGGTATAATAGAGCCAGGGTGGAGTAGTGCTAATACTTTTAGTATTACTAATAAAAGTAAAACTAACTTTACATATGATATTGTACTAAAGAACTATAAAAATACTACTAAGACTAATGGATACTTAGTTTATAAAATAACTAGTAATAATGGTTATAATATGACTGAATATAAAGATATGCCAAAAGATGGAGAAAATACATATGACTTAGTTATAGCAAGAGATATTACTATAGAACCAGGAAGTAGCAATAAACAAAGCTATACTTTAGAAATAAAATACCTAGATAGCTCTGAAGACCAAAGTATAGATATGGGCTCAACTGTAACAGGCAGTTTATATATAGTAGAGAGTACAACAAATGAAAATAACCCATATACTAAAGGCACTTTAGGTTATAAAATAATGGAAGACAACTCAAATATTAAAACTAGAACAGATTTTAGTACAACCTACACAGATGTAAATATTGGAACGATGTATAAAGCAAAAGAAAATAATACAGATGTATATTATTTTGCAGGAGATGCTAGGAACAACTGGGTAAAGTTTGGTGGATACTACTGGAGAATAATAAGAACAAACTCTGATGGAAGTATTAGACTACTATACCACGGAACAAGTCCTGAAACACAGAATGCCTATATTGGTGATAGTGAAATTGCTTTTAATGAAAACTATAATGACTCAATGTATGTAGGATATAAATATGGTACAAGCGGGTCTTTGGAAAATAATAGATCAAATACAAATGATAGTACAATTAAAAAAACTATAGATGCTTGGTATAAAGATAATTTGGTAAATTATACAAAATACTTAAGTACATCAGCAGTATATTGTAATGATAGAGAATTAGGAAGTGGTACATATTCAGCAACCGGCGACAAATTTTATTATGTTGGATATACAAGATTAGGAGCTAATAAAAATCCATCATATAATTGTACAAATGAATATGATGCATTTAGTGTAAATAATACAAAAGCACAATTAACATATCCAATTGCCTTAATGACAGCAGATGAAATAAGTTATGCAGGTGGTGTATGGACAAAAAATGCTGCAACATGGTATTACTTAAATAGTAAAGGCAATGCGTCTATTAAAAATGGACAAAATGAATGGTGGTTGTTGTCGGCTGCTAGTTGGGACACTGATAAAAGTTCTGTAGTGTTTAAAATATCAAGTGCACAAGATAGGAAAGCACAATTTGGAGCACAAAGTGTTCAATATAAGTTGCACGTTAGGCCTGTTATCTCATTAAAATCAGATGTACTTCATAAATCAGGAGATGGTAGCGCAACTAACCCTTATGAAATACAGGAAACACCTGATACAATATATGAAAGACTATTATTAGATAAATCAACAAGACCTGGTGAAAGAACAGACTTTAGTACAGTACTAACAACTGATAATACAAAGACATTATATACAGGAACAGAAGAAGGAACAACAATATATTATTTTGCAGGAAATGCAACAGATAACTGGGTAAAGTTGGGTGGATACTACTGGAGAATAATAAGAACAAATGCTGATAGAAGTGTAAGGCTTTTATATCACGGAACAAGTACGGACACAACGGAGGCATATATAAACTCAAGTACAGCTTTCAATTCTTCTCATACTGACTCGATGTATGTAGGTTATATGTACGGAACAAGTGGTTCTTTAGAAAGTAATAGAGCAAATACAAATAACAGTACAATAAAAGAAGTAATAGATAGTTGGTATGCAAGTAATATGACATCATATGCGAAATACTTAAGTGAGACAGCAATATATTGTAGTGATAGAGAAGTAGGCGAAGGAACATATACAGCAACAGGATTAAAATTCTACTATGCACCATATACAAGAATAGATACTAATAAAGCTGCAACATATGGCTGTACGGCAACAGAGGACAAATTTACAGTTGATAGTGCGGCTGGAAATGGGAAATTAACATATCCAATAGCCTTAATGACAGTCGACGAATTGGTTTTTGCTGGAGGAGCATATAGAGAGAGTGCACTAACATGGTATTATTATAATAGTGTAAAAGGTAGTTCAACAGGCAAAATTTCATGGTGGCTTATGTCTCCTTACGATTGGGGTGCTAATTCAAGTGTGTTTCGTACGTATGGCTCTGACAGCCCTGGTTTCTTATATGCACGTCGAGTTGACGACACTCTTGGCGTGCGTCCAGTCATAAGTATTAAAGGCAATAACTTATGGAAAAGTGGAGACGGAACAGCATCAAGTCCATACGAAATTGTAACAAATTAAACTATTGACATATTGTACCTATTTATGGTACAATATGTTTGTTTTTTTAAGGGGGATAATATGAAATTAAAAGATTATTTTTTTGATAATTTTATGGGAATAGACGAAAGTACTGTTCTTACTGCAGTTGAAGAGTTAACTGACGTACAAAAGAATTTAGTTTATTACACATGGGGAGTAGATAACAAATTTAGAAATCCAAACAGTAAACAAGCAAAAGATATAATTAGTCAAATATATAAGAAACTGTATAAGAAGAATTTATTTAATGAATTTAATGCACCAAAAGAAACTGTAATTAAATTAATAGATACTTTAAAAGAAAAAGAATTAGTTAATTTATTTACTGAGTACTCTTATAAAGATAATGAACTTAAAAGTGGTGTAGTAACTAAAGAGATTAGACAAAAGAATTTATATATAATAAAGAAAGTACAAACTGCGATTAAAGAAGGTAAAGTATCAACTAGAAAAGTAGATTATTCTAGTGTTTATAAAGGATTTTTTAATCAATTTAATAAGCCTAAAGAAGAAGTATTAAGAGTAGTTTATTCTTTGGATGAAGAAAGTATTAAAACATTAAAGAAGAAATTTGGAGAAAACTTTGATAAGTTATATAAAGTAGATAATAAAGTAAATGATGAGATAAATGTAAGAATATGTAGATTAATTAGAAGAAAGTTTGCTTTTCTAGAGAATGGTGAGTTTGTTAAAATTACTGATTATGTTAATCTAGACTTAGATACAATTAAAGAAAGAATGAGCCTTTTAAGTACTAAAGAACAAGAACGTATATATAACTTATTTGGAGAAAATTTAGATAAAGAAGTGGCTGTTAATTTTGAACAAAAGAATAGTTTATTAAGAAAAAAGTCTATAGAAAGATTAAAAAGTGGTAAACTTAAATTAGTACATACTAACTTTAAACCATTATTTCTTATATTAAGTAAAAACAAGTTTGATGATGAAACAATGGAAGAATTTAAATTAAGAGTGTTAAAGGCAATAGAGAGTCTTCAAGAAAAAGATAAAGATATTCTAATAAAGAAATATGGGGAAAATTTTGATTTGACTACTACTAAAAATATTATGACAACACAGGAAAACGAATATATCACACGTTTTGTTATAACTAAGTTATCTTGGAGTTTAAAAGATAGAGAAATTAAAAAGTATAAGAGTTTATTTGAAAGAGTTAATGCTGAAGAGAAATATTTACTTTTAGAGTTTATTGATACACTAAGTAATGAAGATAAAATGCTTTTACAAAAGAAGTATGGAGTAGATTATTCAAATACAAGTGAATTACATACATTTAGTAGTGAAGATAATCATAGAATTAAAGTAATTTTAGAAAAAAGTGAAAAAATAAGATTATATGAAGAAGGGGAATGCGTTGTTCCTGGTAAATATTTTGTTGATATTGTGAAAAAAGTTGAAGGAAAAGATGTTGAATTTACTTTGTTTGAAAAAAATTCTATTAAAATAATTTCTGATAGATCAGACTTTACTTTAATTGCATACGATAAAACTACGTATCCACCAACTAATTTTACAACTAATAGCAATGCGATTTTATTTGATAGCAAAGAATTAAAAAAAATAATTAGACAAACTTCATTTGCATGTGCTACTTCTGAATCTAGAATAGTATTAACTAGTTTAAATTTTAAGGCTAAAAATGGTACTTTAGAAATCGTTTCAACTGATAGTTTTAGACTTGCTAAGAAACAATCAAAACTTGCAGAAGAAGCTGAAATTCGCGCTAATATTCCAAGTAAATCTTTGGAGGAATTTTGTAAAATTTTAGATGATGATTCAACTTATGTAAAAATGTATTTAGAAAATAGCAAAGCTTTATTTGAATACAAAAATATATTTTTTATGACAAGATTAATTGAGGGAAATTATCCAGATACTTCTAGTTTATTTCCTAAAGATTATTTATTTGTTGCTGAATTTAATAAAAACGAATTAATAAATGCAGTTGATAGAGCTTCTTTATTTACTAGTTTAGATAATTTAAGTATTGTAAAATTTAATTTTTGCAACTCTAAAAAAGTTGAAATCTCCTCTAATTCTTCTGAAATTGGAAAAGTTGTTGAAGAAATTTATCTTTTAAATGAAATAAATGATGTAAATTTTCAAATAGCTTTTAGCACAAGATATTTATTAGAGGCACTTCGTTCATTTGAAAAAGATAAAATTAATTTCTATTTTACAGGTGAAATAAAACCAACCATTCTTAAAGAAATAAATGATGAAAGTTTAACCCAATTATTATTGCCAGTTAGAGTTTTTTAATAATTTGACATAAAAAAAGCACTATTTTTAGTGCTTTTTTTACTTTTTTAGTCAAGTTTTATGTCTTTAAACATCAAAATTAAATCTTTTTTAATCTCATCAAAATTTTTTTGGTGAAATCTATCTTTCATAGGTTGATTATCGAAGATTGAAATACCATCAGATTGGATATTTTTAATCTCTGCTTTATCCTTAATTGGAGCAGTAATTTCGGCATTAGGAGTGAGTGTTTTGGCTTGTTCTTTTAGTTCTTTTAAACACTTAATTGGAGCCCTCCTTCCTTTAATGTATCCAACGGGTACAATGTACTTAATTTTGGCTAAATCTATATCAGTATCAACAAAATACTGAATTGTGTTCGAAAAACCTTGTAAACCAAGCGTGTCTAAGCCGACAACAATTAAAATAGAGTCACTAATATCTAACAAAATTTCACTCAATCTGCTACTTGAAGGAGGAAAATCAATAAAAATATAGTCAAAAAAACTCTTAAAACCTTCAATAATTTGTCTTAAATGTTTTTCTTCAGAGCGTTTAAGGGTCAAATTGAGAGAAAGTCTGTCTGTATTTAAGGTTTTCATTAAATACATATTTATTCTTGCCTCAAAAGTAATATCTTGTGGCTTTTTTTCTCCAACTAATAGATGTTCAAAAAAATCATCATCATGATCGGTAACAAAATTGTCTACACCAAAAATTTTAAAAATACTATTTTGATCATCAGCACTAATAACTAAAACCGTTTTTCCTTGAGAAGCATGATAATGTGCAAGATATCCGAGAAAAGTAGTTTTTCCTACGCCACCCTTTTTGCAAAATGCTGAAATAATAGGCATTATCTACCACCTTCTCTCTGTAACTTTTCACGACAAGCATCTTCTACAAATTTAGCAAACATTATTCCTCTTGTTGCACAAGCAATTTTAATCTGTCTTCTTAGTGTAATATCCATTGTCGATGTATATTTTTCTCTATTTACATCTTCTTGATGGTAATATTGTTGTCTAACAACTTGTTTTGGTTGTTTTTGAGCAGTACGAATAGTTGAAGTTGTCTGTGTAACTACTTTTGGCTGCTCATAATTCGTTTCTAATACTTCTTCTTCGTCTTGAATTTGTGATGTTGTCTCTTCTTCGACCATCTTTGGTACTTCAAATGGATTTCTTCTTTTAATTGGTTGTTGATTCATAAATATAACCTCCTTTTTACATCTAGCATTATACCAAAATAAAAATTTATTTTCAAACAATTTGCAATAATTATTTACATAACTATTTAAGTATAACCATATTTATTGGTTTTGTCTTTTTGTGAACTTACTAAAAAATAAATGAAAGTTTGGAAAAGATTTTTAAAAAAAGATTTGGATTGTCAAAATGAAGGCAAAAAACAAATATTTTTTGAGCTTTTCAAAGAAAGTTGAAAAATTACAAACCCCCTAGGGGGTAAAATCAAAAAAATGCAAGTTTTTAAAATTGGTTTTTGTCGACAAAGTAATCACTTATTTGTGTATGCAGAAAGCAAAATAATACAT
>OHPB01001350.1_pt1 | contig 12995 bp, 14 predicted proteins | sample 1577621 | NCBI WGS metagenome assembly OHPB01 (sample SAMEA3879577, study PRJEB24766) | human gut metagenome | biome: human-associated habitat; feature: feces | place: USA | collected 1985/1987 | reverse complement strand
CGGCGAACAGGCGGGCAGTGTTGGACAGAAGGAACCGCTGCTTGGAATCCGGATCAATCTCACAGGCGGAATCTCAGATTCCTATGATATTTTGTACCGCGTTTATGTGTCGGCACAGGGCTGGACGGACTGGGGAAAAAATGGCACGTATACTGGAGGCGGTACGATACAGGCATTGCAGGTAAAACTTGTAAAAAAGGCGGAATAGGTACTTGCAAAACAATAAAAACATGTTATAATATATAAGACTTGAATACAGATGGCGCAGAGTGGGTTATAAAAACCCACTCTTTGTTTTTGAAAAGGCAAAAAAGTCAGAAAGGTGGCAGACGTGAAAAAACAGGAAATTGAACAACACTGCACAGAACTTGTGACTCCGATTATCGAAGAGCATGGGTTTGAGCTAGTGGATGTAGAGTACGTAAAGGAAGGCTCTGATTATTATCTGCGTGTGTATGCGGATAAGGAAGGCGGCATCAATATTGATGACTGTGTTCTGATCAGCCGGAGCTTGGAGGAAAAACTGGATGCTGCGGACCGGATGACAGACCCGTATATTTTGGAAGTAAGCTCACCGGGACTTACAAGACCGCTCAAGAAGGACAAGGATTTTAAACGGAATCTTGGCAAAAAGGTAGAGGTAAAACTTTACCGTGCGGTGGATGGCAGTAAGGAATTCGAGGCAATCCTGACAGGATACACTGATACGACGATCACATTGCAGCTCGATCCGGCGGAAGAACCAAAAGAATTTTCAAGAAACGATATTTCTATGATAAGATTGGCATTTGAGTAGAAGAGGAGGATAAAAAAATGTCAGAGATTATTGATGCTTTAAATCAATTAGAGCGCGAAAAAAGTGTCAGCAAGGAACTGGTGATGGAGGCGATTGAAAAATCACTGGTTGCAGCATGTGAGAAAGATTATGGAAAGAATGTACTTGTGGAAGCACATATGGACCGTGAGACTGGTGCGATCACAGTTGTACGCAAGAAGGAAGTTGTAGAGGAAGTCGAGAATGATGAGAATCAGATTTCCCTGACAGAAGCAAAAGCAATGGATGACAAGTACGAGATCGGTGATTTCGTAGAGTATCCACTGGAGTCTATGGACTTTGGACGTATGGCAGCACAGAAGGCAAGAAGCATTATCATCCAGAACATCAAAGAGGGTGAGCGTGATGCGATCTACGAGCGTTTTGCCTGCAAGGAGCATGACATTGTAAACGGTGTGGTACAGCGTTTCGTAGACAATACGATCTATATCAGCCTCGATGAGAAGACAGAGACCAGACTCAAGGAAAATGAGCAGGTAAAATCAGAGCATTACAAGGTTGGCGACCATATTAAGCTGTATGTGGTTGAAGTGAAAAAACCGGAGAAGAAAGAAAACAAGCGTAAGGACGGCAAGGATAAGAAGAACAATACAGGTATTAACATCCACGTATCCCGTACCCATCCAGAGCTTGTAAAGCGTTTGTTTGAAAATGAGATTGAAGAGATCCAGAATGGTGTTGTAGAGATCATGGGTATCTCTAGAGATGCAGGTTCCCGTTCGAAGCTTGCAGTTCGTTCGTTAGATCCAAACGTAGATCCAGTTGGTGCCTGCGTTGGTATGGCAGGTGCGAGAGTCAATACAATCGTCGATGATTTAAAGGGCGAGAAGATCGATGTTATCGCATGGGATGAAGATCCAGAGGTTTATATCAAGAATGCATTAAGCCCATCCGATGTAATCTGGGTACAGGCGTACACAGAAGAGCAGGACGGAAAGCAGAAGAAGTGTGCAAGAGTTGTTGTACCAGACGATCAGCTTTCCCTTGCAATTGGTAAGGAAGGACAGAACGCAAGTCTGGCTGCAAAGCTGACAGGCTATAAGATTGATATCAAGAGTGAGTCACAGGCACGTGATCTGGGTATGATTATAGATGATTATGACGACGATTACGCCGATGACTATGAAGATGAGGAGTAGATAACTTGGCAAAGCAGATACCACTTCGACAGTGTGTAGGCTGTCGGGAGATGAAACCAAAGACAGAGCTTGTCAGAGTCATTAAGACGCCGGAAGATGAGATATGTCTGGACAAGACCGGAAGAAAAAATGGACGTGGTGCTTACATCTGTCTGAATCAGGCGTGCTTGGAGAAAGCAAAGAAAACAAAAGCACTGGAGCGTTCGTTGAAGACGGAAATTCCGGAAGAAATCTACCAGACCATCGCAGAGGAGATGATATAGTTGGCACAAAATCAGAATCGTGCATTGTCTATGCTTTCGATTGCTGCAAAAGCAGGAAAAGTACAGAGCGGCGGATTCCTGACCGAGAAAGCGATTCAGGAGGGCGTTGCATATTTCGTGATCATCGCAGAGGATGCATCGGGCAATACGCAGAAGAAATTCATGGATAAATGCAAGTATTACGAGATTCCGTATACGATTGCGTTTGACAGCACGACGCTCGGCAGACAGATCGGAAAACAGGAGCGGACGGTACTTGCAGTGACAGATGCAGGTCTGGCAAAACAGATTTCTGACAAGTTGGATTAGTTTAAGATTGGAGGTGTAACCCATGAGAGTACACGAGTTTGCAAAACAGTTGACAGCAGAACTTGGAAAAGAAGTAAAAAGCAGTCAGATTATTGATATATTGAGCGGTAAAAAAGAAGGGTTAAAAGCACAGAGCAGCATTGATGATGCAATGATGAAATTTGTGCGGGAGTCTTTGGGCGGAAACAAGCCGGTTGAGGCAAAGAAAGAAGAGCCGAAGAAGGCAGGGCCAAAGAAGGAAGAAGGAAAAAAGGAAGCACCAAAGCAGGAGAACAAGAAGGTGCAGCCAAAGCCAAACAACAATTCCAATTCCGGTAATCAGAATAACCAGAATAAGAAGAACAATAACAATAATAACAACCAGAACCGCAACAACAATCAGGGTAAAAATAATAACAATAACGGAAACAATCAGGGCAGAAATAATAACAATAAGCAGAATAATAATGGAAATAATCAGGGCAAGAATAATAACAACAAGCCTGCAAATGGCAATAACCAGAATGGAGCCAAGCAGGAGAGCCGTGGTACAAATTTCCGGAACGCGGTAAGCAACAACCGTAACACAAGAAATAACAACAATAATAACAATCGGTTTAACAACAATAATAACCGGAACAATAATAACAACAAGAATCATCAGCCAGCACCAAAGAAGCAGGAGCCGGTAGAACCAGTGATCAAGACAATCAAGCTGCCAGAGGTACTGACTGTCGGCGAGCTTGCAAGTAAGATCAAGGTGCCAGTGGCACAGTTGATCAAGAAGATGTTTATGGCAGGTAAGATGTACAATGTAAACTCTGACCTTCCATTTGATGAGGCAGCTGACATTGCACTTGAATACAACTTCATTGCAGAGGAAGAGGAAAAGGTTGATGTGATCGAAGAACTTCTCCGTGAGGAGGAAGAGGACGAGGCAGATATGACTTCCAGACCACCAGTTGTCTGCGTTATGGGACACGTTGATCATGGTAAGACATCCCTGCTCGATGCAATCCGTAATTCTGATGTAACAGCTGGTGAGGCTGGTGGTATTACACAGCATATTGGTGCGTCTGTAGTATCTATCAATGGTCAGAAGATTACATTCCTGGATACACCGGGACATGAGGCATTTACAGCAATGCGTATGCGTGGTGCACAGTCAACAGATATTGCAATCCTTGTAGTTGCAGCCGATGATGGTGTTATGCCACAGACCGTAGAGGCAATCAACCATGCGAAAGCAGCTGGCATCGAGATCATTGTTGCAATCAATAAAATTGATAAGGAAAGTGCGAATATCGACCGTGTAAAGCAGGAGTTGATGGAATACGAGCTCGTACCAGAGGACTGGGGCGGTTCGACAATCTTCTGTCCGGTATCTGCACATACAAAGGAAGGTATTGATAACCTTCTGGAGATGATCATCCTGACCGCTGAGATCCTGGAGCTCAAGGCAAACAAGAACCGGAAGGCACGTGGTATTGTCATCGAGGCACAGCTTGATAAGGGACGTGGTTCTGTTGCAACCATTCTGGTACAGAAGGGTACTTTGCATGTGGGCGACTGTCTGGCAATCGGTGATGTGCATGGTAAGGTGCGTGCGATGTTCGACGATAAGGGGCGCAAGGTGAAGGAGGCGACTCCATCTATGCCAGTTGAGGTACTTGGCTTAAATGGCGTTCCAAATTCTGGAGAGATTGTAATTGCCACAGAAAATGAGAAGGAAGCGCGTACGATTTCCGAGGCATTTATCAACCGTGGCAAGGAAAAACTGATTGCAGATACAAAGCAGCGTATGTCTCTCGATGACCTTTATAACCGGATTCAGGAAGGTAATGTAAAGGATCTGAACCTTATCATCAAGGCAGATGTACAGGGTTCTGTAGAGGCGGTTAAGCAGAGCTTGCTTAAGCTTTCCAACGAGGAAGTGGCAGTTAAATGTATCCACTCCGGTGTTGGTGCAATCAATGATCTGCATCAAATGCGATCATCATTGGATTTAATATTCGTCCGGACAATCAGGCGAAGGAAGTTGCAGAGCGTGAGAAGGTTGATATCCGTCTGTATCGTGTCATTTACAATGCGATTGAGGATATCGAAAGTGCGATGAAGGGTATGCTTGATCCAATCTTCGAGGAGAAGGTTATCGGTCATGCAGAGGTTCGTCAGACTTACAAGGCTTCTGGTGTTGGTACAATCGCTGGTTCATATGTATTAGATGGTACGATCCAGAGAAACTGCAAAGTTCGTATCAGCCGGGAAGGTGAGCAGATCTTCGAGGGTGAGCTTGCATCTCTGAAGCGTTTCAAGGACGACGTAAAGGAAGTTAAGACAGGATTTGAATGTGGTCTTGTTATGGATGGATTCAATGATATCAAGGAAGGCGATATCATTGAGGCATATATTATGGTTGAGGTACCAAGATAGAAATGAGAAAGACAAGTCATAAATCACAGCGAATCAATGGGGAAGTCCAGAAGGAACTTTCACGGATCATTCGGATGGAGTTAAAAGATCCACGTATCAATCCCATGACATCGGTAACGGATGTCATGGTGACACAGGATCTGAAATATTGTAAGGCATATATCAGTGTATTAGGCGATGCAGAATCTGGTGCAGAGACGTTAAAGGGCTTAGAGCAGGCGAGTGGATTTATCCGCCGCGAGCTGGCGCGTACGATCAATCTCCGAAATACACCGGAGCTTACGTTTGTATTGGACACATCAATCGAGTATGGAAATTATATGTCTAAGCGTATCGATGAGGTAATCAAAGAGGATCAGAGTAAGCAGAATGAAGAAGAGTGAATTATTAAATCTAATTGAAGATGCAAAGACAATCGGAATATTCGGGCATATCCGCCCGGATGGCGATTGTGTTGGTTCGTGCTTAGGACTGTACAATTATATTCAGGACAACTATGACGCAGAGGTGACCGTGTATCTGGAGAAGATTCCAGATAAGTTTTCGTTCTTAAAGGGCGCGGATGCCATCTGCCATGAACCAGAGTCTCGTGTATTGGATCTTGCAATTTCTCTGGATTGTGGAGACCGCGATCGGCATGGAAGCTTCTATGAGCTTTTCGGTATGGCGAAGAAAAGTGCCTGTCTGGATCATCATAGAAGTAATCAGGGCTTTGGGGATTATTACTATTGTGATGCGGACGCATCTTCTGCAAGTGAAGTATTGTTCCGGCATATTGATCCAGAGAATATCTCGCTTGCCTGTGCAGAGTGTCTGTATCTCGGTATCGTACATGATACCGGCGTGTTCAAGTATTCGGCATGTACAAAGGATACAATGCAGGTAGCCGGTGAATTGCTCGCACATGGCGTGGATGCACAGAAGATTATCGACGATACCTTTTACAGAGTCAGCTACAAGCAGAATCTGCTTATGGGACAGGCGATGGTCAATGCAAAGCTGGCACTGTCCGGACAGGTTGTCTACACTTTTGTGACAAAGGAGATGTTCGATACCTTTGGCTGCGGAAAAGAAGAGACAGATGGCATTGTGGATCGTATCCGCGTGATTGACGGTGTGGAGGTCGCGATATTTGTATACCAGCTTGGCGATGCAATGAAGGTCAGCCTGCGTTCTATCCGCAAAGTCAATGTGAGCAAGATTGCAGTTGCCTATGGCGGTGGCGGACATATCCGTGCGGCTGGCTTTGAAGTGACCGGCGATTTTGATACAGTCGTTGCAGATATTATAAAGATGATAGAGGAACAGCTTTGATAGACGGGATTTTAAATGTTTATAAAGAACAGGATTATACATCATTTGATGTCGTGGCAAAGCTTCGCGGCATCTTAAAACAGAAAAAGATCGGACATACCGGGACACTTGATCCAATGGCAGAAGGTGTCCTGTTGGTTTGTCTTGGTAAGGCGACAAAGCTGGTAGATCTTCTGACCGAAGGAGATAAATGCTACCGTGCGACGATGAAGCTTGGCTATGAGACGGATACCGAGGATGTGACCGGTGAGACGACTGCGGAAGGTGATGCAGCAGTGCTCGCGCAGCTGACACAGGCAGACGTGGAACGTGCAATTTTGTCCTTCGTTGGCAAGTATGACCAGATACCACCGATGTATTCTGCCATCAAAAAGGATGGAAAAAAATTATACGAATATGCCAGAGCCGGAATCGAGGTCAAACGAGAACCAAGACCGGTTGAGATTTATGCAATCCAGGACATTACGAAGGAAGCGGACGATACTTACAGCTTTGATGTGTATTGTTCGAAAGGCACGTATATCCGGTCGTTGTGCCGGGATATCGGAAGAAAACTTTCTTGTCTGGCTGTGTTGTCCGGTTTACACCGGAAAGAAGTGCATGGATTTTCTGTGACAGATGCATTGACGCTGCAGGAGATCGAGGTACGGCAGGCAGATGGAACCCTGCAGGACGCAATCCTGCCAGTGGATGCACTTTTGAAACAGTATCCGGCATATGAGATTACCGAACAGGCAGAGAATTATCTGAGAAATGGAAACAAGCTTTCTCCTCGGTTTTTCAAAGATATGGGAGAAAGACGGGATACGAGAATCCGGGTGTATCATGCAGGCAAGTTTGCAGCCTTATATGATTACAAAGAGGAAGAACAGATATACAAACCATTTAAAATGTTTTTATGAGGAAACTGACGTGAAGAAACTAGCATACAATGACGTGAATATCGCAGATACTGTTGTGGCACTTGGAAAATTTGAGGGCTTGCACAAGGGACATATGTTGCTTATCAACAAAGTATTGCAGTTGTCCCATGAGGCAGGAAAACAATCGGTCGTATTTTCCATCGACATGCCGGGCACAAAGCGCATCTATACAATTCCAGAGCGGGATCGGCTGTTGGAGGAACTTGGTATAGACTGGAATGTTACTTGTGAATTTACGAAGAAGTTTGCGGCGATGAAGCCGGAGACATTTGTCAAGGATGTGTTAGTGGAGCGGCTGCACCCGGAATATGTGGTCGTCGGCAATGATTTCCGGTTTGGCAAAAACCGGCAGGGCGATGTGACGATGCTGCAGGAATATGGAACCCGGTATGGCTTTGAAGTGCTTGCGTTTGAGAAGCTGCGGGAGCAGGGGACAATTATCAGTTCCTCCTATATCCGGGAGCAGATTGAACAGGGGGCAGTGGATGTCGTCCGTGAATATATGGGACGCCCATATAGTATTTCCGGGATTGTCCAGTATGGAAAACAGCTTGGAGCTACAATTGGATTCCCAACAGCCAACTTGATTCCAACGGAAGAAAAATTGTTAGTGCCAAATGGCGTATATGAGACGCGTGTCACAGTGAATAACCAGCATTATCGCGGTGTGACGAACGTGGGAGATAACCCGACCGTGGACGCAGATCATAAAATTAAGGTGGAGACAAATATTCTGGATTTCAATGAAAATCTATATGGAACCTGCCTGAAAATCGAATTTTTACGACAAATTCGAAAAGAAATAAAATTTGATAGCATAGAAGCCTTGAAAAATCAGATCAAATCGGATATACTAGAAGTCGCGCACCAGTAGCTCAGTGGATAGAGCAATGGCCTCCGGAGCCATGTGCGGAGGTTCGATTCCTCTCTGGTGCATTTTTGTATATTGTTGTTCGAAGGAGGACATATGAGTAAGAAGGGTAAAAAAGGAAAGAAAAAGATAGCAGGCCTGATGCTGTTCCTTGGCTGGATGATCTTTATTCTGCTTGCCGTTGTATTCTATTTCTATTTCTTCTCGGATCTGGATCTGAGAATGTTTAACAAAGACAAAGCGACGCAGACGGATGCACAGCAGACGAACCAGACCGGCTTTTCTTACGAGACAAATGCAAATCTGGATATCAATTCCCTGATTATAGAGTATTATGCAGCGTTGGCGGTTTGCGATCAGGACAAGCTGAAGACCTATGTTACAGATCCAAGCCAGTTCGATGATATGACCGTTTATCAGCAGCGTTCCGCTGTGATCAAGGCATATTCAAATGTGAATTGTTACACGATGCCGGGATACACGGAAGATGCGACACTTGTGTATGTAACAAGCAACTTGAGTATGGCGAACATTACAAGTGTTCCTCTGAATATTAATCAGTTCTATGTTGTGAAAACAGCAGATGGATATAAGATTGATAATTCAGCACATTCGCAGGAAGTTACGAATTACATCGAGACACAGAGTCAGTCAACGGATATTCAGAATCTGTACAAAGCAGTACAGGATAACGTAAACAGTTGTATTGCAAATGATGCGGCATTCGCAGAGTTCTACAATACGATCAGTTCCGGACAATAATAAAAAATAAGGGCTGTTGTTCGTCAACAGCCCTATTATTATATCCATGTATTTTACAAGAAATCATCCGCACCATCTTCGTCTTCGTCCTCATCGGCTGCACGGACATCAATGCCACGTGGCGGAACCGGAGTGGAGAATACGATCTGTGTTTCTGTGTTTCCGTATTTCTGGAGTTGCCCGATGAAAGTATCAAGCTCCATTGTGCTAGGGAAGCATACTTTAATCAACATGGAGTATGCACCGGTAACGCAGTTACACTCCAAAACGTTCGGACATGCTTGGATAAACGGGTAGAATTCCGGTTTCCGTTTTGGATCGAGCGCCATGTTTATAAAGGCTGTAATGTGATACCCGAGAGACACTGGGGCAACACTTGCGTGATAGCCGGAGATGATTCCGCTTTTCTCTAAACGCTCAATACGGGCAGAGACAGCGGGGGAGGAAAGAAATACTTTGCTTGCCAGATGCTTCAATGGATATCTGGCATTTTCCTGTAATAAGTGAAGAATTTTTTTATCAATATTATCCATAATATGCCTCCTTTACACTTTTTCTAAAATTTATAAAGCGATTATACAACTGTTAATATAGAAATGCAACTATAAAATTAATAAAATTAAGGGGAATGTCATGTCTAACGAAATTCGATTAAATAAATACTTAAGTGAAGCAGGAATCTGTTCCCGCCGGGAAGCCGACAGGCTGATTGAAGCCGGAAAGGTAACGGTGGATGGAACAATCGCGGATCTTGGGACACGCGTCGGCGATTCTTCAGTTGTTACCTGCAATGGAAAGCCGGTACATCTGCATACGAAAAAGGTGATCTATGCATACAATAAGCCGATCGGACAGGTCTGTACATCGAAGGATGCTGATCCGGACAGTATCTTCCGGTATGTAGAGTTCCCGGAGCGGGTAAACTATGTAGGACGTCTTGATAAGGATTCGACCGGACTTTTGCTTCTTACAAATGACGGAGATCTGGCAAATGAGATCCAGCGCTCCAGAAACAATCATGAAAAGGAATACCATGTGCGAGTCAACACAGATATCACAGAAGATTTTATTAAGAAGATGTCGGAGGGCGTTGAGATTTTAGATACGGTAACGAAACCATGTAAAGTCAAAAAGACCGGAACGAGAAATTTCTCGATCATATTGACACAGGGATTGAACCGGCAGATCCGGCGGATGTGCGATGCATTGCATGTACGGGTTGTGCACTTAAAGCGTGTCCGAATCATGAATATTCGTCTTGGAAGCTTACGACCGGGTGAGTTTCGGACGCTGACGCGGGGCGAAGAACAGGAGCTGCGGAGACTGGTGCAGAAGAGATCGTGACAGGAAAAGGAGAAAATGATGGATGCAAAAACAGAGCGTATGAAAGAATTGGTGGAGCTGTTAAATCAGGCTTCCAAAGCATATTATCAGCAGGATACAGAGATCATGTCCAATCTGGAATATGATGCGTTGTATGATGAGCTTGCGGCGTTAGAGCAGGAGACCGGTCTGATCTTATCCAAAAGCCCGACACAGAATGTCGGTTACGAGATCATCAGTGAGCTGCCGAAGGAACGGCATCCGGCCCCAATGTTATCTTTGGACAAGACAAAAAGTGTTGAGGATCTGGCAGCGTGGCTGGGTGATAAAACAGGAGTCATGTCGTGGAAGATGGATGGACTGACGGTTGTATTGACTTACGAGGATGGCGTGCTTGTGAAGGCAGTCACACGTGGAAACGGCGAGATTGGTGAGGTCATCACGAACAATGCGAAGGTATTTGCGAATCTGCCGAACCAGATCGCGTACAAAGGTCCGCTTACGATCCGTGGCGAGGCGGTCATTACCTATACAGATTTTGAGCGTATCAATGCCACGATTCCGGATATTGACAGCAAATATAAAAACCCGAGAAACTTATGCTCCGGCAGTGTGCGGCAGCTCAATAATCAGATCACAGCCGAGCGGAATGTGCATTTCTTTGCGTTTAATATGCTTGATACCGGAGATGCGGAAATCGATGCAACGATGAATTCAAAGTTTGATTTCCTGACTTCACTTGGTTTTGAGGTTGTGGAACACGTCGATGTCACAGCGGCAACGATGCATTTTGCAGAGAAAATCGAGACGAACGATTTCCCATCTGATGGACTCGTGCTTTCGTTTGATGATGTGGAATATGGTAAAAGTCTTGGACGGACAGCGAAATTCCCGCGGGATTCGATCGCATTTAAATGGGCAGACGAGGAAGCGGAGACAACGCTTCGGCATATTGAGTGGAGTCCGTCCCGTACCGGGCTGATCAATCCGGTGGCAGTCTTTGATGCGGTATCGCTCGAAGGAACGTCTGTGAGCCGTGCCAGTGTCCACAATGTGAGCATTGTGAAGCAGTTACAGCTTGGAATCGGTGATACGATCAAGGTGTATAAGGCGAATATGATCATCCCGCAGATCGAGATTCCGGATACTTGTCCGGCGTGTGGCGGTAAGACAGAGATCCGCGAGGACAATCAGGCACAGACGCTTGTATGTCCGAATCCGGCATGCCCGGCAAAGGCAATCAAGCTATTCACACATTTTGTATCACGAAACGCGATGAACATCGATGGTTTATCTGAGGCAACGCTGCAGAAGTTCTTAGACTGCGGCTTTATTGAAGAGTTGTATGATATCTACCGGATTGACCGCTATGAGACAGAAATCGTGAAATTAGAGGGCTTTGGGCAGAAGTCCTACGACAATATGATGGAGAGCATCGAGGCAAGCCGTACGACACAGCTTGCGCGTGTCCTGTATGGACTTGGAATTTTGAACGTCGGTACCGCCATGGCAAAATCCATCTGCAAATATTTCAAAGATGATGTGGAGGCAATTATCCATGCCGATGCAGCGCAGTTTGCCGAGATTGAGAAGATCGGCGATGTGATCGCAGAGGGCATTGTGGCATATTTCGCAGATCCGAACAATATCCGGGTACTGCGTGAGATCTTGAAGGAAGTGACACTTGTCGTCGAGGAGAATACGGCACCACAGGATCTCGAAGGCAAGACATTTGTCATTACTGGTTCACTCAATCATTTTGCAAACCGGGATGAACTTAAAAAATTGATCGAAGACCGTGGCGGAAAAGTCGCAGGCAGTGTTTCTTCGAAGACCACGTACCTGATCAATAACGATGTATTATCTTCCTCATCGAAGAATAAAAAGGCGAAATCATTGGGAATTCCGATTATTTCCGAGGATGATTTCTTGCAGTTATAAAAAATTCGTGGTATGCTTTAGCTTTAGAGAAGAAAAGAGGTTTTAGAGATGCCGATTAGAATAGACAACGATCTGCCAGTGAAGAAAGTACTGGAACAGGAAAATATATTTGTGATGGACGAACACCGTGCTATGACACAGGATATACGTCCACTTGACATTTTGATTTTAAATCTGATGCCGTTAAAGGAAGATACGGAGTTGCAGCTTCTGCGCAGCCTGTCAAACACACCACTGCAGGTAAATATCTCCTTTATCCGCACGATGTCCTATGAATCAAAGCATGTATCCGAATCACATCTGGAGCGTTTCTACAGTGACTTTGAACATGTAAAGAACAGGAAATGGGATGGTCTGATCATTACCGGAGCACCGGTGGAGAATATGGAGTTTGAGGAAGTGGAGTACTGGGATGAACTGACTGCTATCATGGACTGGTCAGTTACGAATGTTACGTCCACACTGCATATCTGCTGGGGTGCACAGGCGGGACTTTACTATCGTTATGGTGTGAAAAAATACCAGCTTCCAGAGAAGTTTTCCGGTGTGTATAAGCATTATACGTTCCATAAACGGACACCACTGGTACGTGGATTTGATGATTCATTCTTAGTGCCACAGTCCCGTTATACCGGTGTGGATAAACAGGCAATCGTCGACAATCCACTTCTGGAGATCGTTGCTGAGTCTGATATTACCGGACCATATCTGATTATCGGAGAAGATGGCAAGAATATCTTCGTAACCGGACATCCGGAGTACGATACATTTACACTCGATCAGGAATATAAACGCGACATCAAGCGTGGCTTAAATCCGAATATTCCGGTTAATTATTATCCGGATGATGATCCGGAGCAGAAGCCGATTAAGTCATGGAGATGTCATGCGAATACACTCTAT
>OHPB01001345.1_pt1 | contig 13026 bp, 13 predicted proteins | sample 1577621 | NCBI WGS metagenome assembly OHPB01 (sample SAMEA3879577, study PRJEB24766) | human gut metagenome | biome: human-associated habitat; feature: feces | place: USA | collected 1985/1987 | reverse complement strand
AGGACCAGAGCAGCAATACAAAGCTGACTCTGATGAATATGCATACCGGAAAGAGTTATGAGATCACCGCCGGAGCAGGGGAATGTCTGATATGCTATGGCTTTAAGGACTCGGATATGGTATACGGAGTGTCGAGCATATCTGATGCGCAGGTTGATGTGGATGCTGAGTCATTTGTTGGTACGAGGTACAGCGAGGAGTCCAGAGATAACATACCTGCATCCAGATTGTATATAGTAAACAGCGATGGCGAGCAGATAAAGGAATACGCAAAAAGCGGGTATTATCTGATGCAGGTTGATGTGGATACGAATCTGCTGTATCTGACAAGAGGAGAGAAATCCGACAGTGGATTCAAGTCTGTGGACGATGATTTCATAACCTTCAAGGAGGACGATACAAAGGAGACGATAGGAACTACCCATCTGTCATCCATAACCGGATATGACAGGCTGTATTTTACGGTCCCGTCAAATATGTATCTGAGCTATATACCGGCGCTGAACATAACAAAGGAAAAGATAGATCCTGATGCTGCAAGTATGATAATGACAGTAGTGCGTGATAAGGTGACCTATCATGTGTACGACAATCTTGGACTTTCAAAGATATATGACGTGGCGGGTGATGCGATAAATTATGCAGTGTCTGTATCAGGTATAGTGGTGTCAAGCGAAGGCGAGGTAATATACAGGCAGGCTGAGAGCCAGGAATACAACACCATTGCCTCTGGAATATTCCATCGCAGTACGCGAAGTGTGGATGCGTCACTCGGCGACTGTCTGTACATGGTTCTGACGTATCAGGGAGTACAGGTGACAGAGGATGATATAGCACAGTATACAGATCCTGTCGAGGCTCTTAACTCTCTTGGAAAGAGACAGGGCATAGATGTTACAGGTCTTTCGCTGGATATGCTCCTCGGTTATGTGAGTTCGGGAATACCGGTAATATCGAGGATAAGCGATGGCAGATATGTTCTCATAGTGAGCTATAATGAGGCAGACATAAGATATTATGATCCTGTCGAGGACAAGGAGATAGTTGTGTCAAGAGATGAGTATACGGATATGATGCTCCAGTGGCACAATGAATCCTACACTTATGTTGAGGAATAAAGATAAAAAGAAAACGGAGCGAGTTACCGCTCCGTTTTCTTTATAATAGTTGTAGTATAAGTTACTTAGCATGGATCCGAATGTTACGGATCATGTAGATTACTCCTCTGCGATTGTTCCTACTGGACAAGAACCAGCACAAGCACCACATGAGATACACTGTGAACCATCGATAACAAATACGCCGCCATTATCGCTGATAGCACCTACTGGACAAGCACCAGCACATGAACCACAACCGATACATGAATCGCCAATAACGAATGCCATAATTGTTTCCTCCTTATAAAGTAAAAATAATCACACGCTTATTGTAAAACAAAACTCATTAATTAGCAAGTGATAATAATATTTATCAACAACGGGTTTTATCAATAAGTAACAATAAAAGGGATAGACATTTAAAATTGGGTATAATATAATGTGAATGCTGAGTAAGAGCGCAATCTAAGGAGGATATAAATAATGGTAAAGATAAGTAAAGACATGCTTATAAATGACATTCTTGCAGTTGATGCAGGAAATGCAGCAATACTGATGGCAGCAGGTATGCATTGCATAGGATGCCTTGCAGCAGCAGGAGAGAGTCTTGAGGAGGCAGCAGCCGTTCATGGACTTGATGCAGAGGAGCTTGAGCAGGAGATCAATGATTATCTTGCAAAAAAGGAGGCTGAGTAGTATACTTGCCAAAGTAACCAGGTGTACTATAAAGGATGGAGAGATATATGAAGACAGACGGAACAAATCCTCCCGGGCAGGGAATATTTGGACTGATAGATATTAATTGTCATATTTTACCGGGAACAGAGGATGGACCGGATAATTTCCGGGAAGCGGCAGAGATGCTCAGAATAGCGTATGATGAGGGAATAAGGACGATAGTTGACACCCCGCCATACAACAAGAAGAATCCGATAATGGATGGAGACAAACTGGACAGACTTGTGGAACAGCTCAACGTTGAAGCTGGGAAGATAGATCCGGATTACAGAGTCTATCTTGGAAGAGAGATAGAGTATAACGATGAGAACCACCAGAAGATCATATCTGGTCAGTTGGATTCCATGGCAGACAGCAAGTATGTTATGATCAGATTCCCTTACGATGTGGATTTTGAGACGATATCTGAAGCTATAAGAGACATCAATATGGACGGATATATACCGATAGTTGCCAATGTAGAACAGTATGAATGTCTTGAGGAAGACGATGACAAGGTCGAGGAGCTCATTCAGTTTGGTGCATATGTACAGATAAGTGCATCGGCTGTGGTTGGAGATCTTGGACATGACATCAAGAATTTTTCGAGAAAGCTTCTCAAGGGAGAGCTTGTTCACTTTGTGGCAAGTGATGCATTGGATTCAGAGGATAAAGCACCATACCTCAGGGAGTGTGCTGAGTACATAGAGCGAAAGTATGGAGAGGATTACATGACGGAGCTCTTCTACACCAATCCAAAAGCAGTTATCGAGAATGATGATATTGACATATAAAACAAAAAGACGTATCGCTTGTGCGGTACGTCTTTTTTGCTGCGCCGGAATCTCTGGCTATTACTTATAATGCTGACAGTGTCTGAAGTGCTTCCTCCGGCATAATAGCGGTGAAGTGCTCCTTGAAATGTGCCGGCATGGCATATGTGAGCTTCTGTGCTGTTCCGTATTCTGCAAGGATATTGCAGACTCTCACAAATTCCTGGCTTGTGTTATTGCTGTTCGTGAGAACCAGATAATATCTTCCGTTGGAAGGATTCTTGTACAGGCAGTTCTCGCTGAAGTAGAAAGAAGCAACCAGTTTTGCTGCACTTATGATGGTTGCAAGTGAGTCAAAGATGTACAGTGAGCACATGCTCTCCCTTGCTGAACCTGATTCCTTTGTGCTGCCTGTTGTACTGGCGGCAGTGCCTGTGGTGCTGTCATCAGATGATGCATTGCTGCCATTTGCCGCAGCGGCAAAATCTCCTGCGGTTCCGGCAAGTCCGGATATGGTGTTGAAAATGCCCTCAAGTGCCTCTCTTACGCCCTGTGGAACGGAACCGGATCCACTGATCTCAAGTCTTGCGATGGTTCCGTTGTTATCCCTGGACTCATCGTTGTCGTCAAGATCGTCATCTATGTCATCATCATCCATGTATTCGTCATCGTCATCAATATCATATTCGCTGGTCTTTGAGAATCTGGAAAAGCGGGTATCCAGTTCTTCCGGATCTTCAACCTTTGTCACAATGAGTATGAGACAATCTGGTGATACCGGTATGGCTTCGATCATAAGTGGAGTGTCGTCAGCCTCAAAGCCTAATTCTACAGATGCCTGCTGCATCATATCCTTGAAGAGCTCTTTTGCCTTCGGTGTGCCATAGGCAAGCTCGGAGATCTTGAGCTGCTTTTCGGTGAGATCGGCTTTGTTGAGTGTGCATCTTATCTGATTTTCACTTAGACGTTCAATCTTCATAGAATCGACCCCCTTCAATAATTTAATGGTATTAAAATGTGTATTATAGTTTACCACATTTGTCAAGCAAGTAAATAGGATATATGGAGAAAATATTGGAATTTTCCGTGAAAAAATATCCCTAATTCTACGTTATGTATACTTTTATGAAAATTTCATAAAATATGCTCAAATGGGGTTGGAAAATGGCTTTTTATGCGTTATTGTGGAGTTGTGAGCGGGACGTGCTCAGGATATTTAGATGAGCTCATTTCTTTATTTTTCTACAAATTCTGTCTGATTCTTATCGTCTCAGATACAATTCCCAGAGATAGTGATATGACAGTGCTCACACATTTCCATAACTGACACATGGCACATAAAAGGAGAATAATACATCACAACACATCTGTCTTTACATTGCATGGCAGGGATGGAAAAATAAACTATTTGGGGGTGATGCCTATAGGGGGTTAAAAGGCAGCAGTAGCATATAGAACATAATTATATGCACAGAATTACACTTAACATCTATTTGGGGGGCTCTGCCGCTGTCACAGCAGAGCTCCTGGTTTTATTTGGCGTGCTGTTCATGCCATGTACAGACTGCATTGCAGATGGCGTTTGCTAGGGCGGTCTGGTATTCATCATTGCACAGATCGGAACATTCCTTTGTGTTGCTCAGAAAGCCGCACTCAACGATGACGGCGGTGCATGGACTTTCCCGCAAAACAAGGTATTCGGAATTGCCCTTTGCCGCCCGTGTGTTGGATGGATCGGCTTCGGAGATGAGATGCTCCTGGATGCACTCCGCCAAGGCTTTACCACCGGAGGAAGTGGAGTAATAAAATACCTGCGCTCCGTGGACATACTCGGCTGAATAGCTGTTCTGGTGGATGCTGATGTAGAGATCAGCGTTTACATTTGTGGCGAGGTTGGTGCGGGCTTTCAGATCTGAAGTCTTCTTGCTGGATGCATTTTCACTGTTCAGGGACTTGTCGGAGTCTCTGGTCAGATACACGGAAAATCCCTGATCCGTAAGTGCCGATGCCAGTTTTGAGGCGATGGCCAGATTTATATCCTTTTCCATGATCCCATCCGGGCTGACCTTACCCGGGTCAAATCCGCCGTGTCCCGGATCGATGAGGATCGTAAATGATTTTGCCGCATCTGTGGTGCCCAAACCTTCGGTGGATGCGCGCCCATTTCCTGTATTGGTGGAAGTATCCTGCCCGGCTGTATGGTCTGCGGGACGGACTATAAATATGTAGCAGAGGATTGGAGGAAGTATTACTGCAAATATTATGGCAAATACAAGTATGTATAATTTGGTGGAAGTACGCATCGGTGATACCCGGGAAGTGTAATTACTATTTTATATGACGGCGGCGGACGTTATATGATATATGTTACCCAAATATAGCCTAAACATTTGACACACATGCGGTGCTGGGCTAAAATATGGGCGTATATGCAATAATATAGAAGCGATAACAATTTATTATAGAAGAAGGTAAAGTGATGAACACTATAATTGCAAAAGCAGGAGTGGATGACGACCGCATGTATGAGCAGGCGGCGGAGATACTTAAGAGAGGTGGTCTTGTAGCATTTCCGACAGAGACAGTGTATGGCCTTGGAGGAGACGCGCTGAATCCGGATGCGTCACATCGGATATATGCGGCAAAGGGCCGGCCATCGGACAATCCGCTCATAGTCCATATAGCAGAGACATCAAGCGTGTATGAACTGGCGGAGACAGTAAGTGACGACACGAAGAAGCTCATGGAAGCATTCTGGCCGGGACCACTCACCATCATACTCAACAAGAAAGAGGTCGTTCCGCACACGACCACTGGCGGACTTGATACGGTTGCCATCAGGATGCCATCGCATCCGGTTGCCATGAGGCTCATAAAGGATTCGGGAGTGTATATCGCAGCTCCAAGTGCCAATCTGTCTGGACGACCATCCCCGACCACTGCGCAGCATGTGCAGCAGGATATGGACGGCAGGATAGATATGATCATCGACGGCGGAGAAGTGGGAATCGGATTTGAATCCACCATTGTCGATGTGACCGAGGAGATACCGGCGGGGCAGTCGGAATCGGTATAGAGTCGACGATATTGGACATGACCGGAGACAGACCGACTATATTGCGGCCTGGATATATCACTCCGGAGATGATAAGGGATATCGTTGGCGATGTGACTATAGATCCGGCGATAACAGGTGTGAACAATGCTCTGAGACCTAAGGCTCCGGGGATGAAGTACACACACTATGCTCCAAAGGGAGAACTCAGCATAGTAGAGGGCGATAGACTGGCTGCGGCTGAGAAGATAAGAAGTCTTGTTGCGGAGAAAAAGGCGCAGGGATACAAGACTGCGGTACTGTGTGACACTGACAATGTCAGTCTTTATGATGACGGAGTATGCGAGAACGTATACGATGCCGGAAGCAAGAAGAACGAGATAACTGTGTCTGCCGGACTGTACAGTCTGCTCAGAACCTGTGATGACATAGGTGCACAGTATATATACAGCGAGTCATTTGAGGAGGGGGACATGGGCTACGCCATCATGAACCGTCTCATCAAGGCTGCAGGACACAGGATAATAAGCTGTTAGTTAATTTCGAAAAAAATATTATATAAAAAGGAGAATCAGAACATGATAGCACTTGGATGTGACCACGGCGGATATGAGCTTATGCAGGAGGTTATAAAGCATCTTGAGGAGAGAGGCCTTGAGTACAAGAACTTTGGCTGTTACAGCACAGAGTCAGTTGACTACCCGGTATATGGACAGGCAGCAGCAAAGGCAGTAGCCTCAGGTGAGTGTGATAAGGGAATCATCATCTGCGGAACAGGAATAGGAATATCGATCTCAGCGAATAAGATAAAGGGAATCAGAGCTGCACTCTGCCACGACTGCTTCTCGGCACAGGCGACAAGAGAGCACAACGATGCAAATATGCTGGCTATGGGTGCCAGAGTCATAGGACCTGGACTTGCACTTAAGATAGTCGACATATTCCTCGACACACCATTCTCAAATGATGAGCGTCACGTAAGAAGAATCGGAATGATTGAGTAGTATAATAAGTTATGCCGTAAGGGGGACCCCGTTCATACTCAAAAAAGAATCCCATGACAGTATGGTCAAGACTGTCATGGGATCTTTTTTTATACGGTTTTCGTCAAACTGCATCATTTGTTCGACATATAACCGCGTTAAAAGGAAGAAAAATGATTAATGGATAAACATAAGTATTATCAACATAGTCACATTGTACATTAACAATAAAAAAATATCAAGGGGGTTGTACAAACTTTACAAAATGTTTATTTACAATATAGCCAACTCATTATAAAATAATATTACTTGAGTTTTGACATAATAATCTAAAGTGATGCTTTGATGAAGTGTTTATGGAATTGAGTCTGCTCATAAATTTTTATAAGGGAGGAATGTTATGCTGCAGGAGACTATGAAGAAGATAACCGATGCAGAGTCTGAAGCTGACGAGATCATTCGCAAGGCCAAGGAAGAAGCCGACTATACAGTAGCTGCTGCAAAGAAGGAGGCTGCGGATATGATCGCGGCCGCAGGATCAGCTTCGAGAGAAAGCATGAAGAGTGCCGAGGGAGCCGGCAGATCTGAGGAGGAGAAGCTCACGGTGAAGGCGATGGATATTGCCACCGCTGAGATCGCACATCTCAGGGAACGTGCAGCGTCCATGGAAGGCGAGGTTACTTCCATGATCATCGCAGAGCTGGTGGGATGAAAAGTCCTGCAGGCATTTTAAGAAAGGGGGTAAATGTATGGCGGTACTTCCTATGAAGAAGATTGAGATCTGTGCCATGAAGAGGGACAGAAAAGCAATTCTTGAGAAGCTCCAGTCGCTGGGAATGGTTGAGATACAGACTGATAACGAAGAGACTGATGACTTCAGGAAGATGAGTACCACAAGCCAGAGAGCAAAGTACGAGAAGAGAGTACAGAATACAGATGAAGCCTTACAGATAATTGATAAATATGCTCCGGAGGAGAAATCCATATTTGCCAGCCTGGAAGGACGGCAGGAGGCGTCAGAGGCTGACATTCAGGAGATCATAGCTGGAAGATGGGATTATAACCGTAAGGTTAAAAAGATCCAGGAGATCAGCAAGGACATAGCCGGCTGTGAGGCGGGAATAGTCAAATGTCAGGTGGCTATAGACGGATTGGCGCCGTGGCTGAATATGGACATACCGATCAATACCACAGGGACCGAGAAGACGGATGTGATGATCGGAACTATGCCACCGGGGCTCACGGAGACGGATATTCAGGGGTATATAAGCTCTGCGGAACCGGAGATAGCGGGATACACAGTCACTGTTGTAGGATCTGATAAGGACCAGACTTGTATGGTGGCAATAGCCATTAAAACTGTATCACAGAGGGTGGAGGAGATATTGAGATCCCATGGATTTACAAGAATTTCGTATTTCTCCAAAAGAACACCTGAACAGAAGACGGATAAGTACAGGGCGGATATAAGGGAGTTCGAACAGTGGATAGAGGACAAGAAGAATGAACTAGTATCCATGGCTGATGACAGAGACAAGCTGAGACTTCTGGCTGACTATTACCGCATAAGGGCGGATAAATATAAGGTCCTTGGAAGCCTTCTCCAGTCAAAGAGCACATTTGTCATATCGGGATATGTGCTGGAGAGAGATGCAGACAGGGTAGTGGCTGTACTCAATGAGAATTTCAGCCTGATGGCTGATGTATATGATGTTCCGGAGGATGAAGCGGCACCTATACAGCTTCAGAATCCGAAGATGTTCGCATCGGCGGAGGGCGTACTGGAGTCATTTGGACTTCCGGGAAAAGGTGAGATGGATCCAACCACACCGATGGCGATATTCTATATATTCCTGTTCGGACTCATGTTGTCCGATGCGGCGTATGGACTCATCATATTCCTGGCATGTTTTATTTTGATCAGGAAATTCCCGAAGATGGAGAACGGACTTCAAAAGTCCCTGCGTCTGTTCATGTACTGTGGTATATCCACACTGATATGGGGAATATTATTTGGCGGTTTTTTCGGAGACTTGATAACGGTGGTATCGAGGACGTTTTTCCACCACGAGGTGACGTTCAAGCCGGTATGGTTTGCACCGCTGGATGACCCGATGAAGCTTTTGTTATTCTCTTTGCTGTTCGGACTTATACATTTGTTCGGCGGACTGGCACTCAAGGGATATATGTGTCTGAAGAAGGGAGATGCGAAATCATTCATATGTGACGTGCTGTCGTGGTTCATGCTCATCACAGGACTTGTGCTGATGCTCATGCCGACGGAGCTGTTCGCATCTATAGCACAGATGCAGTTCAATTTCCCTGGCTGGCTTAAGAATACAAGCTACGGACTGGCGATTGCGGGAGCTGCGATCATCGTGCTCATGTCGGGAAGAAACCACAAGAATCCGGTGCTCAGACTTGCACTTGGACTGTATGACATATACAACCTGACAGGCTGGCTGTCAGATCTGCTGTCGTACTCCAGACTTCTTGCACTGGGACTTGCAACAGGAGTTATAGCACAGGTAATAAACCAGATGGGAAGCATGGCTGGCGATGGAATATTCGGAGCCATAGTGTTCATCATCGTATTTATAGTAGGACATCTGTTCAACCTTGCGATCAACATGCTGGGAGCATACGTGCACACATGCCGTCTCCAGTATGTAGAGTTCTTCGGCAAATTCTACGAGGGCGGCGGCAATCCATTCAGGCCGTTCAGGGAGAATACGAAGTACGTTGATATAGTAAGTGGTACAGAAACACAGAAATAAGAAACCAATTTTAGGAGGAGAAAATATTATGACAATGGGAACGGTTTTGGCATTAGTGGGAGCTGCGCTTGCAGTAATTCTTGCAGGCATGGGATCTGCATATGGAGTAGGAGTTGCTGGTCAGGCGGCAGCAGGTGTAGTAAGTGAGGATCCAAGCAAATTCGCAAAAGTTCTTATCATCCAGCTTCTTCCGGGTACACAGGGTATCTATGGACTTCTTGTTGGATTCATAGCATTGTCCAACATAGGAATCCTTTCAGGAACACCGAAGGAGCTCACAGTAGCACAGGGACTTATGATGCTTGCAGCATGTCTTCCAATAGCGGTAGTTGGTCTTGTATCAGCAATGCACCAGGGCAAGACAGCAGTTGCAGCAGTTGGAATAGTTGTAAAGAAGCCTGATCAGTTTGGTAAGGCGATGCTTTTCCCAGCCATGGTTGAGACATATGCGATCCTTGCACTTCTGGTATCAATTCTTGCGGTAAATGGAATCAAATTATAACTTTTTGTAAGGAGGATGTACTTTATGACGGGATTGGAAACAATCGTAGAACAGATCCTTCAGGAAGCGCAGAAGGAAGCTGAAGAGATCAAAGCTCAGGCTGCCAGAAACGCGGATTCCATCATTGCAAATGCCAAAAAGACTGTGGATAAGATGAATGAGGAGACCAGAGAGAAGGTTGCCCAGGCAGAAAAGTCCGGATCATTCAGGGCAAAGTCCTCATCAGAACTTAAGAAGAGACAGGCGATACTTGCGGCAAAGCAGTCAATAATTGGGAATATGCTGGATAAGGCATATGACGCAATGGTGGCGCTCCCAGATGAGGAGTATTTCCAGGTGATCGTCAAATGTCTGGAGAAGTCGGTACAGCCGAAAAGCGGAGAGATATGTTTCTCCGGGAAAGACAGAAAACGACTTACACCACAGACTGAGAAGCAGATAGAGCAGATAGCTGCAGCTCATGGAGGAAGCCTTAAGGTGTCCAATGGGAACTGTGATATAGATGGAGGATTTATCCTGATCTACGGAGGAATCGAGGAAAACTGTTCATTCAGAGCAATGCTGGACGCGAACAGAGAACATTTGGCAGACAAGGTAAATGAATTATTATTTGTTGATAACAGATAGCTGGAGGTAGGCAGATGGCAGACAAATATATATATGCAGTTGCCAGGATCAGGGCACTTGAGATGACGCTTATGAGTCAGGCAGTCATAGAACAGCTCGTGGCCACGGATTCCTACAAGAAGGCGGTTCAGTTCATCATAGAGAAGGGCTGGGGCGATAGTGATAAAGCCAGTATGGATGAAAATGACATACTTAGGGCGGAGACTGACAAGACGTGGGCTGCTGTGGCTGAGATGGTGGATGATATGTCCGTGTTCGATGTCATAAGACTTCCAGATCTGTATCACAACCTCAAGGCGGCGATCAAGACTGTGGTTGCCGGGGAGACTCCTGCCCATGTGTTCTTCGACAATGCCGAGATAGACGGTCAGAAGATGCTGTCCATCGTAAGTGACAAGGCGTGGGACAGACTCCCAGAACACATGAGAGACTGCGCGAGGGAGGCTTGGGACTGTATGGCACAGGCTGGAGATGGACAGATGTGCGATGCTGTGATAGACCGAGGAACACTGCTGGCAATCATGCAGGCTGCAAAGAAGGCAGATGACAGCCTGCTCAGGGATTATGCAGAGACGACGGTGGCTGTTGCAGATATCAAGATAGCGGTGAGATCCATGAAGACAGGTAAAAACAAGGATTTTATGAAGAGAGCCATGGCGGAGTGCAATACTCTGGATATTGACAGGCTGGCGACGGCTGCGGTGGCTGGCATGGAGGAGATAGAGAGATACCTTGCAGATACAGCATACGCTGGTGGGGCAGAGGCACTTTCTGAGTCGGCATCGGCATTTGAGAGATGGTGTGACAACCGTATTATAGAAACGATAAAGCCTCAGAAGTACAACCCATTTACGGTGGGACCGATAGTGGCGTACATTCTGGCGAGGCTCAACGAGATAAAGACAGTCAGGATCATATTGACATGCAAGCTGAACCAGCTTCCGGAGGAGGCTATCAGGGAAAGGGTAAGGGAGATGTATGTATAAGATAGCTGTTATGGGCGATTATGACAGTATATACGGATTTGCAACTCTGGGCCTGGATACATTCCCTGTAGATAATCTGGATTATGGGGTCACGTTGCTGAAAAGGCTGGCGGAGGACAATTATGCAGTCATATATATGACCGAGGCACTGGCTTCGGATCTCAATAAAGAGATAGACAGATACAGAGAGGTTATGAAGCCTGCGATCATTCTCATACCGGGGATATCTGGCAATACAGGGGCCGGAATAGCGGGAGTAAAGAAATCCGTTGAGCAGGCTGTAGGCTCGGACATATTATTTAATGAAGAATGATTAGAAAATAATGGTGAAACGAGCGGATATAGGTAATTGCGAAATCGGTATAATTCGATTTTGATATACTAAACTGCCTCAATCATATCGGAAAGAGGATTCGCAATTATCTATGGAGCGAGTGAGTATAGAAGGGAGCGTGAGCTGTTAAGTGGCTACAGGAAAGATTAAGAAGGTCGCCGGACCACTGGTCATCGCAGAGGGCATGCGTGATGCAAATATGTACGACGTGGTGCGTGTAAGTGAGAGCAGACTTATCGGCGAGATCATAGAGATGCATGGAGATCAGGCATCAGTTCAGGTATACGAGGAGACATCAGGACTTGCACCGGGAGCACCGGTGGAGTCAACGGGAATGCCTCTGTCGGTTGAGCTGGGACCGGGACTTATAAGCAGTATATACGATGGAATCCAGAGACCGCTGGATGATATCATGAAGATATGTGGTAACAACCTGAAGCGAGGAGTTGAAGTCCCATCGCTGAAGAGAGATATCAAGTGGACATTTGTGCCGACTGCCAAGGTGGGTGATAAGGTGTCGGCAGGCGATGTGATAGGAACAGTTCAGGAGACTGTGGTCGTCACACAGAAGATCATGGTGCCTTATGGTGTGACAGGAACCATCAAAGAGATAAAGGCAGGAGAATTCACAGTTGAGGAGACTGTGTGTGTGGTTGAGACAGACAAGGGTGACAGGGAGCTGACACTCATGCAGAAGTGGCCGGTTCGTAAGGGCCGTCCATATCAGGAAAAGATACCACCGATCATGCCACTTATCACAGGACAGAGAGTTGTAGATACATTCTTCCCTATAGCAAAGGGAGGAGTGGCTGCGGTTCCCGGACCTTTCGGAAGCGGCAAAACAGTTATCCAGCATCAGCTTGCAAAGTGGGCTGAGGCGGATATCGTTGTCTACATCGGATGCGGAGAGCGCGGAAATGAGATGACAGATGTTCTGAACGAGTTCCCAGAGCTGAAGGATCCGAAGACCGGACATTCACTCATGCAGAGAACAGTCCTCATAGCCAACACATCGGATATGCCGGTTGCGGCCAGAGAGGCATCTATATATACGGGTATAACTATAGCTGAGTATTTCCGTGATATGGGTTACTCGGTGGCACTCATGGCGGATTCCACATCGCGTTGGGCTGAGGCGCTCAGAGAGATGTCAGGACGTCTGCAGGAGATGC
>OHPB01001341.1_pt1 | contig 13060 bp, 14 predicted proteins | sample 1577621 | NCBI WGS metagenome assembly OHPB01 (sample SAMEA3879577, study PRJEB24766) | human gut metagenome | biome: human-associated habitat; feature: feces | place: USA | collected 1985/1987 | reverse complement strand
GGAGCGCACCGGCGCATACCGCCTCGGTCTGCGCGGAGTTTGGACTCGCATGTTTTCGGCGGTCGCGGCGCCATATTTTCCACGCATTTCTGATGTCTAATTTAAGTATCCCGGCGGATAGGATCATCAGCAGGGCGGTCAGCCGCGAGGGAATGTAATTCAGCACGTCGTCGAGCTTCGCGGCGAATCTTCCGATGTGCAGGTATTTCTCGCTGGTGTAGCCTATCATGGAGTCCATCGTGTTCGCCGCTTTGTAGAAGAAGCCCAGCGGCGCGCCTCCAAGCCCCATGAAGAGCATTGGCGCGGTTACTCCGTCGGAGGTGTTTTCCGCGACGGTCTCGACTGCGGCGCGGATAATTCCGTTTCGGTCGAGGGGCTTAGTGTCCCTTCCGACTATCATTGAAACAGCTTTCCGCGCTTTTTCGGTGTCATTTTCGACGATTGCTTTATAGACCTTCATGCTCTCGTTCCGCAGGCAGCGCGCGGCGAGCATATAGTAACAGAGCACGCTCTCCAACACAACACCGAGCCACACATTGAGCTTATAACATAGCATGAGAAATCCCAACGGAATCAAAGCAGATGTCAAAAGAACAATTATACTCATAACCACGCCGCCCAGAACAAGCCGTGAGGAGAATCTGCATCTGACCCATTTTTCGAGGCTGGAAATAAATCGTCCGATAAGCCGGATAGGGTGAGGAAGCGAGTATGGGTCGCCAAGCAGGCAGTCGAGCAGGAAGCCTGCCAGAAGTGGAATGACAGCAATCAGAATTTTCATATTATCTCCACAACAGATGTCAGATTATTATCAGAGAATTCACCGGAAAAGCCGCAGCCGTTCGCACACCTCCAGTCGAAATATCCGCGCCTGGGAACAGCGAATCTTTCCATGACTGCCATGATAGTTCCGCCGTGAACTACGAATGTAATTATGTCCACAGAGTGGTTTTCAGCGACCGCCCGGGCGAATCCGGCGCAGCAGCGCGCACGGAATTCCTCCGGGGATTCCCCGCCGGGAAACGGTAAGTTTCCACCGCTGTCGATCCAGCGCTGATAGTCCGGATCTCCGTTCAGTTCGAGGTAATTTTTCCCATCGAACAAACCGAAGTCGCACTCCCGCAGCTCATGCATTATCGTAGGTTTAACGCCGGGATAAATCGCCTGCGCGGTCTGGATACAGCGCTTCATCGGGCTGCAAATCAGTACGCCGTGGGCAGGGTAGCGCCGGCTGCGGAGAGCCTCCATGCCCGCACTGCAAAGCGGTTCGTCAGTGGTTCCGATGTAGCGTGATTCTAGGTTTCCGGCGGTCTGACCGTGGCGTATCAGGTTGATTTTCACGGAAGCTCCCCCTTTATTGCAGTGGGGATTCCGCAGCACATTCTGACCACCAGGTCGGAAAATCCTGCCGCAGCACAGCAGGCTCTGCCGGTTTCCTCTCTCCATATTCGGTCTGATTTCTCCATTGGAATTATCCCGCTCCCGATTTCATTTGTTATTATGATCAAATCCGGGTTTTCCAGGTGGATCGTTCTTATAAGTGCAGCTCCGTCGTTGGTTCCGAAGCGCTTCACGAGGAGTTGGAAATTTCTAATCGCCCGGCAGGCGAATACTTGCTCCAGGGAACACTCCGCACCGTCAATTATATCCGTGGATTTAATGTTGAATTTTTTTATTGCAAATTCCGTTTTTCCGGAGTACGCTCCGCCTGTGATCAGTGTCATAATACCTCCTGAATTTTTGCTGCGATAAGTCCTGCGGCAACCGCCGCGCCAAGCTGTGAAATTTCGCATATCTGTAGGAAATGTCCCTCGGTATCGCCTGTAATTCCGCCGAAAGTTTTGTACGCTGAAATCCGGTAACAGATCAAGGAGATCAGCGCTGCGGCGGCTGAAGAAAGTCCGCATATAGGGTCGCTGATGAACATTCCAACTATTGAAGCGCATGCAAAGAATGCCAAAATTACAATTGAGTTTCGCTTATGAGCAGGTTTAACGAAGCTCTGGAGTGTTCCATCTTTTTTTGCACATTTAAAAGTCACCGCTGCAAACCCACTGAGCGTCCTTGAAAGCACAAAACCGCACGCAGGAATTATAGCCGCGCGAACACCATCGATCTCAGTAAATAAGCCAAATTGGAGGATAAAATACAGTACAGTGAAAATAACTGCGAATGAGCCGACATGCGGGTCGCTCATTATTTCGAGCTTTTTTTCACGCGGCGCGTAGGACGATTTCGCGTCGGTAACGTCGCTGAATCCGTCGGCGTGTATCCCGCCGGTTACGGCAATTGGGATAAGACAGCAAACCGCAGCATAGAGCCATTTTCCGATGTCAAGCAAGTTGCAAATTAATGTCCAAACAACGAGCAATGCGCCTATTATTGCTCCGACCAATGGGAACAGCGCCAGCGAGTAACGGCGATTATCCTCATTCCATTCGACCTGTGGCATTGGAATACGCGAGTACATAAGAAACGTACATGCGAGAGATTTAATAAATGTCATTATATTGTGCCTTTCAGTAGTAGGGGAATTCCGCAAACACATTCGATTACAACGTCTGCGAACTGAGCCGCAGCATTGTTTAATAGGCTCATGATCCGAATATATTCCGTAGTCCCGGAAGGGTATTCTAGGCCGTCAGAAGCAACTTCATTTGTGACTACGACAAGCTTTTCTACCTGCTCTGAAAGCGATTTCAGACCTCTTAGTATTTTTTCTGATGGGTCTGTAATTTCTTCTTGTGTAAACATCTCGTTCGCACATAGCGTGGTCAGGCACTCTAAAAGCGCACATGAGCCTGTGCTTTCGCATGGTATAACCAACGTGTCAATATTGTGTGATTGTTCAATTGTTATAAACCTTTTCCCCCGGCGCATTACTCGGTGTCGTTCAATAGCTTTTTGCGCTTCATCACCAAAAGGTTCCATCGCGGCAATATAGAACTTATCTCCCTCAAAACCGTCCAAAATTGCTTCTGCGGCGGCGGATTTCCCGCACTTTGAGCCTCCGGTAATCAGTATCATCATTTGAGTTCCTTATACCTTTCCATATTCATTTCATCAAAGCGATGTGCACCGTTGTAGACCGCCAGTGCGCCGTCAAGCAAAGGCAGCAGCATGATACCACCAGTGCCTTCACCAAGGTGGAATCCCGCGTTGATAGGCGCTTTCAGCCCTAGTTTTTCGAGAAGCAGTCTTGCTGAGGGTTCATTTGAAACATGCGATGGAAGCATGAAATCACGACATCCGGGTGAGATCATCTCTGCTAGACATGCTGAAACTGCCGAAATTACCCCGTCGATCACAATGGGGATTCCGCATTCTGCTCCTCCAAGGAACAATCCGGTCATTCCGGCAATGTCAAATCCGCCGAGTTTTGAAAGAACGTCAATAGGGTCGGTCGGGTCAGGTTTGTTGAGTTTAATGGCGCGATGAATCGCTGCAATTTTTCTTGACATTCCGCTGCTGTCCAGACCAGCACCGCGCCCAGTAGTTATTTCAGCAGGAATACCAAGGATTACTGAAGCGATTGCGGCTGAAGTTGTGGTATTTCCGATACCCATTTCACCAGTTATTATTATGTCCGTGCCGTTTCTGCATAGATCGTAAACGATCTCAATTCCATTGCTGATTGACTTTCTTGCCTGTGAAGGGTCCATTGCAGGACCTTTGGCAATGGACCTTGTGCCGTATGCGATCTTTTTGTTAATAATATTAGAGCAATAAATGTCAGAATCTATACCGATATCAACAGTGAGAATTTCAGTGGAAAATTGATTTGCAAGCATATTCACACTGGATCTTCCCGCAGCGATTTCTTTTGCTACCTGTGCTGTAACTCTGCTGTCAGACTGGCTGACGCCTTCAGAAACGACCCCATTGTCTGCGCACATTATTACTGCGGTTCTGTGTGTGATCGACACATCTTCAGTTCTTTGGATACCTGCAATTTTCGATACCATATCTTCAAGCAGACCCAAACCGCCGAGAGGTTTTGCAATTGAGTTCCATCGAAGTTTAGATTTCAATACAGATGTGTTATCGAATGTCATTATTACCTCCGAATTTATGGCAGGTTTCTATAAATCTTAAAGCCGCGGATAAGTTTGCATAAAAATATAAATGGGGGAATCCTGCGTACATATTCTCTTTCGCATGTACGCAATCCCACTGTTTACCGGAACTTTCCTTAACAGCCTTGAACCCGCTTCCGCAGTTTTCGCTGTCCCAGTAATGGAACTCATGCGCGAGCAATTCTTCATTTTTATTGCAAAGCAGGTTGTTTTCTTTTGCGTATAATCTTACATACCCAAATCGCTGCAATTTCGCTGTAGGAAAAGCTTTGCCGGGTATTACTCCCACCATAGGATAAGTGTGTTTGTCATCAATTGCAAGAGCATCGTGTAAATACATAAAACCGCCGCACTCGGCAATTATTGGCAATCCACTTTTGATTTTTTCCTTTATTGATTGCATCATGCTTCGGTTTTCAGACAATTTTTCGGCAAATAACTCAGGATAACCACCGAAAAGCATTAGACCGTTTATCCCGTCTGGAGTTTTTTTATCGTTAATTGGGGAAAAATATATAATTTCTGCACCTAGATGCTCCAGAAATCGTATATTGTCGCGGTATATAAATGAGAAAGCAGCGTCTCGTGCAACCGCAATCCTGACGCCATGAAAGTGTTTTGCAGGCATTTCTGCAAGGTCGGTCAATTGACGACTTTCAGATAATACAAGCATTCTGCTAATGTTAATATATTGTTCCGCTTTCCCGGCTAATAATTGTGTTTTCTGTTTTAATTCGCACACTCCTTCTGGGGTTACAAGCCCAAGTTTTCGGCTTTCCAGTGCGCATTCTGGTGAGTTGGGAAAATACCCCAGGAACTCTGTACCAGCTTCGTTGCAGAGTGCTTTTATTTCGTCAACAAGTTGAGGTGGGAGCCTGTTAAAAATAAAACCGACAATATTATTCGGTGTGCGGAAATTCAGGAACCCATTGATGACAGCGCCAATTGAAGTGCTCATTCCTTTACAATCTACAACGAGAACGACCGGGCAGTCTACGTCAAGCGAGACCGCATGGGAGCTTGCTTTTCCACAAACACCGTCGTAAAATCCCATTACACCCTCAATTAATGAAATGTCAGAATCTGAACTTCCATCAGTGAGAATTCTGCGAAGCATTTTTCCTTCGCAAAACCAGGCGTCGAGGTTGTGAGGGTCAGCTCCGATTACGCTTTCGTGAAACATCGGGTCTATGTAGTCCGGACCGCATTTGAATGCTGAGACCCGCATTCCGCGATTGACAAGCGCTTGCATGACAGCGCATGTAATAGTAGTTTTTCCACAGCCGCTGTTTGTTCCGGCAATCATTAATCTTTGCATTTGGGGTCTCCTCTAATTATAAAAACGGGGTTTTGTGCCGACAGCATTGTATGACATGCAATTTGTTTTGTTCTTGTTATTGACGCTTGTGTAATTGCGACATTAAAATCGTGCTCCGATAATCCGTCCATCGCTTCGTAAATTGTTTCAAGCGATACGGCAGTTATTAATATAATTACTTTTGGATTTCTTCTGATTGCCGTTGAAATAATATCCTGTAGGTTTCCCTTCGAACCACCAATAAAAATCTTATCCGGCGTCAAAAAATGTTCAGTGATTTCGGGCGCGGAACCTAATGAGATGTCAATATTATCACAGCGAAATTTTAAGGCGTTTTGTTTTGTGAGTTCAACAGCTTCTGGATTTAAGTCAATTGAGTAAACAGTTCCTTTGTAGCATTGCAGAGCCATTTCTACAGATACTGAACCGGTTCCGCAGCCGATATCCCATACGATATCTGATGGCGCGATTCCAAGCTTTGAGATCACTAGTGAGCGAATTTCTGATTTTGTCATCGGGACTTTTCCGCGTATAAATTCCTCGTCAGGAATCCCACTTCTTATGTGGGTTTCCGGATATGAATTTTCGGTCATCATTACGGATAATGATTTAATATCTATTTCCGTAAAGTCCCGAGCTGATCCATTTAAAATGCGCTCTTGCGGGTATCCTAACATTTCTCCGATGTAAACATGAATATCACCCATACCATATTTACAAAACCGCTTGCAGATGTTTTGAACCGTTAATTTTCCGCCGAGCAGGAAGAAGCAGCGGCGGTTCATTGCAGCAATCCTTACGACATTCGCAGTTTCGCCGTGGAGGTTCACCGTTGGTATGTCCTGCCATGGGATTTGTAATTTTCCACAGAAGTATACCGGCGAGGATATTCCATTGATTATTTCCGTTTCGACGCCTTCAGGAAGCGCTTTCAGGAGATTCTCTGTACCGCTGAAGTATCCACAGTCGCCGGACATAAGCACGGCATAAGTGTCGAAACTTGTTGACATTACATAATCACTTATTTCAGAGCTGTCCCAGCTAGTTAATTTGTTTTTAGAAATGTCGGAAAATGGCTTCAACATGCGCTCTGCGCCGATAAGACAATCTGCGGAGTCAATTGCTTCCTGAGCTTGTTGGGTTAGAGTTTGTCGGCCTTCCATTCCGATCCCGACTATATATACTTTTTTCATTTAAACTCCGTTTCAAGTAAATGCTCGATCTGGGTGAGCGGCTTTCCTATTTCTGCGGGTCTTCGAAGAGTAAGAAGCTCTGCGCCGCATAATGAAGCGGCTTCCGCCTTTTCCGGAAATCCACCCGCCTCGCCGCTTTCCTTGGTTACGAGAATTTCAGCTTCTGACTTTTTTAGGTGCTCAATATTCTGTTGAACAGTAAATGGTCCCTTTTCTAAAATAACATTTTCTGCGTGGAATCCCAGATCAGCACATCGCTTTGCAGCGCCGTTTGCTGGAAGTATTCTGACTGTAAGCCGAGATTGAAAATCACGTACTTTCGTGTATTCTGCAAGTGAATTCCCTCCGGTTGTAATCAGAGCTTTTCTGTCATCGTGGTTCAGGTATTCAACAATTTCTGAAATGTTGTTGAAAAGTTTTCCTTGAGGCACGATCTCTTCATCTCGCACTAATCTGATATAACGCAATCCAGCCTCGTCACAAGCGGTTTTGAGGTTCGCTGAGACTTTTTGCGCGAATGGGTGCGTTGCGTCAATAACAATGGAGAAATCGTCCGTTTTGAGTAAGAAGGACATCTGCGTGCTGTCAAGATTTCCAACAAGTTCACGTATAAAATCTGACCGTGGAAGAAGCTCCGCGCCATAGTCCGTGGTAACGGAAACTGCCGCCCGGATTCCCTTAGCCGCACAGAATTCCGCGAGGAGCCTTCCCTCCGTTGTTCCCCCGAAAATAAGCACTTCAGACATTTTTGTATCCCCTCGGCGTAACCATTTTACCATTGATGTTCCGCGTAGAACTGCTACCGATAAATACGGTGCAGAACATATCAACAGGTGTGTCACGTAATTCTGAAAGTGTCAGAACTTTGCTTGAACATTCCTCGCGCCCGATGTTCCTCGCGATACCGCATATCGTATCGGGTGATTTCTGCTCCAGCAGAATTTCGCAGGCGCGCCTGAGATAGTCCGCACGTTTACGCGACGACGGGTTATACAGAGCCACCGCAAAATCCCCGTAAGCCGCAGCGCGAAGCCGTTTTTCGATGACATCCCAAGGAGTGAGCAGGTCGGAAAGGCTGATCACCGCAAAATCATGCCCCAGCGGAGCGCCAAGGAGCGCCCCGCCGCTGAGCGCGGCAGTAACTCCAGGAACGATCTCAATGTCAATATTCGTGTAATTTTCTGATAGTTCAAGCGCAAGGCCTGCCATGCCGTAAACTCCGCTGTCGCCGCTGCAAATCAGCGCAACCGTTTTCCCGTTCTGAGCCTCTGAAAGCGCGAGATTAACGCGCTCAGCCTCGCTTTTCATACCAGTAGAGAGGTAGTTCTTATCAGGAAAAATGCTGCGCAGAAGCTCCACGTACAGCGTGTAGCCGACCACGATGTCGCTGGCTTGTATTGCGGACCGTGCGTCGAGGGTCATTCCTCCGGCGTTTCCGGCGCCGGTGCCGACTATGTAAAGTTTCATTGCTACTTACGGCTGAAGTCGATCAGCACTTTCCTTTCCGCCGCCGCGAGCGTGACCCCGCAGCCGGCTTGTTTCCTTATGATGAGCGTATTTCCGCCAACTGAGGCGCTGCGTTCGCAAACGTTGTCAACTCCGACAGTGCTCTGCACGAATTCCGACATTGAAAAGCTGCCTTTGATTTCAGCGAGCTGTTCCGCTGTGTATATTTTAAGCGGAACTTTCAGCTCCTGGCAGAGCCTGAGTATACACGGTTCGTTAGCTTTGCGGTCGATCGTTGCGACCTCGCATACACGAGTTAATTGCATTTCCGTGAGGTTCTGACGAACAAGCGACGTCAATGCGGAAAACTCCGCGCCTTTCCTGCTTCCGACCCCGAGCACAATGTTCTTCGGGATCATATTCAGCGTAATCCCGAACGGCTTCGCGGACATATCCCGTGAAATGCAGATTCCGTATTTCCCGGAATCCGCGCGAACAACATCGGACGGAATATTAACGCACTCGATGTCAGAAATCAGACCTATTTTCTCTCCGCGTAGCACCGCCGACGCGAGTTCCTTTGCGGCTGAAAAATCCTTGAAAATCAGACCGTTTGCCGCCGCGAAGCAGTCCGGCGAAAACCTTCCTCCGGCGTCGGTTGCGGTGGTTATGACCGGCTGTGCTCCGACCGCTTCCGCTATTATTTCGGTCATCCTGTTTGCACCGCCGAGGTGGCCGGAGAGCAGCGACACCGCGAATTCCCCGCAGTCATCGAACACCACGACCGCCGGGTCGGTCTGTTTCGATTTTATCAGCGGCGCGACCGCCCGGACCGCAATGCCGCAGGCGCAGACGAATACTACCGCGCCACATTCCGGGAACACCTCCGCTGTTTTCTGCGCCAGGTTCGCGAATGGCTCCGCGCCGTCGGCGGGGTACCTTTCAAAGCAGAACCGCGTGACATCCCAACCATCCGGAAACGCCTTCGCAATGCGCTTCGAAAGCTCCGCTCCCCGCCGAGTGACCGAAAAAACCGCCGCCCTCATGTGCTCTCCCTCGCCCTGCGGAATTCCGTGGAAAATCCGCTGTCGTAGAGCCTTGAAAGCTCGTAGCTGTCACCGAGAAACTCTCCGACGGTTATCAGCGCGGTTTTGTGAATGTCATATTTTGAGGCTGTTTCTGCGAGCGTACCAACGGTGCAGCGGCAGACTTTTTCGTCCTGCCAGCTTGCCTTGTAAACTATCGCGGCGGGAGTATCCGTGGAGTAACCGCCGCTTATCAGCCGCGCGGAAAGCTCCTCCAGCATGCCCGTGCTGAGGAAAATCACCATCGTGGAGCCGTGCTCCGCGAGGGATTCGATGCTTTCGCGCTCCGGAACCGGAGTGCGCCCCGCCATGCGCGTGATTATCACCGTCTGGCTGACCGCAGGGAGGGTGTACTCCGCCCGGAGAGCCGCAGCAGCTCCGCAGAAGCTGCTTACGCCAGGGCAGACCGCGTAGCTGATACCCAGCCCGTCCAGCCTGCTCATCTGTTCGCGGATAGCGCCGTAGAGGCTCGGGTCGCCGGTGTGGAGTCTTACAATGCGCTTCCCGGCAGATTCCGCCGCGGACATCACGGATATCACCTCGTCAAGGGTCATCAGCGCGCTGTTGTGGATTTCGCAGCCCGGTTTTGCGTATTCCAGAAGTTCCGGATTTACCAGCGAGCCTGCGTAAATTATGACATCTGCCTGCTGTATCAGCTTAAGCCCGCGAAGGGTTATAAGATCCTTTGCGCCGCAGCCTGCTCCAACGAAATCAACCATTGTATTCCTCCGAAATCCTTTCAATAAGCCCGTCGGCGGAGGGCGTTCTCACCAGTATCCCGAACTTGTCGGAGAACATCACCGCGCCGATCGGAACGCTGCTTTTCACTTTCGCCGCGAGGTAATATTCCGCACGCTTTCCGAGTATCTCCATCGACTTTTCCAGCGCTCCGGCGTCTTGCAGCAGGGAGACCGCCGCGTCCACGGTGACGCACTCGGTTATTTTTTTCAGGGTATCGACGTCTGCACCGGCGAGCAGTCCGCAGGTGACCAGGACTTCCATTCTGCCGTCTGCCTGGGCGGAATGAGTGTTCATTATCCCCGCTCCGAGCTTCGCCATCTTGCCGATGTGTCCGATTATCAGGATACGCTCGAAACCGTATTCCAGTGCGGCTTCTATCGCTTCGCCGATGAAGTTGCTGCATGTAACGCAGCGGTCGAGGGCGAAGGGCATGTTCCGCTGAATGAAGCTCTGGCTGTAGTTGCCGAGGGTCAGCAGGAGGCTGCGGCAGCCCTCTTCGCGGCGCATTCGCTCCTCAAGCCGGATAGTGTCCACCAGCGCGGAATTGCTCATCGGCTCGACTATCCCGGTGGTTCCGATTATGGAGATACCGCCCTCTATGCCCATTCGCGGGTTGTACGTTCTGGAAGCCAGCTCAGCGCCATTCGGCACGGAAACAACAATGCGGAATCCTCCGTGATAGTCGCATGTCTCCGCAATATCCGAGACCGCCGCGGCTATCATCTTTCGCGGCACGGAGTTGATCGCGGCAGCCCCTGGCGGCTGGTCGAGACCGGGCTTTGTTACCCTTCCGATACCCGGTATCTCCCTCGCCGCCGTCGATGGAGATACCGGCTTCTGTAAGCTCCACCCGGGCGCAGACTTCGATTCCGTTTGTGATGTCCGGGTCGTCGCCGCTGTCCTTTATAACACAGCACAGCGCGGAATTCCCGGAGATCCTGCAGCCTGCGACCGGGATATCAAGGGTTATTCCCTTCGGCGTAGGAAGCTCCACGCGTTCTGGCGGAGCTCCCGTCAGCAGAGCCTCTGCCGCCGCCAAGGAAGCCGCCGCAGCGCAGCTTCCCGTTGTATAGCCGCAGCGGAGTTTTTCGCCTGACTTATATACGAATCTGTCCAAATTTACCCCCGAAAATAAAAAAGCCGTATGTCTCCGCACACGGTGAAAAGTACGCAAAAAGCAGCCGGACGCCGCCCGGCCTTCTTGCGCATCTCCGTCGTTCGCAGAGCTGCGCGGAACATAAATGTCGGCAGGTATTCCGGCTCGGAATTAACGCCTTGCCTCCGCCTTCCCGGTTTCCCAGTGGCTGCATTGCGCGTGGAGAAAAGCTGTTCCTTACGGCAGCGTGACTGCACAGGTCTTGCACCTGTTTCCCTATTATCTCCCCTCCCGGGGAGCACCGACAGTCCCATCTTTTTTATTTTACTCCATATTCCGCGTAAATTCAACCGCTTTTGCTAATAAAATTATCCTATATCCAGCTATAATTTTTGGTTATATTCCCTAATAACGGTGGGAGATATCATCACCAAACCCGGGAATTCACAGGCGGGATTATTTGTGCAAAGATACAAAATTGCGGCAAAGGTCTTGCAAATAATTATTTTCGTGGTATAATTCATTTTGGCTGATTGTATACGAAGCCTCCGCGCTATTCCGGATACCGCGCGGCATAGAATCTAAAATTGAATAAGTAAGGCGGTGCCGCAGCATGAGCAATCATGACTGAGGGTAAAAGGGAAGCAGGTGCGAATCCTGCACGATCTCGTCACTGTATCAGGGGAGCAGAAGCCACGAAGTTCTTCTTCAGCCACTGGGAAACCGGGAAGGCGGTATTCTGCGATGATCCTCAAGCCAGGAAACCTGCCGTCTGAATGTACAGGGATAGGATCCCGGATCACGAGGTATTGGTCGTACGATTTTCCGGCGCCGTTTGATGCGCCTGTTTTGTCGTGCCCTTTTCCTTTGGAAGAGGGCTTTTTTAATGCACCCGTTCCGCGTGTTCCAGAAAGAAAGGAACACAACATGAAATCATCTAAGCTCATTCTTGCGGCAGTTCTCGCTGCTGCTACCGCGCTCACCGGCTGCTCTGCAAACACAACTTCCTCCGAGAGCACCGCTTCCGAGTCCGTTAATTCCTCCGCTGCTTCCACCGCCGAGAGCGTTCCCGCAGAGGACTCCACCGCTTCCACCGCGCAGGCAGCTGCTACCGCTGAAGCTGGCACAGCCGCTGCGACCGCAGAGGCAGAGGACGACGAGGACTACAACACCGGCGACGCTTCCCTCGATAATCCGAGAAACCAGGACGGCATCGGCGATAACGAGCTGCTCGTGCTGAGCTTCGGCACCAGCTTCAACGACAGCCGCCGCCTGACCATCGGCGCCATTGAGAACGATCTCGAGACTGCGTTCCCTGATTACTCCGTAAGAAGAGGCTTCACCGCCAATATCGTAATCGACCACGTAAACAGACGTGACGGCGAGAAGATCGACGACATCGGCGAATCCCTCGACAGAGCAGCAGCAAACGGCGTAAAGAACCTCGTAGTACAGCCCACTCATCTGATGAACGGTCTTGAGTACGACGAGCTCTGCGGCAAGATCGCGGATTATTCCGACGCATTCGAGAAGGTTGTTATCGGCGACCCGCTGCTCACCACCGACGAGGATTTCCAGACCGTTGCGGACGCTATCGTTGACTGGACAAAGGACTACGACGACGGCGAGACCGCTATCGTATTCATGGGTCACGGCACCGAGGCTGAGTCTAACGCGGTTTACCAGAAGATGCAGGATCTGCTGACCAGCGGCGGACACACCAACTACTTCGTTGGCACCGTTGAAGCTGCTCCCTCCCTTGACGACATAATTGCCGCTGTAAAGGCAGGAGAATACAAGAAGGTAGTCCTTGAGCCGCTGATGGTAGTTGCAGGCGACCACGCAAACAACGACATGGCAGGCGACGAGGACGACAGCTGGAAGTCCGCGTTCGAGAAGGAAGGCTACGAAGTAACCTGCCTGCTTCGCGGTCTCGGCGAGAATGAGACCATCAGACAGCTCTATGTTGCACATGCACAGGCTGCCGTAAACGCTATTGCACAGTAATTTTCTTCGTTTCCCATCAAAATAGACTTATAGGGCGGCAGGCTTTACCTGCCGTCTGAGACCGTCGAAAAAGTCCCGTTGGGACTTTTCCGCCGAAC
>OHPB01001332.1_pt1 | contig 13150 bp, 16 predicted proteins | sample 1577621 | NCBI WGS metagenome assembly OHPB01 (sample SAMEA3879577, study PRJEB24766) | human gut metagenome | biome: human-associated habitat; feature: feces | place: USA | collected 1985/1987 | reverse complement strand
TCTTTTATACACTTTCGTAATCAACAAGCCTCATATTACATATCTAAATACAATAATTTTCATTCTTGTAATTGCAGCACTTGTTCAGCTTATTGAATTGTTCTTAAAAAAATATGTTCCTAAGCTTTACCAAGCGCTCGGAGTTTATCTTCCGCTTATTACCACAAACTGTGCAGTATTAGGTGTTGCACTTACTAATGTGCAGGACAATAATAATTTTATAACATCTGTTGTAACCGGCTTTGGAACAGCAGTCGGCTTTGCGCTTGCAATTATAATTATGGCAGGCATAAGAGAAAGAACAGAAAACAACGATTTTCCAAAAGCATTTAAAGGTACTCCTGCTGTATTATTAACAGCATGTCTTATGGCTATTGCTTTTTACGGCTTTGGAACACTTAAATAGAGGAGGGGAGCAATATGGATATTAAAAGTATTATCATTGCCTCAGTGGTTGTTGCCGCTGTTGGACTTATTATTGCCGTTCTTCTCAGTGTTGCCGAAAAGGTTTTTCACGTTGAAGTAGACGAAAAAGAAATTAAAGTCAGAGAAGCACTTGCGGGCAATAACTGCGGTGCTTGCGGATATGCAGGCTGTGACGCTCTTGCTAAGGCGATTGCTAAAGGCGAAGCACCCGTCAATGCTTGCCCTCCTGCCGGCAAAAAGGGCGCTGAAAAAATAGCGGAAATAATGGGCGCTCAAGCAGGAGAGTTTGTTAGGCAGACTGCATTTGTTAAATGTTCGGGAACCTGTGAAGTAAGGCACCAAAAATTTAATTATTACGGCACGAGAACGTGTACCTCTGCATCCGTTGCGCCCGGCGGCGGTGAAAGAAGTTGCCAATATGGCTGTATGGGATACGGCTCTTGCGCAGATGTTTGCGATAATCAGGCAATAAGAATTATCAACGGCAAGGCGGTTGTTGACGAAGAACTTTGCATCGCCTGCGGTAAATGCGTTAAAGCCTGTCCGCTTAATCTTATTGAAATTGTACCTTACAATTCTAAATTTAGGGTCCAATGTTCAAACAAACAGCGTGGCAAGGTTGTTAAGGATAATTGTCAGGCAGGGTGTATAGGTTGCGGTATGTGCGAAAGAAATTGCCCTAATGATGCAGTAAAAGTTATTGATAATGTTGCTAAAATAGATTACAATAAGTGTACCGAGTGCGGCTTGTGTGCTCAAAAATGTCCGACTAAGGTTATTAAAGAATTTATAAATTAAAGAGAGGAGGGGACTTATGAAAAAAATTGTTTCAATAGTCCTCTCCTTTACTTTGTTATTTACTTTGTTTGGCTGTTCAAACAGTAAGTATACCAAATTCTCAAAAAGTTTTTTGAATCTGTTTGACACTGCCTCAAGTATAACTGCTTATGATACCTCGCAAGCTGAATTCGACAAAAAATATAATAAGTTATACGGTGAAATTAAAGGATATTCCGAACTTTACGATATCTATAATGATTATGATAATATTGTAAATCTAAAATATATAAATGACAATGCATACAAAAAGCCTGTTAAGGTTGATAAAAGAATAATTGAGCTTTTGACCTATGGAAAAAAGGCATATAAAATTACAAACGGATATGTCGATATCGCTATGGGAAGTGTTCTTTCAATTTGGCACGATTACAGGGAAAAAGGGGAGTCGCTTCCTCCTAAATCAATGCTTACGAAAGCAAGTGAGCATACAGATATCAATAATTTAATTATAGACAAGGAAAATTCAACTATATTTTTCAATGATAAAGAATTAAAACTTGATGTAGGCGCAATTACCAAAGGATTTGTTTGCAATAAAATTTATGAATACATAACTAAAAACAATGTTTGGCAAAGCGCAGTTATTTCCCTTGGTGGAAATATAATCACAATCGGAAATAAGCCTGACAAAAATGATTTTGTTATCGGAATTGAAAATCCAAATTCAAATGAATATTTAGACAAAATTTACGCAGATGATAATACAAGTGTAGTTACAAGCGGCTCGTATCAAAGATATTACACGGTCGACGGCAAAGATTATTGCCATATAATCGATAAAAATACATTATATCCGGCAAATTATTTTAAATCAGTAACAGTAATATCAAGCGACAGCGCACTTGCCGATACGCTTTCTACGGCGTTATTTTGTATGGATTTAAACACAGGCAGGAAATTAGCCGAAAAATATAATATTCAAGCTATTTGGCTTGACAAAAACGATAAAATCACAAAAACCGACGGTGTTAAAAGTGCAAAATAAAAAAAGAAAAAATGATATAATATTAATAGCCGTTATCATTGCATTGGCAGCGTTAATTTTCATCTTAATCAACAGTTTTTCGTCAAACGGCAATAAGGTTATAATTGAGCAAGATGCAAAGCAAATAGCCATTCTTGATTTAAATAAAAATCAGGAATATAAGATATATGATAAAAACGGTAATATTTGTAATACCGTCATTATCAGCGGCGGTCTGGCTTCGATGAAATACGCAAATTGCAAGGATAAAATATGTGTTAATCATAATAAAATAAGCAAAAATAACGAATCAATAATTTGCCTGCCAAATAAGGTAATTGTAACGGTCGTAAGTGATAAAGGCAGTGACGTTGACGAGGTGGCAAGGTGAAAAAGTCTAATATTAAGCGGCTTTGCACGCTCTCATTAATGCTTGCGTTTGCGTTTTCATATTTAGAATCATTAATACCGTTCAATTTCGGCATACCAGGCATCAAACTCGGCATTGCAAACCTTGTAGTTATTGTTGCGTTGTATACAATGAATGCTAAGGACGCTTTATTTATATCAATTATCAGAATTTTGCTTTCAGGCTTAGCCTTCAGCGGTCCATTTGCAATGATTTACAGTTTAATCGGCGGACTGCTTTCATTTTTAGTAATGTTTGCCGCCAAAAAGAGTAATAAGCTTTCACCAATCGGTGTATCGGCTCTCGGCGGAACAGTCCACAATTTCGGTCAAATACTCGTTGCCGCCGTTGTTATGCGAACCTACAGAATTATTTATTATTTCCCGATATTAATGATTGTCGGGCTTGTGACAGGCATTTTAAACGGAATTATTGCAGATATAATCATCAAACGAATTGCTAAAACAGGAGATACACAATGTCAATAGGATTAAAAAGGGGAGAAGTAGCAATTGAAAATCACCAAATCGAATGGGAATTTTCTGCAAAAAATACTATTGACATACTCAAAAACACATTAAATAATGACATTGTTGACGCCCAACATATAGGAAGTACATCAATTAAGAACATTTGCGCCAAGCCGATTATTGATATCGTTGTAGGTGTTAAAAATTTCAAGATATTTTAAAACATAACGATGAGCTTTCTAAACTCGCCATAATTTACAGACGTCAAGACCACCCTAATCAGCAATTATATGTCTGCGGTGATTTACAAAATAATATTCAAACACATTTTATTCATGTTGTAATATTCAACAGCAAGGAATGGAACGATTATATTAATAAGCGTGATTACTTAAACGCAAATGAAGAAAAAGCAAACGAATATTCTGATTTAAAAATAAAGCTTGCAAAGAAATATCCAAACGATAGAATTGCTTACACAAATGGCAAAAGCAAGCTTATTGAAGAAATATTAAAAAGTGCGTCTTTATGGAGAAAAGTAAATGATAAATTGTGATTTTGGTTAAATTATCGAAAAATCATTAAACGTTGACAATCCGTTCTTTGAAAATCACCTTTGCGCAAAAATGATATAGAAAAAGCAAGATAATATCCGAGGTATTAAAATGTTAAAGAAGAAGTATAACGGTGATGAAATTCAAAACAAGCAAAAAAGCTTTATAACATTGCAAAATCTGTCGCTATTCCTAAAAAAATCAACGAACAAATTTGTTTCGGCGGCGTAGGTGCTGTTGTACTAACAAAACAAGGTAATATTTATACAGGAGTTTGTATCGATACAGATTGTTCACTTGGTATGTGTGCTGAAAGAAATGCATTATCCACAATGATTACAAACGGTGAAATTGAGATAGATACAGTTATAGCTGTTAATAAAATGGGAAAAGTTTTGCCGCCTTGCGGTGCTTGTCGTGAATTTATGTGGCAACTTAGTAATTCAAATGATATAAAAGTCGTAATAGACAATAAAGGCACAATGGTTAACCTTGAAAAATTAATCCCGTTTCCATACTAAATACTTAAGAAATAAAAAGAAATTGATGATAATATCAAGTTATTAAAATGACGCTTAAAACTTTTGTGCAATAATTTCGATTGACTAAATGCAGTAAAATGCTTATAATATAAGCAATAACGGTAAAACGAGTCCCCTCAATTGCACAAAATATTTATTTTGTGCAATTGATGAATTTTTAATGCTAATTAAAACAGATATAGGAGTTTGCAAGAACCCTATCCTTTTTATTTTGGATTATCAAAAAATCATTTCCGTTTTATCATTAAAATCTTATAATCACAATGGTTTATTGAAATGCGTAAAGAAGAATTCAGTACATTACCAAAGCTTGTACAGCAATATTTGGTTTATATTGAAGCTATCAAAGGTCACAGCGAAAAATCTGTACTTGAGTATGCTTCAGACTTACGTACCTTTTTTAGATACATAGTCAAATTAAAAGGCTTATACAGTTTTGACACAGAGGACGAAAAAATCGACTTGTCCCCTATTGATTTAAATTTTATACAGAGTGTAAATCTTGAAGATGCATATCAATTTATGATTTATTGCAAAAACGTAAGGCAAAACAACGAAACTACACGTGCAAGACGTGTAATATGCATCAGAAGATTTTATGCTTATTTGACAGACAATTTAGGATTGCTTGAAAAAAATCCTATGAAAAATCTCGACATTCCGAAAACAAAAAAATCATTGCCTAATTATTTGTCACTTGAAGAAGCTGAAAAGCTTTTGTCAGTTATAGACGGCAAATACAAAGAGCGAGATTATGCAATGATTACGCTGTTTTTAAACTGCGGAATGCGACTGAGTGAGCTTGTATCAATTGATTATAACGATATAAAAGCTGATGGTACACTCGTCATAACCGGTAAAGGAAACAAGGAACGAACTGTTTATTTAAACCAAGCGTGCATTAATGCTGTCACCACATATATGAAAGTAAGGCCGCACGACGGTGTAAAAGACAGAGCGCTGTTTTTAAGTTCTCGCAATCAAAGGATAAGCAACAGAAGCGTTCAGCATATTGTTGAAGAATATTTAAAAAAAGCAGGATTAGGTGACCGTGGTTTATCGGTTCATAAGCTAAGGCATACTGCAGCAACACTTATGTATCAGCACGGAAATGTTGACGTATTGCTTCTTAAGGAAATACTCGGTCACGAAAATCTCAGCACCACGGAAATTTATACTCATATCAGCAATGACGCAACTAAAAAAGCCGTTGATTCAAACCCGTTATCAACTGAAAAACCTAAATGGTAACAACACTTTTCAAAAGCGTTTCAATGAGTGCACAAACGCCCGAAAAAGCAATTATAATCAAACCGTAAATCAAAAATTTTCTTAATGTCGGCTTGACTTCTAACTTATAATCAAGATTATTTTTTGCTATTTGCTTTGACATATTGCTACTTGTTTGGATAACAAAAATCAAAACGGTTAGAAAAAGCGCAGCAAAAGGCGCAATCATAAGAATTGTATAGCCTACACCCTTTGCTTGATAATTTATGTAAAAATATGCTGCCTTCATTCCAACCTGAATGCCTATAACGCATGGAATAATGTTTATTAAACCGTATCCGATAAGGCAAAAAGCAAGAAAAACGGTAATTAAAAAAAGCGACAAATAATTACAAATATTTTGGCTGAAAAGTTTTGAAAAATTTGCATTGCTCGGCTTTAAAACAGAATCAAGCGCACTGCTTTGAAGAAGCCTGTAAAGAACAGTTCCTATTGCCAATGAGCAAGCATAAAAAACAATTGAATATATAACTGTTTTATTATCAACAATGATTTTTTCAATGTCGGTTTTCTTTTCATTTTCATCTTCTAAATTAAATTCCTTTTTAAGTTCAATAGGAATATCACTCAATTTTAATCACCTTCTCTTCCCTGCCGACATAACCCCTGTTACAAATGCTACTGCAATAATTATTGCCAATGATATAAATAATTGAACGAACTCCTTGCCAAAAAATATAAAATTTGCAAGAGTAAATAATACTAACGGTATAATCGACAAAAATGACAAGAATAGTATATTGTTTTTAAAAGGCTTAAGACAAATAAAAGGAACTATAAAAGACGTCAGCGCACTAATCAAATAACCGGCATATTTACAATACGATAAGTCCAAATCAAGTTTAAAAATTATAAATGAAGCAACAGATGATATTAATATTATTGACGTCGTAGTTAATGCTAAGGATTTTACAATAAATTTGATTATAACACTTTTTACGTTAAGACTGCTTATTTTAGGCATAATAAAACCCCCTGAATAATTAATATTCAAGGGGTTATTTTTTTAGAACAATTATTTATTATCCTTTTTATTTGAGCCGTCCTTGTCAGCCTTTTTAGCTGCCTTTTTTTCTTTAGCGGCTTCTCTTGCAGCTTCTACTTCCTTTTGATGCTGCTCGTTCTTTGTTCTGTTAGTATTAATTGCCCAGCGCTCAATTTTCATCTTATTTCTGTCAGCACCGGTTTCAATGATAAGGTCGTTTTCACGAATTGTAACAACACGTCCTACAATACCGCCGATTGTAACAATCTCATCGCCGATTTCAAGAGCATTTCTCATTTCCTGCTCTTCTTTTTGACGTTTCTTCTGTGGACGAATCATCATAAAATACATAAGTGCGAACAACACAACCATAAGAACAATCATTTGTATGCTGCTTGTCTTTTGATTAGCAGCTGAGCCTGAAGCTGCATTTTGCGCAAATAATAAAATTGATTCCATAAAATTAATTTCCTCCAATTATATGATAAAAAGTATTATAAATTAAATTTATATGATTTGCAAGTCTTTTCTAAATTCTTGTATCAAGTTTAACACAAAATTCATTTTTATAGTCCGTAAATGTACCGTTGTCTAAGTTTTCTCTTATCTCAGCCATAAGATTATTATAAAAGTAAAGATTATGAATAACGGCAAGGCGCATACCGAGTATTTCATTGCTCTTAAACAAATGACGAACATACGCTCTTGAATGTTTTCGGCAAGTTGGGCAATTACATTCTTCATCAATAGGCTTACCGTCACGTTCATATTTGGCATTATTGATGTTTATTATTCCTTTTTTTGTAAATAAATGACCGTGACGTGCATTTCTTGACGGCATTACACAGTCGAACAAATCAACGCCTCGGCTGACACCCTCAAGAATATTACCCGGAGTACCGACGCCCATAAGATATCTCGGCTTGTTCTTTGGAGCATAAGGTTCAACAGCAGATATAATTCTATACATATCCTCTTTAGGTTCTCCGACTGCAAGGCCGCCGATTGCATAGCCGTCAAGTTCCATTTTTGCAATTTCTTTCATATGCCAAATACGCAAATCGTCATAAACACAGCCTTGGTTTATGCCAAATAGTAATTGGTTTTTATTAATTGTTGTATCAAGAGAATTAAGCCTGTCCATTTCCTTTTTGCAACGTTCAAGCCAACGAAGTGTACGCTCGCAAGCCTCTTTTGCATATTTAAGAGTTGCAGGATTTTTAACGCATTCATCAAATGCCATTGCAATCGTTGAACCTAAATGAGACTGAATTTGCATACTTTCCTCAGGTCCCATAAATATTTTTCTTCCATCAACATGAGAATTAAAAGTTACACCCTCTTCGTTGATTTTGTTAAGTTTTGCAAGGCTGAAAACTTGAAATCCGCCGCTGTCGGTTAAAATAGGCCTGTCCCAATTTGTAAATTTATGAAGCCCACCCATATCGTATACAAGTTCATCACCCGGACGAACATGAAGATGATAAGTGTTGCAAAGCATTACCTGACAACCGATATCTTTTAAATCCTCGGTTGAAAGACCGCCTTTAATTGCGGCTGAGGTTGCAACGTTCATAAATGCAGGGGTTTGAACAGTTCCGTGTACTGTTTCAAACTGCCCTCTTCTTGCTGTGCCCTCTTGTTTTAATAATGTATATTTAGCCATAATTTCCTCTCAAATCTTATAGTATATCAGCAAATAAACATAGCATCGCCAAAGCTGAAAAATCTGTATTTTTCATCAACTGCGATTTTGTATGCGTTCATTACATGGTCATAGCCGGCGAAAGCAGAAATGAGCATAATGAGTGTGCTTTCAGGAAGATGAAAATTAGTAACAAGTGCATCTATGCATTTAAATTCGTAACCGGGATAAATAAATATGCTCGTGTCATCCTCATCTGCACAAATACAGCCATTCTTAGTAGCAACCGATTCAAGCGTTCTACAGCTTGTAGTACCTACGGAAATAACTCTTTTTCCGTTTTTCTTGGTTTCATTAATTAAATCGGCAGTTTCCTGCGGCATAATATAATGCTCCGTATGCATAGTATGTTTTGTGACATCATCAACCTTTACGGGTCTAAAAGTTCCAAGCCCTACATGAAGCGTTACATATCCGATATTAACGCCTTTTGCTTTGATTTCCTCAAGCATTTCCTTAGTAAAATGCAGACCTGCGGTCGGTGCGGCAGCAGAACCTAAATGCTCGCTGTAAACAGTTTGATATCTTTCCTTATCAGCAAGCTTTTCCTTAATATAAGGAGGAAGTGGCATTTGACCGATTTCATCCAAAACAGCATAGATATTGGCGTCACAATCAAATTTAATAATTCTGTTGCCATCATCAAGAACGTCAATAACCTTGCACTCAAGCTTTCCCTCGCCAAAAACAAATTCCGTTCCTACTTTTGCTTTTTTGCCCGGCTTGCAAAGACATTCCCACACAAGTGTTTCCTTTTGTTTCAAAAGCAAAAATTCAACTACAGCTCCGGTTTCTTTTTTAACACCGAATATTCTTGCAGGAATAACTCTTGTATCATTAAGAATCAAGCAATCGCCGGGATTTAAGTAGTTTGTTAAATCCTTAAAAATTTTGTGTTCAACCTCACCCGTTTTCTTATTTAAAACCATAAGCCTCGATGCATTTCTCGGCTCAATAGGGGTTTGAGCAATAAGCTCTTCGGGCAAATCATAATAAAAGTCTGAAGTTTTCATCATATTCTCCGTAAATTTTGATTGACATATATATATAATAAGTGTTATTATATCAAATAAGTACGGATGAGGTAAAAAACCTTAAGCGCACTTCAACCGTCAACAAGTATTATATTGCATATTATCTTGTTTTACAAGTTATTTTTTTAAGGAGATTACAGACTATGAGTAAAAAGTACAATGTCGGCATCGTCGGCGCAACAGGTATGGTAGGTCAAAGATTTGCTACTTTACTTGAAAATCACCCTTGGTTTAACGTTGTTTGCCTTGCAGCATCTTCAAGAAGTGCAGGTAAAACCTATGAAGAAGCTGTTGGTAAAAAATGGTGCATGGATACACCTATTCCTGAAAATATGAAAAACATTGTTGTAATGGACGCAACAAATGATATTGAAAAAATCACTTCACAGGTAGATTTTGTATTCTGTGCGGTTGATATGAAAAAAGATGAAATTAAAGCTCTTGAAGAGGAATATGCAAAGCACGAGTGTCCGGTAGTATCTAACAACAGTGCTAACAGATTTACACCTGACGTTCCTATGGTAGTTCCGGAACTTAATGCCGAGCATATCAACATTATTCCTGCACAAAGAAAAAGACTCGGTACAAAGCGTGGCTTTATCGCAGTAAAATCAAACTGTTCGCTTCAGTCTTATGTGCCTGCTCTTTTTCCTCTTCAGGAAAAATATCCTATTAAGAAAGTACTTGTTTGTACTTACCAGGCTATTTCAGGCGCAGGAAAAACATTTGAAACATGGCCTGAAATGATTGATAACGTTATTCCATACATCGGCGGTGAGGAAGAAAAGAGTGAAAAAGAGCCTCTTAAGCTTATGGGTAAAATTGTCGGCGACGAAATCGTTTCTGCAGACTCCCCGGCTTTCACAGCTCAGTGCATTCGTGTTCCTGTTTCAAACGGTCACCTCGGTGCAGTATTTGTAGAATTTGAGGATAAGAAGCCTACTAAGGAAGAAATGATTAATATTTGGGAAAACTTCTCAGGCAGAGCACAGGAACTTAATCTTCCGTCTGCTCCAAAGCAGTTTCTTCACTATTTTACAGAACCTGACAGACCTCAGATTCATTCAGAAAGAACGCTTGAACACGGTATGGCTGTTTCTATCGGCAGACTCAGAGAAGACACACAATACGATTATAAATTTGTTTGCCTTTCTCACAACACACTTCGTGGTGCAGCAGGCGGTGCCGTTCTTCTCGGTGAGCTTCTTGCAGCAGAAGGTTACTTTGACTAATATATTTGTAATAAATTTGTTAAGGAGATAATCATTATGAAAAATCCTATTTTTACAGGTGCAGCAGTTGCTATTATCACTCCTATGAATGAGGATGGAACTGTTAATTATGATGAATTTGCAAAGTTTATTGACTTTCAAATTGAAAACGGCACCGACGCTATTGTAGTATGCGGTACTACAGGCGAAAGTTCAACACTTAAAGTTGTTGAGCACAACGAATGCATCAGGTGGTGCGTTGAATATGTAAATCACAGAGTTCCTGTTATTGCAGGAACGGGTTCAAACAGTACCGCTTGTGCAATTGAAATCAGCCAAGAGGCTTGCAAAAACGGCGCAGACGCTCTTTTACTCGTTACACCTTACTATAACAAAACAAGTCAAAGAGGTCTTATTGCCCACTACACTGCCATTCACGACGCAACAAACCTTCCTATAATTCTTTACAATGTTCCGTCAAGAACAGGTGTTAATATTAAACCTGAAACTGCTGCCGAGCTTGCTAAGCTTCCAAGAGTAAACGGTATTAAGGAAGCTTCGGGTGACCTTGACCAAGTAGCTAAGATTCACGAACTTTGCGGTGATGAGCTTAACATTTGGAGCGGTAATGACGACCAAATTTTTGACATTCTTGAGCGTGGCGGAAAAGGCGTAATAAGCGTTCTTTCTAACATTGCACCTAAGGAAACTCACGAAATTGTTGCTTCATACTTAAACGGCGACAAGAAAACATCTAAGGAACTTATGGATAAGTACGTTAAACTTGCAAAGGCTATGTTTGTCGACGTCAATCCTATTCCTGTAAAAGAGGCTGTAAGCCTTATAGGATTTAACGCAGGTCCTTTAAGACTTCCTCTTATTGAAATGGATGAAAGTAACAAGAAATACGTTAAAGAAACAATGGAAGAATACGGCTTAGTAAAATAAGCATAAATAAGGAAGTAAAAAATGACTAATTTAATTATAACAGGCGCTAACGGTAAAATGGGCAAAGTTATTCAAAGCATTGTAGCAAATCGTAACGATTGCAACATAGTTGCCGGTGTTGACCTTAACACAGAAGATAACGGGCACTTCCCTATTTACTCTTCAATTTTTGATGTCAAGGAAAAAGCAGACGCCATTATTGACTTTTCAAATCCAGTGCTTCTTAACGATTTACTTTCCTATTCCGAAAAGACATCTACACCGCTTGTAATTGCAACAACCGGATACAGTGATGAGCAAAAAAAGCAAATCTCAGATGCTTCAAAAAAAATCCCCGTGTTCTTTACTTATAATATGAGTATGGGTGTTAATCTTCTTGCAAATCTTGCTAAAAAAGCTGTTGAGGTTCTCGGCAATGATTTTGACATTGAGATTGTAGAAAAGCATCATAATCAAAAAATTGACGCACCGAGCGGTACGGCTCTTATGCTTGCAGATGCAATGTGTGAAGAAATCGAACAGCCTATGAAATACGAATACGACCGTCATTCAAAGCGTGAAAAACGTACTAAGAATGAAATCGGTATTCATGCAGTAAGAGGCGGAACAATAGTTGGCGAGCACGAAATAATTTTTGCAGGCCGTGACGAAATAATTACTCTGTCACACTCTGCAAGAAGGAAATATTCGCAGTAGGCGCTGTAAATGCAGCTGTTTATATGAATGGCAAGGGTGCAGGCCTTTACGATATGAAAGAATTAATTGATTAACAATAAATCATTAACAAGGCAAACTTTTACGGTTTGTCTTGTTTTTTTTATATAAATATGTTTTAATATATAATAAAGTTTTGAGAAATAAATGGCGGTGAATTATATGAATATTCAACAGCTTCGTTGCATAGTTGAAATTGCAAGAGTAGGTTCAATAACAAAGGCGGCTGAAAATCTTTATATGAACCAACCAAATTTGAAAAAGAATACGGCATTACTCTTTTTATACGTAATTCGCAAGGTGTCATCTTAACCGACAGCGGAAAGAAAGTTGTAGAGAAAGCCGAAGAAATCATCAAAAAAACAAATGATTTAAACCGTTTCTTATATAATAACGATAAGGAAACAATAAACGTGAAATTGGCTGTTCCCCGTTCATCATATATCAGTGTAGCATTTTGTAACACCATTGAAGCCGTCGAAAACAATAAGCTCAATATCTCTTTCAAAGAATGTAATAACACAGATGTATTAAACGACGTTATGATTAACGGCTATAATCTCGGAATTATAAGAATTCCAACAGAGCTTGAAGCAAAATATAAAAAGATGATTACGTCTAAACAAATGCAATTTCAGGAAATTTGGAATTTCAAATATAAAATTCTGTTTTCACAAAATCATCCTCTTGCAACAAAGCAAAAGCTTCAATTTAACGATTTAAAGGAATATTCAGTGTTACTTCACGATGATGAATATATCCCCTTTGTTTCAAAAGAAGAAATTAAAAGATACACTCCTTCGCACGATTCTCAAAGTAAAATTCTGATTCAAGAACGTGGAAGCCAATTTGATATTCTTTCAAATCTGCCTAATACTTATATGTGGACCACCCCCATTCCGAAAAGTCTTCTTGAAAATCATAAGCTTGTAACTAAAAAATGTATTGATAACAAGCAATCTTTTTCTGATATTCTGATTTATCCTAAAAATTACACATTAACTGACTTTGAAAAATTGTTTATTGAAAATGTTTTTGAAATTAAATATGAGCTTGAA
>OHPB01001328.1_pt1 | contig 13178 bp, 12 predicted proteins | sample 1577621 | NCBI WGS metagenome assembly OHPB01 (sample SAMEA3879577, study PRJEB24766) | human gut metagenome | biome: human-associated habitat; feature: feces | place: USA | collected 1985/1987 | reverse complement strand
ATAGTGTAAATTACTGTTAATTTAGTGATTTATATTAGTTTTTGGTCTTAAAACAAACTAAACATTTATATAGTAGTAGAAGCATATAATTTAATATTAGTTTTAATTAGGTTTTGTCTTATCTAAACTTGATTATATTATGTCTAATATTTAAAAAAGTGATTATCATTAATTGCTTTTAAATTATAAAATACAATAAAAAATTATAGTAATATAAGGTGATAAAATGAGCGGACAAAATGTTCAAAGGCCACTTGATGCTTTAGGCAAATCTGTAAACTCTCCTGTTTTAATAAAACTTAAAGGAGATCGTGAATTTAGAGGAATACTTAAAAGTTTTGATTTACATATGAACTTAGTTCTTAATGATGCAGAAGAACTCCAAGATGGAGAAGTTACTAGAAGACTTGGTGTTGTGCTCATTAGAGGAGACAATATTGTCTATATCTCACCATAAGTACTATTTTAATTCTAATATTTGTAATAAACGAACTGATTAATTAGGAGGTGAATCAGTGTCAAAAGGTACTCCATCAATGGGTAAAAAGAATAAAAAGACCCATATAAGATGCAGAAGATGTGGAAGAAACACTTACCACATTCATAAAAAAGTTTGTGCTTCCTGTGGATTCGGTAAATCTAAAAGGATTAGAAGATACAGCTGGCAAAACAAAAAACCAACCACTAGAAAAAGATTAGTTTAGGTTGGTAAAAGTGGAAGATTATTTATTTAATCTTCATCAATTCTATTTTTCTATTTTTATAAAAACTTATTCAGCTGTTTTATTGGATTTTTCCTGTTTTTTGATTCAATTGAAGATATTGCGTAATTTTTGATATTTGCCAATATTTTGGCATACCTAATAAATCGTTACATTTATAAATAAGTTATTTAATAAAGTCATCCAATGAGCATGTTATTTCATTAAATTTCATGGAGGTTTCAGTTATGACTCAATTAAAGGAGATTGTTGAAAAAGAAAACATAAACTTGGATGAATATGTAACCTTTGTAACAGATAATCAGAAAGTATTGGCAGCTAATGTTAAATATGTAAAGATTAAACAAAGGCAAGATCATTTAATGGGTATAACATTTACTATAAACCCTAAACAACTGAAAGATGTTAATGAATTTTTTGATTCATTAACTTCCGGTGAAAGAATTTATTACAATATTAGTCAAACTGGCTATATTCCTGTAAATTACAGGGGAATTTTGCCGATTTCTAAAAATGTAACACATAATCCTGAGGAAACATTTTCAGTAACTGTTATGGTAGATCCAGCTATTAATATCCCTAAAGATACTTATGAAGAGCCTACCTGCGATAATTGTGTGTTTCATCATATAAAATAATAGGTGTAAAAGATGGATGATAAAGAGATAAGTCCTTATATAACAATGACTAAAGTTCGTTCTGGTGAAAAACTGCAGATTGAACAGAAATATGTTAAAATCAGAGAGGGACAAAACAAATTAATGGCCGTTAGTTATCAAGCTCCAATTTATGAAATAGTTGAACTTGAAAGGTTTTTTGAAGATTTTGCCCCTTCTGAAAAAATAAAATTTAATATTGGTGGGACTGGAAGCATTGGTGTAAATTTCAGAGGCATTATTGAAGGTGGTCAAAAGAATTTCAGCAAAAATATTGACCATAAAATAATACTTTTGGAAGAGTACAAATGCCCTAAAAAAGATGAATATGCTATTCCTAAAAGGTCTTCCAGGTTTGTACCTAAAGTAAATCAAAAATCCAAATAATATGATAATCTATTATTCTGCAACCGGAAACTGCAAATACGTTGCAAATGAAATAGCCGATAAAACACGAGATATTGCAGTGTCTATGATCGGACATGATTATTCCATTTATTTAAAAAAAGGCGAGTCTTTAGGTATTGTAGTTCCTGTTCATTTTTGGGGTCTTCCTGCATTTGTCACGGAGTTTTTGTCAGGAACAGATATAAAATCTGAAGATGAAAATCCCTATATTTTTTTAATTGCTACTTTCGGATCAAGTCCGGGTTATTGCTGCGGTTATCTTGCTGATTTAATCGAATCTAAAGGCTTTGGTGTATTCAGTATTCTGATGGTTGATACCTGGACGCCGGTTTTTAATCTGTCGAATGAAGATAAGATTAATAAGAAAACTTTAAAATCTGATAAACAGATTGGAGATGTAATTTCTAAAATTGAAAGAAAAGAACCGGGAGATTTCGTTAAAAGAAAATTGCCCAAGTTTGTCTGTGATATTTTTAGAAAAATTACCACATCTTATAGAAAAACCAGTCATTTAAATGTTGATGATAAATGTGTTGGATGCGGATTGTGTAGAAAAAGCTGTCCGGTTAAGGCTATTGATTTACAAATGAAAAAACCGGTATGGGTTAAAAATGAGTGTGTTATGTGTTTGAGGTGTCTTCATTTGTGCCCTAAGTTTGCAATTCAATATGATAACAAAACTCAAAATCACGGACAGTATTTAAATCCACATATATCTTCTCTTGATTGAGAAAATTATTCGATTACACTTGGAACTTCATCTTCTATGGCATCCCACAATTCAGTAGCCCATCCTTGTGAACCGTCAATTACCATATCCAGAAGTCTTACTTTTCCATCTTTAAAACGGAATAGTCTGTAGTCCTGCTGGGATTTTTTGGTACTTCCTTCTTTATTGCAGTCAAGGTATAGGCCTTCATCATATTCTTCTTCAAAGTCTCCTGCTTTTACAAAGTCTCCAACAAGTGAATATCCGTTTTTAACGGTTTTATCTAGTTTTTCAACAGTTTTTAACCATCCACCCTGTGCTCTGAATTTTATGTCAGGGTCTATTCTTTTTATTTCTTCGAACCAGTTTAATTTCATGATTACCAAATCCTGTTATTTCTAATATTGGTTATTTTTGGCTTATAAAAAGAAAGCAAGAGCATTTGAAAAATAATAATTTTTATAACGATAGTTATATATACTTCTTTTTACAACTATAAATTTATATAAACCTAAAAAACAAAGTTGATTTTGCACTATCAAAAGGTATTAAACAAGAAAATATAATAATTGACCCGGGAATCGGTTTTGGCAAAACAAAAGCTCACAATATTGAAATAATTAACAGATGGCAGGAATTAAAAACTATAGGCTGCCCTGTATTACTGGGATTATCGAGAAAAAGTCTGCTTGAAATGCCCAAAGCACCTAATAATGAAAAAGATATGTACACACTTGCACTAAATGCCGAACTTATAAGAAAACATATTGAATATATAAGGGTTCACAACGTAAAAATCCACAAGAATTTCCAAAACATTATTTTTTAGAACCCCGCAAAAGGCCACAATCAGCCGGAGTATTTTAATTAAATCACAAGTATAATTTATTTATTCATAAAAATTTTAAAAACTGTCTTTATGAATCTTACAACAGGTAAAATTATACTAATCATACTATTGGTAATATTTCTTGGCTTGATATCAGCAAATTACTTTAATCACACATATATTAAGGCAGAGTTTAATAAAATGGATCCAATGCCGTCAAAAATGGGGGTTTATTATAAAGGTTATAAACTTGGAACCACTACAAAATTAAAAATATCAAAAGATTTTAAAACAACATTTTTATACATTACACTTAATCAAAGAGGGTTGCAGCTACCTAAAAACATTACAGTAAAAATAAAAAGCTTTGACAAGGATTCAAAATACGTAGATATTCAATATCCACGTTCTCCAATGCTAAGATACATTCGCTCCGGCGATATCATAAAAGGGGACTCCGGATTTAGTATAAGTGGGATTTCTGATATTAACCAGGCACACCTTGATGATTTATCAGAAAAAGGAAGCGACCTGTTAAGCTCAGCAACAAAAACAACCGATTCATTAACTGAACTTTTTGAATTAGTTACAGATATTCTAACAGAAAACAGAGAAAATATATTTAGTTCAACAAGTTCTCTGAAAAATAGCATGGCAAATTTAGAAAATACAACCTCAAATCTCAAAGATTTAACAAATAAAGTCAACAATGAAATAACCGGACAAACAATTAGAAACAGTGCCGCAAATATTGAAAAAACAACCCTGAACCTTGCAGATTCATCTAAGGATTTTATTTCAATATCAGGAAACTTCAATAAATCAAGCTCGGATTTTTCGGTTTTAGTGCCTAAATTAAGCGTTCTGATAGATGCGGTTCAGCTTGTAGTTTGTAATGTAAATGAAATTGTTGTAGGGGTGAAAAAGACACTCCAAAAGCGTCTTGGCGGAGCCAGAATAATTTTTGGCAAACCAATCAGCCGTTAGGCAATTTCAGCCGATTTGACAGATAAATATAGCACAACAAGATTCTACAAAGCACAGAACTCTTACAGTTCTTTCATAACCTCAAGCATACACTCTTTTGCAACATCAGTTACAAAATTCATATCTTCAGGCTCAATAATTAATGGCGGGTTAAAGTAGACGACATCACCCAACGGACGAAGCAGCACCCCTTTTTTCAAAGCTTTTTTATAAATCTGATAACCTAAACGAAGATTTGAAGGGTAAGCTTCTTTATTTTTTTTGTCTTTAACAATTTCAATAGCATTAACAAGCCCAATATGACGGACTTCACCAACATAAGGTAAATCCAAAAATTTATCATTGATAATTTTATTAAAATACTTAGCATTCTCAACAGCTTTAGGAATAATCTGTTCATCTTTTAAAATATTCAATACCTCAATAGCCGCAGAACACGCTAAAGGGTTGCCAGCATAAGTATGAGAATGCATAAACGCTTTTCCCTTGCCGTAATCATCATAAAACGCATCATATATATCATCTGTTGCTACACATATAGACATCGGCATATAACCACCTGTTAAACCCTTAGATAAACACATTATGTCGGGAGAAACCTCTGCATGGTCAAACGCAAACATTTTACCGGTTCTGCCGTACCCTGTTGCGATTTCATCAGCAATCAGATGGACATTATATTTGTCGCACAAGGCTCTAAGCTTTGTCAAATATAATGCAGGATAAACTTTCATACCGGCAGAACCTTGAAGCAATGGTTCGACAAGCATTGCACAAGTTTCATCCCCGTATTTTTCAAAAGTTTTTTCCGCTTGTTCAAAACATTCACAGCTGCAATTATCACGGCATTTTCCGTAAGGACATCTGAAGCAATCAGGACCTTTCACTCGCACAACATCCATCAAAATAGGTTTATAAATTTCTGAATACAAATCACACGCTCCAACAGACAAAGCACCTATTGTTTCTCCATGATATGCATCAGTTAATGCCATAAAACGTTTTTTTTGAGTATTTCCGCTCTGCTGATGATACTGAAAACTCATCTTCATTGCCATCTCAATAGAAGCCGAACCATTATCGGCAAAGTTGAATTTACCAAGCCCTTTACCCTTTGGTAAAACTTCCATCAATCTTTGACACAAGGTAATAGCAGTTTTATGCGTAAAATTTGCAAAAATAACGTGCTCCAAAGTATCAAGTTGCTTTTTCATAGCTGCATTAATACGCGGATTACAATGTCCAAGAAGGTTGCACCACCAGGAAGATACAACATCTTTATAACAATTCCCGTCTATATCATAAAGATTTATACCTTTTGCATGGTCAATAACAATCGGTGGCAGCGTTTCATAATCTTTCATCTGTGAACACGGGTGCCAAATGTATTTTAAATCTTCTTCTTGCCAATTCATATTCTAACCTTCTTTCGGAGTAAATAAATCTATCAAACAACTTTTACAAATATTTAAGTCTACAGCATTCTTTTCAACAACGGCAATCACCTTTATTCCGGTCAAAACTTCAACTTGAGTTTTATTATCAATATGCATAAAATTATTCTTATCGTAATTATTTAAAATAATCCCGCGGATATTAAGTCCTCGTGTTTTTGCATATTCAACAGTTAAAAGTACAGAATTTATTGTACCTAAGCCTCCATCTGCAACTAATAAAACATCTGTCCCAAGCTCTGTTATAACATCAGGTAATAAAAGCTTTTCATCATCAAGCCGAAATGGGCATGTTATACCACCTGCGCCTTCTACAACTAAAAAATCATATTCATTTTTATGTCTTCTAAAATCTGCTTTAATCTCGTCTACAGAAATTTTTACACCAAGCCTTGATGCTGCAAGATGTGGAGAAACAGCTTCTTTAAAACAGTATGTAACACAAGTTACCGGAGAAACATTTAATCCGGCAGTTTTCACAACAAAATCGCAGTCTCCGGGACATAAAGAGCTGTCATTATTTACTGTTGCTCCTGACAATGCCGGTTTGTAGTAACCGCAATTCAAGCCAAAATCCCGCATTTTTTTTACCAACAATGCTGAAATATACGTTTTCCCTACATCTGTCCCTGTTGCTGTCACAAATAATGATTTACAACCCATATCCATACCTCAAAAATAAACGGCAACTTTAAAGTTACCGTTTATATTATATAACAAAAATATTAATTCAAACTATAATGCTGTCGCAGAACCATCTAACAAATAGTCATAGTGTCTTATATCATCATAGTTGTTAGGACCTGCCGGTTCAACCGGAGCAAGCCCAGGCTGTTTCGGAGCCGGCTGAGGTGCCGGTTGAGCTTTAGTAGAGCGTTTGCTCAACAAGGCATCAAAATCAGGTTCTAATGTAAGTTCAAAGTGGAATCTACCCATATGTCTGTGTTGCTCATAAGCATTGTTAATCAAAGGATAGCCCCAATATAAACGAGCACTCAAGTCACCCGGTAATTGAACCCTTACCCCCATACCAATAGATGCTAAGAAATAACTTCCACCGTAAATATCTTCGCCAACATAAGGGAAAACACCTGCGGTATCAGCAAAAACCGCACCTTTTATGTAGTTACCGATAAAGTTACGAGTAACACCATCTTTATCAGTACGAGTTCTAGGAAGTAATGGGAACATTAATTCACCACTGAAGAAGTAACCACTCTTACCAAGCATAACACCTTCAGAATAACCTCTCACAGTAGCCAAACCACCTGTCTGGAACTGATCAAGATATGGAATATGTTTGCTGTTTGGAATAATCTGGTAGCTGCCGCGCAACTGACCGATTACACCGTGAGAGAAATCATGTAATCTTAAGATACCGCCTGAATATTTAAAATAACTTGAATCACTGTCAAATATAGGCAGCGCCATAGATGCGTTTTGGTTTAAATACCAAATACCATATTTGGTATCTTTTCTCATATTCAAACCTAAATCAATACTTGTAACTTGGTCTACATCTTTAATAGGGTCTTCTATAGGATATCCGTATGCTTCAGAGAACATATTACCCAAATTAGACCAGCTTCTTGAACGTTTGTAATTCAAAGCTGCAAAAGATTTCAATTCAAAACCTCTTTTTCTGACAAGCGGTTGATCGTAGTACAAGCTGTAAATATATGAATTACTTTTTAATCCCATCCAGCTATACGGACCGTTTTTAACTTTTGCAAAAGTTGATGAATAAGAAAAACCAATTCTACCATCTTTTTTGTTAATAGGATAGCTATAATCAAAGAATGGGCTTATAGCACCTTTAGAGAAGTATGACCCGATAGACATTTGATCTCTATGGTGGAACAAGCTATCTGCAACCAATGCAGGACCACCTCTTAACTGACCGGTACTTCTACGACCGGCATTATCCATCATACCGATAAGGTGGAACGGGAAAGTTTCTTGAGCAGTTAATTCAATATCAGTAGTACCGGGAGTAGTACCAGCTTTCAAATTAGCAGCAAGGTTAACTCCATCATGATATCTGTTAAAATCAAGAACATCTTGTTCTAAATCTACAATATCAAATAAATCACCTGATTTTTGAGGCATACGTTTCAAGATATAGTTATCTGTAGTATATTTATTATTTACAACAGTAATATCACCGATTTTACTTTCAATAAGCTCAATTCTGATATTACCGTTAGAAACTGTTTGCTCTGGAAGATAAGCTCTTGCTGTAACATATCCTTTTTCCGCATAAACATTATTTAACGCGTTAATAGCATTTTGAATATCGGACATAAATACGTTTTTACCAACATATTGTCCTATTATGCTATTAATTTCTTCTTTAGTTAAGATTTCTGATGGCGAAACTTCAATAGAGTTGATATAAACACCTTTAGAACCTATTTCATCAACAGTAGCTTTCATCGCATCCGGAATAGCATTTGGCGGAGCTGAATTAGTAACAGCAGAACCTCCGGTACCATACCTTTTTTGTTCATACTGATAATAATCACTTTCTCCACGGCGGCGGTTTTTATCATAACGCATTACATCACTATCGTGAACAGATGCGCCGCCGACCTCATTCATTACAGGAACTAAACCGTGAGTATAGCCGTAACCGGCAAAATTACCACCCGCATTTGGAACTTCCGGGGCTGCATTTACACAAGTTCCAGAAACAGACAAAGCACAAATAGCAGAAACCGCTAAAACAGTTCCCAATATTCGATTACTTTTCTTAACCTTCTTCATATTTGTATTACCTTCTATATTTTATTGTATATCTAGCTATATATATTTTAATATATCTTATAAGTACATTTTGTTACGGAGATAATAAAATAACAACCTTTTTTAACTTTTATTAAGTTTTAGTTACAAAAATTAAAACGTTTACAATTCTACATCTACCATGTCATTATACAAAATTACACAACTCATGTAAAGATGTTACAAAAAAAATAAATCAAATGGACGACTATATCTAAAAGTTTTATTTTGTGATAATATGAACATTGAAATAAGGAGAAGCATTATGAACAAAAAATTAGGTTTATTAGCAACAGCATTGACTGTTATTGGATGTTTATCACTAACCCCTGCTATGGCAAAAGATTTTTCTGTAGCTATCGTTGATGTTCCACAGGTTGTAAGTTCATCAGCTCAAGTTCAAGCCCTAAAAAAAGAACAGCAAGCTAAAGCTGAAGATATCGTTAAATTTATCGAAAAAGCAAGAAAAGATGTAGCCGGTATCACTGATGCGACAAAGAAAAAGGCTGCAGAAGACAAATATAACAAAGAATTCCAAGCTAAAAAAGAAAAAATCGAAACTGAGTATGCTGCAAAATTAAAAGCTATTGATACATCAATTTCTCAACAAATTGAAGCTCAAGCTAAAGCTCAAGGCTATGATATCGTATTGAGCAAAGGTATTGTATTATACGGCGGCAAAGATATTACAGCTGAAATCATAAAAGTTGTTAAATAATAAATTTAAAAACTATAAAAAAATACCTCTCTGGTTTGAGAGGTATTTTTTATTACTTATCATTAAACATCTTTATAAGATCCTGCAAATTTGTTCATATAAGTGGTATGAAGAATTTCATGAGACTTATGAGAACCCGGGTGTTCAAGATATTCTTGATATAGTTTTTGGATAGAAGGGTTCAGGTGAGATTTACGAACAGCCAGTTCTGAATCTTCTTTATATAAACCTTCTGCTCTTTCTGCTTTAATTTTTGAATCGTCACAGCTTCTTGGCTGACCACCTCCGTTTACACAACCGCCCGGACAAGCCATAACTTCCAGTAACTGAAAATCTGCTTTGCCGGATTTAATCTCTTGGATTGCAATTTCAGCTTCACGAAGAGTAGAAACAACTCTAACTACAAGCTTTGTTCCTTTTAAATCAAGGTGAATACTTCTTGAGCGATTTGAAGTTCCGCGCATTTCTTTGATATCAGGAGCATTTAAAGGTTCGCCTGTAGCAAATTCATAAGCTGTTCTTGCTGCAGCCTCAGCAACCCCACCGGAAGCGCCGAAGATTGTACCGGCACCTGTGTATTCACCAAACGGAGAATCATTACCTTCAGGGGTTAAAGAATTAAAATCAATACCCGCAGCTTTAATCATTTTACCAAGTTCCTGGGTTGTAATTACATAATCTGTATCAGGTCTGCCATCTCTATACATTTCAGGACGTTTGCACTCATACTTTTTAGCTGTACAAGGCATAACTGCAACTACAACCAAATTTTCACGTGCAACATTGAAATATTTAGGCACCAAATCAACCAAAACCGGAGATAACATACTCATCGGAGATTTACAGGTTGAAAGATGGCAAAGCATATCAGGGTGCTGATCTTCAAGGTATTTAACCCAAGCCGGACAGCAAGATGTAAACAACGGGAGGTTTTTACCTGATTTTAGCCTTTCAAGAAACTCTGTAGCTTCTTCCATAATAGTTAAATCGGCAGAAAAATTTGTATCAAATACAAGGTTAAACCCAATTTTTCTTAATGCAGCATTCATAAGCCCTATAGTATTTTGACCGGGCTCAAGTCCAAACATTTCACCTAAAGCAACACGGGTTGCCGGAGCCATTTGAACAACAACAGTTTTTTCAGGATTTGTAATTTCATCCCAAACTTTATCTGTTTCATTTTTAATAGATAATGCACCGGTTGGACAAACCGCAGCGCACTGACCGCAATTAACACAATCAACTTGTCCTAAAGGTCTGCCCGCTAAAGGCTGAACTACTGTTTTAGAACCGCGATTTGCGAAACCTAAAACTGCGTGACCTTGAAACTCAGAACAAGCTCTGACACAAGCTCCGCAAAGAATACATTTGTTTGGATCTCTAACTAAAGACGGACTGCTATCATCAATTGGAAGATACTCATCTAATTCTTTATCCGGGAATCTGATATCCGTAATACCATATTCTTGTGCATACTGCTGTAATTCACAATTTCCGCTTCTTTCACAGGTTAAACATTTTTTATCATGGTTTGCAAGTAAAAGTTCGAGAACAGTTTTTCTGATTCTGCGTGTTTTTTCGGTATTAAGATGAATTTTTAACCCGTTTTCAGGCGGCATTGTACAAGAAGATTGAATACCTCTTCCTTCAACTTCGACAACACACATTCTACAAGCACCAAACGATGTTAAATCCGGACGGTAACAAAAGGTTGGTACATTCATGCCTGCTTTTCTAATAACTTCAAGCAGGTTAGGTTCATCTGTAAATTCAACCTCTTTTCCGTCTATAAATAAAGTTTTTTTATCTGTCATAATTTTTTCCTTTTTATTTTATATATAGTAAAACCCTCACCCTATCCACCTTTCAATTTAGAGGGGAATATCGTAAGTTTTACTAAATTTACTCAAGTACAATCGCCTTAAATGGACAGTTTGTTAAACAAGCTTCACATTTGATACACTTAGATTGGTCAATGTGATGCGGCTGTTTTACAGAACCTGAAATAGCTCCAACAGGACAAGTTCTTGCACATTTTGTACAACCTTTACAAAGGGATTCTTCAATAACAATCTTCTTCATTGCTGTACAAACTCCTGCCGGACATTTTTTGTCTTTAATATGAGCGATATATTCATCTTTAAAGTATTTTAAAGTTGATAATACAGGATTTGGAGCTGTTTTACCAAGTCCGCATAAAGAACCGTCTTTTACAGATTTAGCCAGATCTTCTAACAAATCCAAATCGCTCATTTCGCCTTTACCGGCTACGATTTTTTCCAAGATTTTCAGCATATTTTTTGTACCTTCACGGCAAGGAACACACTTACCGCAGCTTTCGTGCTGTGTAAAGTTCATGAAAAATCTTGCAACTTCAACGATACATGTATCTTCAGCCATAACAACAAGTCCGCCAGAACCTACCATTGCACCTGCCTTAATCAAGTTGTCATAATCCATAGGGATATCAAGATGTTCTTCTGTCAAACAACCGCCTGAAGGACCGCCAATTTGGACAGCTTTAAATTTCTTACCGTTACGAACTCCGCCGCCGATATCAAAAATAATTTCTCTAAGAGTAGTACCCATCGGAACTTCGATTAAACCGGTATTATTAACTTCCCCGGTTAGAGCAAAAGTTTTTGTACCTTTAGAAGTTTCAGTACCCATAGAACTAAACCAATCTGCCCCTTTTAATAAAATAACAGGAACATTTGCAAGAGTTTCGACGTTATTAATCAACGTAGGTCTGCCAAACAAACCTTTATTTGCAGGAAATGGCGGTTTTGGTCTAGGCATACCGCGTTCACCTTCAATAGATGCAATCAAGGCTGTTTCTTCTCCACAAACAAAGGCTCCCGCGCCTTCTTTAATATGGATTTCAAGATTAAAATCAGAACCCATAATATTTTTACCCAAGAAATGTCTTTCTTCGGCATCTTTAATAGCTTTTCTTAAACGGGTAATTGCAAGCGGATATTCTGCTCTTACATAAATATAAGCTTCATCGGCACCAATAGCAAACGCTGCGATTGCAATCCCTTCCAATAATTTATGCGGATCACCTTCCATAACGGATCTATCCATGAATGCACCCGGATCGCCTTCGTCACCGTTACAAACAACATAAGATTTTCCGCCTCTGTTTGCTGCCGTAAACCTCCATTTTCTACCGGTAGGAAAGCCTCCGCCCCCTCTTCCGCGCAACCCTGATTTTTCAATCTCATCAATAACAGCATCAGGATTATTTTGGGCAATAACGTTTGATAAAGCTTCATAACCTCTTACTGCAATTGCCTCATCTAAACATTCAGCATTAATATGACCGCAGTTTGCCAGTGCTGTACGAGTTTGTTTTGCATAAAAATTGATATCTTCATCTCTGTGAATTTTTTCATGAGTTTTGGGATCAGTATATAAAAGTCTTTCAACAGGAACACCTTTTTTTATATGACTTTCATAAATTTCTTCAACATCTTCAAGATGAACTTTTACATAAGTTACATGCTTATCCGGGATACTTACAAGCACCCCCTGTTCACAAAAACCATGGCAGCCTGTCGGAATAATAGTCATCTTATCGTAATCTGTTAAAACTGAAACATCAGCACCAAGTTCTTTAAATTTTTCAATAATTTGCAACGAACCGTTTGCAACACAACCTGTTCCGGCACAAACAAGAACCCTTAGCCCCTGGCTCTTTAACTCTTCCTGAGCCTTCAACTGTTCCTGTTTTATATCAACATTTAACATTGTATTTTCCATAATTATCTTTCTCCATTCAAAAGAGTATCTAAAATAACCTTAATAGCATCAGAGGTCATCTGAGGATATACTTTCCCGTTAATTACGCACACAGGAGCAAGCCCGCAAGCCCCAAGACAACTTACTGTTTCTAATGAGAATAAGCC
>OHPB01001324.1_pt1 | contig 13189 bp, 9 predicted proteins | sample 1577621 | NCBI WGS metagenome assembly OHPB01 (sample SAMEA3879577, study PRJEB24766) | human gut metagenome | biome: human-associated habitat; feature: feces | place: USA | collected 1985/1987 | reverse complement strand
TTACGAGGTCGATGAAGCAGGAAGCCCATTGGCTTTAGACAATGGGTAGTTCACTGGAACATACACCTACATTCCGAAAAAGAATGTTGATTTTATAAAGATGCTTGGAGAGAAAGCATTGTTATGTGCGTTCCTTAAGGATTTGCAGAAAGAGCAGAAAGCAGTAAACGCATTTCTAAAATCTTATGAATCAGGTTCCTCCAAAGTCGAACAATTACTTTCACAGTCTTCTTATCAAGCAGTTATTGCTCAGGCTTTTCAGCCAGTATCAGAGGATTTGAAGGAGTGGAGCAGGGCGGAGTATGAAAGAAATCTGCTGCATCCAGAAAACCTGATCCATTCCTGTATTTCAGGCCATACGGTTCGTTCTAAATCAGAAGTATTGATTGCTCAGGCTTTATTCATGCATAAAATTCCCTTTCGTTACGAATGTGCTCTGAAACTTGAAAACATTACCTATTATCCTGATTTCACCATTCGCCATCCAAAATCAGGTGAATATTTTTATTGGGAGCATTTTGGTCTTATGGATACTCCTGGTTATTCGAAAAATGCATTTCAGAAATTGAATATCTATTGTCAACATAACATTATTCCCACCATTAATTTAATCACAACCTATGAAACCAAAGAACATCCTCTTATCTCACAAAATATTGAAAATTTGATTCAGGAGTATTTTGTTTTATAGTAACTGTTCAGGACGAGACATTTTCTTGTCCTGCAAAGCCGAACAAGAAGTATCGGAGATGCCTTCGATGTGAGAACTGGCTGGAAAATTTGTTTAAAAGCAAGCTTGATGCGGATTTTTCTGCCAGCTTTCCCGCTGTCCTGAATAGTTACATTTTATAAATAAAATACATCTAAAAAGAGATAGAGATTACTGAAAGAATAAAAGATAATTTTGCTGTATTCGATGGATGGGAGATATTACGGAAAGATTTTTATAAAATTTTTTTAACCATAAAATGTCTCTATATTTATTATTTGGATTGTACCAAGATCAATACAAGAGAAGATAGCGTTTGTCTGAAAAGCAGGGACAGTCAGAATAATGATTTGGAATTAGATATCATCAATAGTTTCTTCTGTATCTTAAAAAGAAACTAGCTAGGATTTAGGATATTAATATATATATTTGGCGTGCCCGCCTGATAGAGTAGATTTTAGATTAGGATTTTGCATTTATGGAGGAAAAAGAGGATTCCGGCACAAAGTAGGGAGTAGATTTTGCATTTTCAGAGGAAAAAGCCGGATTCTGCACAATCCCGGCCAGAGATTGTGCATTTTCAGCGGGAAAAGCTGGATTCTGCACAATCCCGGGCAGAGATTGTGCATTTTCAGCGGGAAATAACGAATCCTGCATAATGCACTATATAAATTTTGCATTTAAAGAAGAAAAATTGAAATCCTGCACAAGCGCCAGAAACAAATAGAAAAGCTTCTGGGCTATGTGATAAATAAAGCTTTAATTTAATGAGATAGAATAGTTGTTTTCACTCTTCATGCCCCCCGAGTGAAAAACGCCCCCGAGCGAAAATCGTCCCAGAGCGAGAAGCAGCCTCGGAATCAACCGATCTCTCTGTCTGATGGATTTGTCGAAAAATGTACAAAATGAAGGTCTTTGTGAAAGTAAAACAAACAAAAACACAATAAGGTAAAAAGACACTTTATATAAAATGACCAAATAATAAAGGAAAAAACTACAACTAATAAAAAAATAAGCATAAAACATACAACTTTATCAATAAAAAAGAGTAAACTTGTTGACTTTAGGCATAAAAACATATAACTTTGTAAGCAGATAGCAATACTTGTCTAACTAAAAAACATAGAAGCGTGAAAAAAGAGAGGAGAAACAAAATGAAGAAACGTCTGTTAAGTCTGACACTGGCAGTAGTTATGGCAGCAGGAGTATTGACCGGATGCGGCGGAGCAAAGAAGGAAAGCTGGAAAGTAACCTGCCCGTGGGCACCGTCCGGAGTTGCAGCTATGGTCAGCCAGAAAGCCGCAGAGAAATCCACAAGCTATTCAGACAAAATCACTCTGGTAGCAGAGGCTGTTAAGGGAGATGCAGCTACAGTAAATACCTGGGTTGCTGACAAGAAAGCAAACTCCAAAGAGCTGGTATTTGCAGGTGAGGGCCTGTTCTCCATTACCTCCATTCTGGATCCGGCAAAAATGCAGTTTGATTACAGTAATTTCGCTTATGTAGAAAACCTGTATTCTTCCATTTTCGTTCTGTCAGCAGATAAGAAGCTGGGGATCGAGAGCATCGAGGATCTGGAAGAGTTTGCAGCTAACGGACAGGAAATCAGTGTAGCAGTTAATGGTTCCACCAGTTCTGAAGCATTCCTGGCAGCAGCTTTGTTTGGTTCCATGGGAGCAGGCGACAAGGTGAAACTGGTTGCTTATACTTCTGCAGCAGAGGCAGCACAGGCAGTGGCAAAGGGAGAGACAAGCTTTGCAGTTTCTCATCAGTCCCAGATTCTGGAAACCTACCAGCAGGGCGGAGTAAGCATTGTATGTGCTTTTGATGAGAAGCCTCTGGAGCATGGCCCGTTCGCAGGCGTTCAGGGTGTTGGTGAGTTCGGATATCCGTACTTCCGCAACCGCTGCTTCGTTCTGGCATGCGCAGGAACAGATGCAGAAAAAGTTGCAGAGTTAAAGAAGCTGTATGATGACATTCTGGCAGATGAAGAAGTAGCAGCATGGCTGCAGGATACAATGCTTCTGGAAGTAGATACCATGACAGAGGATCAGGTAAAAGAGCATATCGAGAATGTAAAGAGCATTGTAAACGAGTACAAGGACATTGTTACCGGCTGATAAAGACAACGCCAGGAGGGAATGGGCTTCCATTCCCTCTGTTTTTTAAAAAAAGAGTCAGGAGGAAAGAAAATGGGCAGTGGGGTTAATCAGTTTCATAATCGTATGGATGCCTTGGGAGACAAGCTCAGAGAAAAAGAAATTCGCATTCCCATTAACATGACAGCAGGAATTGTATTCTTTGTTTTTGCAATTGTGATTCTTGCAGTAATGCCGCAGCAGGTGGCCGTATCAGAAAAAGACGTAATTAACGGACGTGCATTTCCCACCCTTTTGATGTGGGTGATGATGCTGTGCAGCGGCCTTCTTATATTAAAGGATGTCTACAAAATTATAAAAAAAGAGCCTCTGGAGTGGAAGGTGATTAACCTGCAGACAGAAGCCAAGGCTCTGGTGATTTTTGCTATTCTGCTTGGCACTTATCTGCTGAGCAAGCTGACCGGACTGTTTGTGATTGGAGCAATTTTCTGCAGTCTGGGATTTCTGCTGTATTTCCGGTGCAGAAAACGCAGCTATTATGTGATTACACTGGTTCTGGCCGTGGCAATCTGGGCGGCATTCCGGTTTGTACTGAATGTTGAATTCTAAGAAAGGGGGAAACAAGCATTATGATGCAATATCTGATTCCGGCCACAGAACTTTTGTTCACTCTGGAGAACATTCTGTGGATTAATATCGGAGTATTCATCGGTTCGGTATTTGCTGCAATCCCCGGACTGAGCGTAATTCTCTGTGTAATTTTATTTTTGCCTGTAACCTATACCATGTCAGCAATTCCGGGCATGATGTTCCTGCTTGGAATATACTGTGCCGGAGGCTATGGCGGCAGTGTTTCTGCGATTTTGATTAATACACCGGGAACACCTCACGCAGCGGCAACCATGCTGGACGGTCATCCGCTTTCAAAGCAGGGACGTACCAAGGCAGCTTTAAAAATCGCCCTTTATGCGTCTACCTTCGGCGGAGTGTTCTCTGCTCTGATGCTTCTGTTCTTAGGGCCGCAGGTTGCAAGAATGGCAGCAAAGCTGGGAACTCCCGAGTATTTCATGGTTTGTGTATTTGGACTTACGATTATTGCCGGTGTGTCCGGAAAGAGCATTATCCGCGGTCTGATTTCTGCCTGCCTGGGTCTGTTCATTTCCTGTATCGGTTCCGATCCGATGACCAGCTATGACCGTTTTACCTTTGGAATCAGCCGTCTGTATCTTGGTATGGATCTGGCTGTGTGTCTGATTGGTCTGTTCGCTCTGGTTGAGATTATGGCAAAATCAGAACGCCGTCTGGATTCTCTGAAGCTGGATGCTGCAAAAATCAAGGATGACGGAAAGATTACAAAAGAGGAATACAAACGGATGATCCGTCCGGTTATTATGTCTTCTATTATCGGTTCTCTGGTAGGAATCATTCCCGGTACCGGCGCTTCCGAGGCATCCTGGTTCAGTTACTCCCAGGCCAGGAACATGTCCAAGCATCCGGAGGAGTTCGGACACGGTTCTGTAGAAGGTATTGCAGCAGCAGAATCTGCCAACAATGCTGTAACCGGCGCAACCCTGATTCCTCTTCTGACACTTGGTATCCCGGGAGACGGAACTGTGGCAATTATGCTTTCCGCCCTGATGATTAACGGTTTAAATCCCGGACTCAGCCTCTTTACTACAGATGGTGATATTATGTATGCCATTATGCTGGGTCTGATTCTGGTAAACCTGTTTATGCTTCTGCAGGGAAAATTCCTGACCAGCCTGTTTGCAAAGGTAGTGTCCATTCCCCAGGAAATTCTGACACCGATTATTGTTATTTTCTGCTTTGCAGGCGCTTACTCTGTAAACGGAAACTACTTCGATGTAGGCATCGCTCTGGTATTTGCAGTGCTTGCATGGATCCTGAGAAAACTGGATCTGCCGGCAGTTCCGATTCTTCTGGGCATGGTTCTGGGAAGCATGACAGAGACAAACTTCCGAAGAGCTCTGCTGATTTCCAACGGAAATCCCGGTATTTTCTTCAGCAGTATTTTCTGCTGGATCTTTGTTGCTCTGATTATATTTGCAGTAGCTGCAATTGTACGCGGTAAGATCAAAGAACAGAAAGCAGCAAAGGGCGCACGATAACAGGACAGAATAAGGAGGATAACAATCATGGCATATAATATTATTTTCTATTTTTCCGATCAGCAGAGATGGGATACCTGCGGCTGTTTTGGCCAGCCCCTTCCCATTACTCCGAATCTGGATGCACTGGCAAGAGAGGGCGTGAAATTTGACAATGCATTTTCCCCTCAGCCGGTCTGCGGCCCCTGCCGGGCATTGTTCCAGACTGGAAAATATCCTACAGAAACCGGCTGCTTCCGGAACAATCTGATGCTTCCGGCAGGGATTAAAACCCTGGCAAATTATATTGAGGAGGCTGGCTATGAGACTGCCTATGTAGGAAAATGGCATCTGGCCAGTGACGGAGAACTGGAAAAGGCGCCGACTGTTGATCACACCGTAACGGCGATTCCCGCAGAGCTCAGAGGCGGCTATACAGGATTCTGGAGAACGGCAGATGTGCTGGAATTTACTTCCCACGGCTATGGCGGCTATGTATTTGATGAAAATAACAACCGAGTGGATTTTAAGGGATACCGGGCAGACTGCATCAATGATTTTGCGCTGGAATACCTGGATCAGTATGACGGGAAAAAACCGTTTTTCATGACTGTTTCCCAGATTGAGCCTCATCATCAGAATGACCACAACCACTACGAAGGACCGGAGGGCTCCAAGGAGAAATATGCCAACTTTGTACTGCCTCACGATCTGGAGGTCTTAAAAGGCAATGCAGCAGAGGAATATCCGGATTATCTGGGTCAGTGCGCAAGCCTGGATGAAAACCTGGGACGTCTTGTGGAAAAGCTGAAAGAAAAAGGCTTGTATGAGAATACCATTATTATTTATGCATCCGACCACGGTTCTCATTTTAAGACGAGAAATACGGACAGCCACTTAAACGGCTACGACGATTACAAGAGAACCGGCCATGACGGCGCTCTCCATGTACCCCTTGTAATTACAGGAGGTCCGTTTACCGGCGGAAAAGCAATTCAGGATCTGGTCAGCACAGAGAGTCTTCCTAAAACCATCCTGGCTATGGCAGGGGTTGATGTAGGGGATCAGATGATTGGAGAGAATCTTCTTGATGTGGCCGAAGGAAGAACAGAAGGAAGAGAAAATCAGGTATTCGCCCAGATTTCCGAGAGCCGTATCGGAAGGGTTGCACGAACCGCTGATTTCTTGTATGCTGTATATGCGCCGGGAGTAAATGGCGGAGAGAAGGGCGCTTCCGACGTATACGCAGACGACTATCTGTATGACCTGAAGAAGGATCCCTGGCAGCTGGAAAATGTTGTGGCCAGCCCGGAATACAGTGAGGCAAAGGCTGATATGAGAAAACGGCTGTTAGACTGGATTGAAAAGGCAGAGGGATACCGGCCTGTGATTACAGACTAAAAAATGAGCAGGTGAGACACCATGGATGTTTCAAACAGAAAATGGCAGCGGGTGTACCGATGGCTGCTGGCCTATATTGACGAAAATAAATTTACGGGAAATCAGAAGCTTCCATCAGAAAATACGCTGTGCAGGCGGCTGAATGTCAGCCGGGAAACGGTACGACTGGCAATGGATCAGCTGGAGGAGGAGAATCTGATTACCCGTGTCAGAGGAAGCGGAACGTTTTTTAACAAGGAGGTTGCAATGTCCCGGGAGCTGTCCCGGGCAGACTCCCAGATTAAAATCGGACTGATTCTTCAGGGACAGGATGGAGGCGCTGAATCTGAACTGATTCGGGGTGTCCGGAGTATGCTGAAAAAAGATGAACAGGCAGAACTGAAGATTTTTCTTACGGATAATAAGTTTGCCAATGAACGCAGGTGTCTGCAGACAGTGATGCATCAGAATTTCAGCGGCTTTATTGTAGATGGTGTAAAGGCGAGCATGGCAAGTCCCAACCTGGACTGCTACCGGGAGCTGCAGCGCCACGGAATTCCTCTGATTTTTTACAATAATTATTATCAGAGTCTGCGCTGTCCCAAGGTAGGCGTAAATAATATGGTGTGTGCAGAGCAGCTGGTGGGGCGTCTTGTCCAGGCGGGACACCGGCACATTGCAGGAATTTTCGTGTTTGATAATTATCAGAGTGTGGAAAAATTCCACGGGATGTATGAATCCCTGCGGAGGCACGGAGTAGAATTTCAGGATGATTATATTAAATGGTGTATCTCTAACGAGGCCCATGATGACAGATTCGGAAAAAATATTATTCAGTTTCTGAAAAGCGTCCCCAAATGCACGGCGATAGTCTGCTGCAATTACAGAATCTACCGGCTGATCCGGAATGTTCTGGAAAAAACAGGAAAACGGGTTCCGGAGGATTATTCCATCGTCTGTTTTGATTATTCTTCAGACAACTGGGCGGAGGAAAAGGTTACCTGCTCTATTCATCAGGCATACCGGCTGGGAGCACAGGCGGCAAAGCTGCTGCTGCAGATGATTAACAGGGGAGAATGCAACGAAAGGGATTATTCCCTTATGATGCGTCCTGAGATCTATGAGGGAGATTCCATAGGTGTTATACCGGCTAAAAAAGAAAAAAGATAAAAGATGCGGAGTAGCTGCAGAGTTCAGACAAGTAATCTGGACCCTGCAGCTGTTTGTTTTTTTGCAGAAACAGGGGAATTGCTTGCACGTCTGTGGGAAATATGGTAGAATGATAGAAAAATTTATAGCTTTAGCACTTTAATACGAAAAGGGATGATGAAAGATGGGGCTGAATCAATAGGCTCAGTACTGTTCATTGTACAGCATTACGGCGTGATTGAACGACTGCCCGTTTCGGGCTGAGTAAAAGGACATCGCGGACCTGTATGTCCGGAATTGGAGAATGCAGGAACGCCCAGGGGAGGCTGTGACAGAACAATGCGTACAAAATATCGAACAGAAGGAGAGAAAGAGTCATGTTAAATTATAAAAGATATAAAAGAAATCCGGTAGTTGATTATCCAGAGCGGGAGTGGCCGAATAAGGAGATTGAAAAAGCTCCGATTTGGTGCAGTGTGGATTTAAGAGACGGAAACCAGGCGTTGATTGAGCCGATGGTTGTGGAAGAGAAGATGGAATTCTTCAATATGCTGGTGAAGATGGGATTCAAGGAGATTGAGATTGGATTTCCGGCAGCTTCCCAGATTGAGTATGATTTTCTGCGTCAGCTGGTAGAGCGGCGGATGATTCCGGATGATGTCCGGGTGCAGGTTCTGGTACAGTGCCGTGAGCATCTGATCAAGAGAACCTTTGAGGCAATTCAGGGAATCAAAAAAGTAGTGGTACATATTTACAATTCCACCTCTACTCTGCAGAGAGATGTAGTCTTCCACAAAGATAAAGAAGAGATTAAGCAGATTGCCATTGAAGGCACAGAGCTGGTGAAAAAGTATGCGAAGGATTATGACGGCGATCTGATGCTGGAGTATTCTCCTGAGAGCTTCACCGGCACAGAGCTGGATTATGCTCTGGAGGTATGTACCGCTGTTCAGGAGACCTGGGGTATGGCAACTCCGGAGAAGCCGATTATTATCAATCTTCCTTCCACCGTTGAGATGAATACTCCCAATGTGTATGCAGATCAGATTGAGTGGATGAACCGTCATTTCAAGAATCGTGACAGTATTATTCTGAGCGTTCATCCCCACAATGACCGTGGTACCGGTGTGGCAGCTACGGAGCTGGCTCTGCTGGCAGGTGCGGACAGAGTAGAGGGAACTCTGTTTGGAAACGGTGAGCGCACCGGCAACGTAGATATTCTGACATTGGCTTACAATATGTTTTCCCAGGGAATTGATCCGCAGCTTCAGGTGGAGAATGTCCGCGAGCTGGCCGAGGTCTATGAGCGGTGCACCAAGATGGATATTCCGCCCCGCCATCCCTATGCAGGAAAGCTTGTATTTACAGCATTTTCCGGTTCCCATCAGGATGCTATCAACAAGGGTATGCAGGCCCTTCACGAGAGAAACGGAGAATATTGGGAGGTTCCGTATCTTCCTATCGATCCTTCCGATATCGGCAGACAGTACGAGCCGATTGTCCGTATCAACAGTCAGTCCGGCAAGGGCGGCGTAGCATTTGTAATGGATACCTTCTATGGCTTCAAGCTGCCGAAGGGAATGCACAAGGAGTTTGCGGATGTGATTCAGAAGATTTCCGAGAAGCAGGGCGAGGTTGCGCCGGAGCAGATCATGGACGAATTCAGAAGCTGCTACCTGGATCGGAAGGAGCCGATTCATTTCCGGAAGTGCCAGATTACCGATACCGAGGTGGAGGATGGCGTATATGCAACTCTGATCAAGGTGGTTTACACCGATCACGGCATGGAAAAGACCTTCGAGGGTGTCGGAAACGGACCGATCGATGCAGTACAGCGCGGTTTGGAGAAAGAGCTTGGTATCAATATCAAGGTTCTGGACTACAACGAGCACGCACTGCGCTCCGGTTCCAATGCACAGGCAGCATCCTATATCCATTTGATGGATCAGGATTCCGGCCGTGTGACCTACGGTGTTGGCGTCAGCTCCAACATTACCAAGTCTTCTATCCGCGGTATCTTCAGTGCGGTTAACAGACTGTTCTATATGTAAGTGTTCGTGAAAATTGGATAATATAAATTATACCGGGAGAGTTGTATCTTCCGGTATAATTTTGGGCTCTAAGTCAATAGTTGGGGTGGTATTCCTTGAAATACCGCCCCACTCTTAGGTTTTGGGACAATAAAAAAAGCCAGAGTGCATGATTTTTCAATCATACACTCTAACATTTATTATAGAACCGTATAGACCATAGTGGGCTTGTTGGAAATAAAGCAGCTGTGATTGGCTTATTACGGTCTGGGACCGCCGGTCTGTCCCGGCTGCAGACTGGTATCACCAGAAGAACCGCCTGGTGTAGAAGCTGTTCCGGAAGGATTGCCGGGAACAGAAGAACCGGCAGAGCTGCTGCTTCCAGAAGCGCCAGGGCCGCTGTTTACATAGCCGCTGTTGTCATTGGAAGAACCGCCTACGGTAATCGTACCGTTGTTAGAGCCATTATTCTGGTTGGAGGAACCGCCATTGGAATTCTGGTTATTGTTCTGGCTGTTCTGGTTGCTGTTGTAAACGTTGTTGGTGGCGCCGCCGTTGGTGGTGCAGGCTCCGTTTGCTGCAAACTGATAGTTGGTTCCGCCGATATTCATGGTAGTACCAGCTACCATACGTCCGTCAGCAGCCGGATCGAAGTAATAATATACACCGTCTACAATGACCCATCCGGTCTGGCGATGTCCGGACTCATTGAAGTAGTAGTAATAGCCGTCAATCACAGAAACTCCGGTGGTCATGCGGCCGCTGCCCGGATCCATGTAATACTTGTTGGTTCCGTCGCTGAGCCAGCCTAAAAGCATTTTGCCGTCGGTATGGAAATAGAAATAATATCCGTCTACCTTCTGCCATCCGGTCTGCATTTTTCCGTCAGTTCCAAACAGATACCAGTTTCCGTCAACCTCACAGGCTCTGTTGACAATGCATTTGCCGTCAGACGGGTTAAAGTAGAATTTGCCGCCGTCAATTGTCTGCCATCCGGTTACCATAGCACCGTCACTGCCCATGTAGTAATAGTCAGAGCCGATGTTGACCCAGCCATTTTTATGCATGGTTCCGTCTGTCAGGGTGTAGTAATATTTGCCGCCGTCCTGAACCCATCCGGTTGCCATCAGGCCGTCTGCCTGGAAGTAGTACCAGTTGTTGTTGATCTGTTTCCATCCAGTCACCATCTGACCGGTAGAAAGATCCGTGTAATAATATCCGTTGGATGCGTTAACCCAGCCTTTATGCAGGGAACCGTCAGAATCATAGTAAACATAAGTGTTGCCGCTCTGAACCCATCCGGCTGCGGCATAGGCAGAAAAACTGGAAGCAAGAGTCATCGCTCCCATCATGCCGGCCATAGCAACGGCAGTCAGACCTCGTCTGTTTTTCATAGTCGAAACCTCCTTGTGATGCTTAATCATTTAAAAATATTGAACTGATTTTTATTATAGCACATCAGAGAATGGAAATAATAACAATTTTATTACAATATTTGTAAAAATTTATGCTATTTCGGATCAAATGCTGTCCGGATTTTCTTTGGAAGAAAAGAGCTGCTTCCAGAGAATGTCTGCTTTTTTATAATAATCCTTTGCATACCGATACATAATCAAAGTATATTCTCCAAATTCTTCGCCCAGAGAAGCCTTGTAAATGGCCCAGAGAGCCCAAAGAAATCCGCCGAGAGCTGCATAAGAATAGATTACCATCCGTTCTTCGTCAGTGGCCGGACGTTCCAGATAAAGCTCTGCAAGCTGGTTCATCTGCTCTTCCTTATAATATACATAAATAGCGCACATGCTGATGTCAATCAGCGGATCACACATTCCTGCATATTCCCAGTCAATAAGGCGTATTGAACCGTCTGGAAGACAGAGAAAATTATCGGGATTGCTGTCAATGTGAGAAAGGGTTTTCGGGCGGTTCAGGCGTTCCAGCCGATCCATAAGCCGATCCATCTTTTCCCGGACAGAATCGTAATCTTCAAAAAGGGTTCCCTTTCCGGCCATGCAGATCCTCTCGTAAAAATCAATTCGCTCCCGAATATCAAAGGAATGGCTGACTGTGATTTCAGAACCGTGAAGTTTTCTGAGAATGGCCATGCAGGCTTTCATTTCTTCCGGATGATCTGCCCGCGCATTGTGAGAGCCTTCATAATATTCAGAGATTTTATAACCAGTCCGGCTGTCCAGATAAACCACGTGCTCGGAAATCCCCAGATCACGGATTGCCTCGTAGGAAGCGGCTTCCTGCCGCCGGTTTACCAAAAGCTCAGAACCGGGGCCGGGAATTCTGCAGATATAATGGCGATCCTTTATCTGAAAGAGAAAGGATTTGTTTGTCATGCCGGATTTCAGACAGCGGATATTGTGGATATCGGATTCGGGAATCTGGAAAACGGTGGATACCAGTTCCAGAGCCTTGTTGTCTGAGCGTGTCTGATATCTGGGATCAAACTGTCTGAGCTCTTCCAGATTTTCAAATTCATACACCTGATTTTCCGGCTGGCGGTTAATATCCATTTCCAGGTGATGAATATTCTGCATCAGAACATGTTCCCAGTAAAACTGTTCTGTTCCAGGTGTGTGATAAGCCTTTTCCAGAAGCGGAAGAAACTTGTCGGAAAATTCTCTGGAAAAATAGACGGGGCCATACATAACCCAGCAGTCTCTGCCTCCGATTTGTACATCGGTAATTCGTCCCTTCTTATTATAAGAAAGAACCCACTCTGAAGTTTCTCCTTCCATATAAGAAGAGGCATACCAGGCGCCGCATTCGTAAGAATGGAACATATTTTCCCGCAGCCAGTTATCTGAGGAGAGTACATACATATTCCGGCCCTGAAGCACTTTTCTTGCTCTGTAGATAGTTGCCAGGGTATTTTTGCAGGAATATTCCGGGTTATAAAGCAGCTTTACCTGGTATTTGTCGATCAGGTATTCAAATTTTTCCTTTAAATAGCCTACAGCGATGGTAATATCATAAACACCGGCTTCGTGAAGCTGACGGATTTGCCGTTCAATCATTCGTTCTCCAAATACCTCCAGAAGCCCTTTGGGGGTTTCAAAAGTCAGGGGAACAAAACGGGAGCCAAAGCCTGCGGCAATAATCAAGGCTCCGTCCACTTGAAAGTTCTGAAGAAACTCCAGTCCTTTATCTGTCAGCTCGCAGGTACCGGCCATACTTTTTCCCGGTGCCAGAAGTTTGTTTTGAATACATTCCTTAATTAATGTGTTTACTGTGCCAAGAGACAAATCCATTTTCTGTGCAAGCTCTCTCTGGGTACAGTGGGGATTCTCTTTTAAATAACGGCATATCAGGCCAGTTCGATTCATGGTTCTTCTCCTTTTATAATCGACAGTCACTGTGTTCAAAAAAGATAAAATATCAAAACTAATGAACAGTATAGCACATCATGGGATAAAATCCCAGTGAAAAAGCGGATTGTACGAATATTAATACAAATTATGGGGAAAATATGGTATTTGTAAGAATTTCGTAAGAAAACGCTTAGGGTTTCGTTATAGCATTTCCGGAAAAAGTATATTATACTGTCAAGTGTGATGGAGAGGTGGTAACTTCCCGGAAATATCAGCAGTTGGCATTTATTCCAATCTTAAGAAAAAATGTAAAAAACTATTGATAATTTACCTTACAGGAAGTATAATTACCTCGTAATGCAATTTAGGAATTTCGAAAGAATTTCAAAAA
>OHPB01001302.1_pt1 | contig 13321 bp, 9 predicted proteins | sample 1577621 | NCBI WGS metagenome assembly OHPB01 (sample SAMEA3879577, study PRJEB24766) | human gut metagenome | biome: human-associated habitat; feature: feces | place: USA | collected 1985/1987 | reverse complement strand
ACAGAAAGCGGCGAAGGTAGCGGGAAACAGCTTATTCCTTGGAGTGATTATTTATGCAGTCTGTCTGTTGTTCGGCGTATTCGGTGTGAAAGCATATATTTCCTCACAGACCGGTGATCCGCAGGTCATCTCTATGGGAATTAGCTATCTGCGTATCTGCTGTGTGCTTTCGTTTGGAATTATTTTCTTTTCGTTATTTGAGAAGCTGCTGCAGGCAACGGGACGTTCCCTTTACTCTACGATTGGTCAGGTCGTAGGTGCTGTGGTAAATATCATTCTTGATCCGATCATGATCTATGGAATCGGACCGGTTCCGGAAATGGGAGTCGAGGGTGCAGCTTATGCAACGGTGATCGGACAGATTGCATCGGCAGTGCTATTATTCATCTTCCATAAGAAATTCAACAAGGAATTTGAACAAGGAATTACCTATATGAAACCGGATGGCACGATTATATGCGGGATATATTCCATCGGACTTCCGGCAATCATTGCACAGGCACTTATGTCAATCATGGTGTATGTGATGAACCTGATCCTGAAATTCAACGCAGCCGCCCAGACGGCATACGGACTTTTTTATAAAGTACAGCAGTTTGTGCTTTTCTTAGCGTTCGGACTGCGTGATGCAATTACACCGATCATTGCGTTTGCCTATGGAAGGGGGAGCAAGAAGCGGATCAACGAAGGAATCAGATATGGCCTGATGTATACAATTGTTTTGATGGCTGTCGGAATTTTGATTACGGAGCTTTTCCCGGAATCATTTGCCGGATTATTCAATGCAGGGCAGTCGAGAGAATATTTTATAGATGCGATGCGTATTATCTCGATCAGCTTCCTTTTCGCAGGCGTCAACGTCGCGTATCAGGGAATCTATCAGGCGTTAAACGGTGGTATCGAGTCGCTCGTGATTTCGCTGCTTCGGCAGCTTGTAATCATTCTTCCGCTCGGGGGTGTATTCTCCATCTTCGTTCGTAACGGGCAGATGGGCGTGTCACTCATCTGGTGGGCATTTCCGATTACAGAGTTTCTTTCGTGTCTGGTCGGCTATATGCTTTTGAAGAGAATTAAGAAATACAGGGTTGGAGAGATAACGGACGAGAAAAAAGGGTAAAATTCTGGAAAAATAAAAAGTTACTCTCTTAACTTGATGTAAACGTAATTACATAGTATAGTTATGTCCAAATACCAATGACAGCTATCATAATTGGAGATATTTTTGATCGCGATGGAAGCAGATATTTTATTATGGATTCAAAATAATATACGGAATGATGTGTTGACCCCGATTTTCAAGTTTGTTACGACACTTGGAAATGCGGGAATGATCTGGATTGTCCTCTCTGTGGGATTGCTGATCCCGAAGAAGACAAGGCGCGTCGGCGTGCTGGCGTTAGTTTCTCTTTCCTTCTCGGCTTTGATTGATAATGTGATCTTGAAGAACGTCGTTGCGCGGACAAGACCATACGACGTGATCGAAGGACTCACCAGTCTGGTCGGTTCGCAGAAGGATTATTCATTCCCATCCGGGAACTGCCGAAGAAGCTTGGAATTCCGATTTTAGTTTTTGCGTGTCTGATGGGATTATCCCGGTTGTATGTCGGTGTGCATTATCCATCGGATGTACTGGGCGGAGTCCTGATTGGTACTGGCGTCGCACTGCTTACTCATTGGTTCGGTACCGTCTGGATAGAACAAAAGGTATAAAACGAAAGAAGGAATAACGATGTGGATTGCATTTGCATTCGGCTCTGCGCTGTTCGCAGGACTGACCGCAATCTTAGCAAAATGTGGAATTAAGAATACAGATTCCAATGTCGCAACGGCGATCCGGACAATTATAGTCCTGATCTTTTCATGGATTATGGTATTCGTTGTAGGAGCACAAAAAGGGCTTGCAGATATATCCGGAAAGACGTTACTTTTCCTGATCTTCTCCGGTCTGTCGACGGGCGCTTCGTGGCTTTGCTATTTTAAGGCACTGCAGCTTGGTGATGTGAATAAGGTAACACCGATTGATAAATCGAGCACGATTCTTACGATGCTTCTGGCATTTATCCTGTTACGGGAAGCATTGTCTCCACTCAAGGTGGCTGCGATGATTGCGATTGGTGTGGGAACATATCTTATGATTCAGAAGAAGGAAACCGAAGAAAAAAAACAGGATGGCAAATGGCTGATCTATGCGATTGGTTCCGCGGTATTCGCCAGTCTGACTTCGATCCTTGGAAAGGTTGGAATCCAGGATGTCAACTCGAATCTTGGAACGGCGATCCGGACGATTGTGGTACTCATCATGGCATGGGTGGTTGTGTTTGTGACCGGAAAGCAGCATACCTTAAAGCAGATCGACAAATCAAGCTGGATATTCTTAGTATTATCCGGAATTGCAACCGGTGCTTCGTGGCTTTGTTATTACCGGGCATTACAGACCGGACCGGCAAGCGTGGTTGTACCAATCGATAAGCTTAGTATCTTAGTTACGATTGCATTTTCCTATGTCGTATTTCATGAGAAATTAACGGCAAAGGCGGGTATCGGTCTAGTGTTGATTGTTGCCGGAACGCTGCTGTTGTTGCTCTGGCGAGCTTAATCTTCAGGATATGAAGAAGGCTGCCGAGTTCAGGGGAGTCCAAGACTTATTCTTGATAAAAAGGTAGAATCTGTTTCCATGCGGGGGATAATCTGTTGGTTGCAGGTAGTTTGTCAGTTTAAATATTTTTTGCGATAGTCACTCGGCGACATGGAGACGTATTTTCGGAAAACACGGGAAAAATGCCCCGGGGAAGAAAAGCCGAGATCCAGACTGATGGCGGTCAAAGGTTTATCTGTGTAGCGGAGGAGGTGTTTTGCCTCCTCTGTTTTCCGGTTAAGTATAAAATCTGTGAGCGTGATATTACTTTCTGCCTTAAATCGTTTTGAGAGATATGATCTGCTCATATAAAATTCTTTTGCCATGGCTTCCACCGTAATCGTTTCTGACATATGATGGTCAATATAGTTTGCTACATCTGAAACAAGCTGTGATTTTGCCCCTGCTTCCTGTAACTGGTTTACACGCCTGGCAAAGTCTATGAGCATACGATAACGAAGATTGATAATCCTTGAATAATCATTTGATGATTCGCATTTCTGTATGTAGCTGTCACTCAGTGTGAATGCATCATCGGGATTCATGCCACCGTGGATAGCCGAACGTGAAACAAGCGTAGTTGTAGCGATAAAGGTATCCTTTAATTGACGAAGCTGATTGTCGGACATCGTACCAATCTTCAGAGCTGTAGATTTCTCAATCACTCCTGTTAAGGCCATATAATCGCCTTTTCGAACCATATTCATCACATTCTGTTCGAAATCATAAGTGTTGTGGAGTGTTATGCTTTGAGTTGTCTCATCGGAGAAAAACATGTCAGCATCATGCTTGTTCATTGATTCTATAAACTGCTTTTGTATGGCATCGTCAATAAAAACATCATGAAGGAAGCATTTCTCATTGTTCAGTATGTAATTCAAAAGACACAGAAGCTGCATAAGGCTTTCTAATGGTATGTGGGTGATATCCTGCATGGCGATTATAAAATCATCGATATCGTCACCCGGTATGTCCAATTGCATGGCGAGATCTCGTAGTGTTGGCGTGGAGTTTGGAACCTGGCTTGTCGGCCCGATTACAATTTTATAATTATCGGAATTAACAATGCCATAGTAGCAAAAATGTGCGGTCATGAAATAACCGACGTGGTCAGTAATTTTTAAAATGTCTGCCTGGTAGATAGACACAGGATCTTTAATAAGGTTGACTGTGGAGTGATAAAAAATAAGTGTATTGTTTTTATAAATACGTGTCGGAATTCCGAACAGACTGCCGGTGATTGTACCAATATAATCGTAATCAATGGATTGCATGGCTGGCTCCTCCTTATGAATATGGACACAATTATACTATTGTGAACACATATGTGCAAGAAATACGAAAAAAATAGTGATAGAATCCGGAAGGATAAAAAATATAAGAAAGGAACCTATGATTTATGTACACAAAAAATGCAAAAAAGAAAATTGAAAACATGCCATTACAGGAACGAATAGCCTATGGCTACAAAAAAGTAATTATGCTGATGCTTATTTCAGGGCTGCTTTCCATAATAGCGATAGGCGTACTGCTTGCGGATCTTTTGAATTATGTGCAGAAAATCAATGCTTCAGACATAGCAGTGAAAATGTGCAGAGTGAATGTAAATGCTGCTGCAAGAAATATAAGGGAAATGGCGTTGGATGACGATGAAGCTTCTTATGATGACTATGAAAAGACAATAACAAAGCTGCTTGCAGATGTTGATGCCCAGCTAAAAATAATAAAAGAAACCGGGGTTGTCTCAGAAGAAAATTATACAGAATATGCTACAGCATTATCCGATTGGGAAGACATAAGCACATCCATTATAGAGGAAATACGACAGGGACAGAACCAAAAAGGTGTAGAGGATATCCTTACCAAATGTACCCCTGCATTGAATAAATTAGTTGATATTGCTTTGAAATTAGATGATATTACAGACATAGCCAGCGATAAGGCAGTCAGAAATACCGTATTATGTGCTATTTTCGGTGTTGCCTTCATTATATTCTTTATAAGTCTGGCGTGGATAAATTCAAGAAAAACCAGCAAAAAAGTACTTTCGAGCATTTTGGAGCCATTGCATGCCATCGAAGATGTTGCAAAGGAGCTGACAGAAGGAAACTTACACAGCATGTTGGAGTATCGTTCGGAAGATGAAATCGGACGATTGGCACATAGCATGCGTAAATCTATCCGGATCCTGGGCTCTTATGTAGATGATATAGACCGCGCAATGAAGCTGTTTTCAGAGGGAAATTTTGATGTGCAGCCGAATGTGGAGTGGAAGGGAGATTTTGTTGGAATCCTAAATTCCTTTATGGCATTTGAAGAAAGTATGGCGGCTATGGTAAAGGGAATACAGACGGTTTCGGATCAAGTGTCCGGTGGTGCAGAACAGGTGTCATCCGGGGCAACTGAGCTGGCAGATGGAGCAACGAACCAGGCAGCAGCGGTAGAGGAACTGACGGCAACGGTAGAGAATGTTTCGGAACAAGTTCAACAAAACTCACAGGCTGCAAGTAAGATAAGTACAAAGGTAGTGGCACTTGGAGACGATATTTTGGAAAACAATGCCAAGATGCGTGAGATGGTAAAGTCTATGCTTGAAATTAAAGACGCATCCATACAGATAGAAAAAATTATTGAAACCATCAATGATATTGCATCACAGACAAATCTTCTTGCATTAAATGCGTCTATTGAGGCAGCGAGAGCCGGAGAAGCGGGGAAAGGATTTGCGGTTGTTGCCAATCAGGTAAACCAGCTTGCAGATCAGAGTGCACAGGCAGTAAAGGAATCGGCTGCTTTGATCAAAACATCCGTGAATGCGGTTGGAAAAGGGGTTTCATTTGCCGAGGAGACTGCACAGCAGCTGGAGATAATTGCACAAAACTCTAAGATTATTACCGGAGAGGTATCCGATATTGCGGATACGCTTGCAAATCAGACAGTCGAAATACAGCAGATCAATGAAGGAATAGAGCAGATCAATGATGTTGTACAGAGTAATTCTGCAACGTCGGAAGAGTGCGCTGCGGCGAGCATGGAGATGAACGACGAAGCAGATCATTTACGGAATATGATACAGGAAATCAAAGTGGCTGAATTTAATAAATAGGTAGAAGCATGCGTAATATTATATTTAAAGGATAGTTATGTTATGAAAGAACATAAAGATGGAATGCTTTCAAACGTTGATTTTAATAATATAATAGAAATAATCGAAGCATCTAGCCATTCCTTTTGTTTCGTGATAGAATAAGACATTCAATGAAATCGGAGGAATAGATATGAGTAACGAAAGCAAGCGCTGTAAGGTGCACTATACAGGAACATTCAACGATGGAACAAAGTTTGATTCATCTTATGATCGCGGCGAGCCACTCGAGTTTGTATGTGGTGCAGGCATGATGATCAAAGGATTCGATGAAGCAGTGAAGAATATGAATATCGGCGAGATCGTCGATGTACATCTGATGCCGGAAGAAGCTTACGGTATGCCGGATCCGGCGAATATCATCACAGTTGCATTCGAAGATATGCCTGGTTCTGAGAACTTAGAGATTGGCAATCAGGTTTATCTGACAACTCCATATGGACAGCAGTTTCCGGTGAAGGTCGTGGATAAAGACAAGGAGACTATCACCTTTGATGCCAACCATGAGATGGCAGGTAAGGAACTGAATTTCAAGATTGAGCTGCTTTCTGCAGAATAAAGATCAACAAAAAAGGGGCTGTGCACGAATTACTTAGTGCACAGCCCCTTTTCCTTGTTCTATAAGGATTGCTTATATGCATTTCCCCATGCAACCATGGAATCTAAAATCGGCTTTAAGGATTCACCAAGCTCGCTCAATGCGGATTCTACTCTGGGCGGAACTTCTGGGTCTTGGCATCGGTATCCCTTGCACAGTTTATTCTGGAATCCGGTTATGGAAAGAGTGAGCTTGCACAGGGAGCGAACAACGTATTCGGGATGAAATGTAGTTTGAGTGAAAACACATGGAGTGGTTCCGCATGGGATGGGAAAAGTACTCCGAGCGAATTTAATAATGCCAATCAATTTACCCTTGGATGTCTCTTTTGGAATACCTGCGGTTTTTTTGTGTAAAAGATTCAAAAAAAGGAGTTCAGGAAGAATGATTGCACTATTCACTTGCAATCAATAGATTTGATTATTTGAATAATGGGACATAATTAGTTCATAACGCATCAAAACCATTGAAACAATGCACCGAAAGAGGTACAATCCATATCGGATAATAACGAAGGAGGTTCTGTGATGAGTGGAACCAAAAAAACTGGCGCTTCTAAGAATATGGCAGATTCTAAAAGAATATAGCGATTATAATCATCCTCTTACCCAAGAAGATATTGCTATATACCTGGAGAGAGACTACGGAATTGTAATTGAAAGAAAAGCTATAAGTCGGAATCTTTCGCTATTGAAAGAAGCCGGAGTAGAAATAGACTCGAGACGCGCTGGAACATATCTTGAAAGAAGAGAGTTCGAAGATTCGGAACTTCATCTGCTTATTGATGGTGTACTTTCAAGCAAGCATATTACTGCAAGTCATTCAAAGGATTTGATTGATCGCATATGCAGTCTGTCCAATAAGTTTTTCAAGGCTAGTGTAAAGCATATTCATTCGGTGAATGACTGGAGTAAAACGGATAATCAGGCGCTCTTTTATAATATTGAGCTGATTGACGCTGCTATTGAAGAAAATAAACAGATACATTTCGATTTCAATAAATATGGAATCGATAAAAAACTTCATAAAACATCGCAGAAGTATGTCAGTCCATATCTCATGTTATTGCATAACCAGAGGTATTATCTTATGGCAAGAGATGAGTATTGGGGTGATATGGCATACTATCGCTTGGATCACATTACTAATATGACAATCACAGATAAAAAAGCGACTCCGCTTCGTGAAAACAAGGGTTATGAGTACGGTATCAACTACAAAGAACTTTCTACCGCCATGCCTTACATGTTTAATGATAAGCTGGAGACGGTAGAGTTCATAGCTGATTCGTTCATTGTTGACGACATCATCGAATGGTTCGGAAAGGATATCAAAATCTCCAAGCTGGACAGTGACGAGAACAAGGTGAGAGTTGGTGTCAAGGCAAGCTCGTTTGCGATGGAGCACTGGGCGATGCAGTATATCAATTATGTGGAAGTAATTGCGCCTGAAGCGCTTCGAAAAAGTATTCAAAATACGCTTGTGAATGGATTAAACAAATATCGTGAAACTGCAAACAATAAATGAGTAGGAGACCGCGGAAATGGATATTGGAACTTTTGAAAAAGTCAAGAAGCAACTTGCGGAGGAATACTTCTACAACAAGTCATTAAGGAATAACATAACAAAGGAATTTGAAGACCGATTAATAGAAGAATACCTTCAAAATGGGCTGATTAGTGATCTCGTGGTTTCCTGGAAAGCGGGTAGATTAATAGAAGATAAAGATAACCCGGGAGATTTTGTACCTGCAAAAAACAAGAATGGAGATTATTATACCGGTTATGGAACAAGTATAGATAGCGAGGAACTAGAGAACTATTTAACAACCGTAGAAAAACGGTGGATTGGGTTGACTTCTGTTGAGCAAGAACAGTTTTCCGAGATTTATACTAAACTGGTACAAGATATATTTGTTCCCAAGAACTTCGGAAGCGTATATATCATCAATCTCATATATTTTCTCTCCAAGGGTAGATTTCCAATATACGATAAATTTGCCCACAAAGCAGCAAAAGCTTTATTCATGGGAAAACAGCCCAATAAAGTCTATGTGGAAAATGCCCCGGGGAAAAATGATATTGAAAATGTTGTCAACATGTACAACGAATACTTGTGGCTGCTTGAAAAGCTTTTTCATAAGTACAGCATAGATAGAATCACTGACAGAGCGTTGTGGGTTTATGGACATGGTGTAAACCCATCTGACACTTAACACTGGGCGAAATATTAGAAAGAGCGCTGGTGAAAGTTTGGATGAAATAGTCATCGGAGAATGCAATAATAAATACTCTTCGACTTACTAAAACAAGCCGATATTTTATATCTTCATAACCGAAAACTGAATGATCATAGCATGGAGCAGGCCGTAAAGATATGGTCTGCTCTTTTTGTGCCCTCAATTTGGTACATTGCTTCTTATATAATGATGTTCGAAAAGGACGTTGAAAAGGAGCTTGTCTATGGGAAAGAAAATCGAGAATACTACAGGTCAGCTTTCCATATTTGACATTCTGGGAATCTCTGAGAGTATTGAAGGCTTTTCCTCTGACGATTTTGGAAAAGCTATAAGCAAACTGCAAAAAGCTCAGAGCAAAGCCATAGAGCGAGAGGAAAATGAGCGCCGACGTAGGGAAATGGAAGAGGCTGAAAGAAAAGCCAGAGAGGAAAAGGCTAGACAGGATGCACATATTCAGGAAGTAACCTGTATGGATTTGCCGTTGGACTGGAATAATGTATTTAATTCGGATGTGCGGACTCAGGGCGTGCATACAGACAGTATTTCCGATGCACTTATTCTCTGTCTGTCAACTCTGGGGAAAGTGGATATAGAATACATTGCATCCATAACCGGTGTGGATTACAAGACTGTCATTTCAACACTCAAGGGGTCAATTTACCAGAATCCTCTCACCTGGGGGGAATGTTTCTATAAAGGTTGGGAAACAGCTGAAGAATATCTTTCAGGTAACCTTATGCGCAAATGGAATGCTGCAAAAGAAGCAAGTAAAGAATACAATGGTTATTTTGATGATAACGTCAAAGCAATTGAAAAAGTACTGCCACCTACGGTGGCAACAAAAGATATTTATATTACGCTCGGATCACCTTGGGTTCCGACGGATGTAATTGACGATTTTATCGTGCATCTTTTTGGAGATCCTCTTAGATATTACGATTATTATAGTGATCGGGATACAGTTATGGAGAGCTTTAAGACCATTCATGATGAAATCACCGGGACATGGGAAATTCCAGGAAAATCAAGGTACAATCACAGTACAGGTGTTAGTCAGACCTACGGAACAGACAAGATTGAGGCTCTTCATATTCTCGAAAAAACATTGAATATGAAAACTATTGCTGTAACTGATGAGATCTACTGCCCGACCAATGCCTCCGGGAAAAAACGTGTGATTAATAAAGCGGAGACCCTTGCGGCTATTGAGAAGCAGCAAAAGCTAATCAAGGCTTTTCAAAATTGGGTATGGAAAGATGATGTACGCAAAGAACGACTTGAAATCATATTCGAGAATAATTTCAGCTGTGTTCGCAAGCGCATATTTGATGGCTCATTTTTGGAATTTCCAAATATGTCCAGTAGCATAAGCCTATATCCGTATCAAAAAGACGCGGTGGCAAGAATTATTTTCACACCGAATACATTACTTGCACATGACGTTGGTGCTGGGAAAACATATGTTATGATTGCCGCCGGACAGGAAATGAGGAGGATGGGACTTTCGAAGAAGAATATGTATGTTGTACCAAACAACATTGTCGGACAATGGAAAAATATTTTTTCAATGATGTATCCCGATGCGAAGCTGCTTTGCGTAGATCCGAAAAACTTTAGTCCAGGGAAGCGTGAAAAGGTGCTCGAACGTATCAGAACCGAGGACTTTGATGGAATAATAATTGCTTACAGTTGTTTTGAGCAGATACCATTGTCAAAGGATTACTACATTGAGAAGCTAAAAGAAAAGAAAAAACAGATTTCAAGTCTTGCAACACAAAAAGGCAAGGCCACCAGTAAGTTGAAAAAGAAAAAAGAGGCTCTCGAAAAAACACTATCAGAAATTACTCTTGCCATTGACGATATGTATGATACGGTCTATTTTGACGAGCTTGGAATTACAAGACTCTTCGTTGATGAGGCGCACAACTTCAAAAATGTTCCATTCGAAACGAAAGCCAATAAGGTGCTTGGAATCAACGGGAAAGGCTCAAAAAGATGCCAGGACATGATGGACAAGGTTCATATGGTACAGAGGAAAAATGATGGAAAAGGAGTCGTACTCGCAACCGGCACGCCCATTACAAACTCAATTACAGATGCCTATATAATGCAGCAGTATTTGCAGAGCGGCGAGCTAGCAATGTTGGATCTTCAAAGTTTTGATGCCTGGATCGGAATGTTTGCAGAAAGAAATACCGAGTTTGAGATTGATATCGACACAAGTAGTTACAGACTGGCTACACGGTTTGCAAAATTTCATAATCTCCCGGAGCTTACTTCACTATTTTCGGGCATTGCGGATTTTCACCAGTTGGATGACACTGCGGGCATTCCCATACATGACGGCTATTGTGATGTGCTGGTTTCCAAGACAGCTGATTTTGCGGATTATCTTGAAAATATATCACAAAGGGCAGATGATGTAAGACAAGGCATAGTCAGCCGTAAAGATGATAATATGCTGAAAATTACCACTGATGGCAGGAAAGCGGCGTTGGATCTTAGGCTCGTAGATTCGTCTGCAACTTTTTCTTACCAGTCCAAGGTGGCAAGATGCTCAGAAAATGTAGCTGATATCTACTTTAAGAATTCTAAGAACAAAGCTACGCAATTGATTTTCTGTGATACTTCTACTCCGAAGGCTGATTTCAATATCTATGACGAATTAAAAGAAAGGCTCATGTGTTTAGGTGTTCCTGAATCTCACATTGCATATATCCATGATGCTGAAACCGAAACTAAAAGGTCACAGCTGTTTATGAATGTTCGAAATGGTGACATTCGCATTTTGCTCGGCTCAACTTTTAAACTCGGACTGGGAGTAAATATTCAGGACAAATTGATTGCACTGCATCATATAGATGTTCCGTGGAGACCTGCTGACATGACTCAGCGTGAAGGTCGCATTCTGCGTCAAGGCAATACGTACAAGAAAGTATATATCTACAGATATATTACGGAAGGAAGCTTTGATGCATACTCGTGGCAGCTGCTTGAAACAAAGCAGAGGTTTATTGCTGACTTGCTTTCGGGGTCGCTTACGGCGCGTAGCGGAGCGGATATAGAAGATACTGTTCTTGATTATGCGGAAGTAAAGGCTTTGGCTACCGGAAATCCGCTTGTGAAGAAGAGAGTTGAGGCAGCAAACGAACTGACAAGATATCTTGTTCTTCAGCGTAAGTTTGTTGATTCGCGTATACGTATAGAAAAAGAACTTCTTGAAATCCCTGGGAAATTGAGCCATCAGAAAGAGATGATTCAAAAATGCGAAGAGGATCTGACGTATTACCGGAATTGGAGAGCAGCAAACCCGCCAGTAACTGAGAATAAGCAGAAAAAGGAAGAAGCTGAAAATAGAAAGGTACTACGTGAGTATATCACTGCTGAACTAAAAAAATATACTCATGAAATAAAAGAAAAAAAGCTCATGACTTATCGCGGTTTTTATGTAGTTCTTCCGGCGAACATGAGTCAAGAAAAGCCGTACGTCTGGCTTATAAGACATGGTAAATATTATGTTGAACTGGGGGATACGGAAATCGGCAATCTTGTTCGCATAGATAATTATCTCGACACACTGGAGAATCATTTGGAAAAACTAAATGTTGGTTTGGCTAAATTGCAGGAAAGGGAGCTAGATCTTAAAAAAGAACTTGCTAAAGATGAAAATTATGGAGAACAGATTGAACATTACAGAAAAGAAGTGGAAAAACTTGATAAGGAACTTGGAGTGGATAAAAAATGAGTAACGTAAAATTGACAAATATCCCGTCTATGAATGTCGAGAAAATGGTAGGTGCTCTATCGAACGCTTATAGCACAGTGATTAAGAACGGACTACTGGTGAAAACAATGCCTTCCGTAATGCTATGGGGGCCTCCTGGTGTTGGCAAATCGCAGGCGGTAAGACAGATAGCAAGGGAAATTGAGCAGAACGCTGAGAAAACAGTTAATGTAACAGATGTTCGTCTGTTATTGTTTAATCCGATTGACCTGAGAGGCATTCCTACATCTAATGCGGATAAAACTTTGGCAATCTGGCTTAAACCGCAGATCTTTCAGATGGATCCAAGTGATGAAGTCATAAATATTCTTTTTCTGGATGAGATTTCTGCTGCTCCACAGTCTGTTCAAGCTGCGGCTTATCAGATTACTCTCGACAGAGTTGTCGGAGAACATAAGTTGCCAGACAACTGCATTGTTATTGCCGCAGGCAATCGTACTACGGATAAATCGGTGGCTTTCAAAATGCCGAAGGCACTTGCAAACAGACTTATGCATATTGAAATCGAAGGCAACTTTAATTCTTGGAAGGAGTGGGCAATCGGTTCCGGAATAAACGACAAAGTGATAGGTTTCTTGTCTTTCAGGCAGAATTATCTAATGGGTTTTGATTCTGGTAGTGATGATCTGGCATTTCCGACCCCTCGTGCATGGGAAATGGTAAGTAATATTCTGAACGGAATTGATGATGACATCGACAGTATGTATTCGCTGATTGCAGGGATCGTCGGTACCGGCGTGGCTGTGGAGTTCAGAACATGGGCAAAGGTATATAAGGATTTGCCGGCTATTGACGATATCTTTGACGGGAAAATGCCGGATTTGCCACAGAATACAGACGCAATGTATGCGCTTACGGCTTCAATGACATCTTATGCGAGAGAGCATAAAGATGAGATGAACCGTATTGCAAACTCAATC
>OHPB01001286.1_pt1 | contig 13417 bp, 8 predicted proteins | sample 1577621 | NCBI WGS metagenome assembly OHPB01 (sample SAMEA3879577, study PRJEB24766) | human gut metagenome | biome: human-associated habitat; feature: feces | place: USA | collected 1985/1987 | reverse complement strand
AGAACCGGACGGGCCATCAGCCCATAGAAATATTAGAAATGTGATATGCTTTTTTCAAAATGATCTTATTCTTCTATATTACTTTATTGCATACCGTTCTTCCCCCAACAGCTTCTTTACCACGGTTTCATGAATCCCTGTCAGATATGCAATTTCATCCATTGTCTTTCCTTTTCGTTTTAAAGAATTCACGATTCTCCTCTGTTCATTTCTTATACCTTGCTTCTTTCCGATTTTTTCTCCGCGTTCCTGTCCGATCTTCTCTCCAACTCTCTCTCCATCCCTATAAATCTTATCCATCTCTCTGCACATAAAATTCACCCCTTCTCTTGTCCTTTTTAATCGAAACACCTGTTTCTGCAGCACAGAATGATACATCTCTTCCGGCGATTTGCAATGAAAATCATGCATCAGCCTGCCCAGCTCTGTGTCCTCCTGATTTTTTGAATCCACATAAATGATGTGAGCGCTGTCTGGAAAATCCTTTCCGTTTTCACGGATTTTTCTGCTGATGTGATAAATCGGCAGATGATACCCCAGCGCATCTGTCTCTGTAATAAATATGACATAGCTGGTTGGAAGCTTCTGATACACTTCCCCCGGCTCCAGAAAATTCATATCCAGTAATCCGCTGTGATATCTGGCCCGCTTCGGAGATGCGCCTTCTCTTTTTTGCTGAATTTCCACATTATAGAGGTTGTGATCGCTGTCCACAGCCACACAGTCCAGTATTGCCGACCTGCCCTGCAGATTCTTATAATCTGCCTGCAATCTCTGATCAACGACCTTCAGCTGGTCTTTATTCAGAATAATCCGCAGCACCTCCTCTGTACATTTCGGATTTTTCAGCACAGCCCGCATAAAACTGTCGCTCATCAGCGTAAGATCCTTTAGAATCTCCCGGTATCGCTCAAAACGGTCTTCCAGTTCCCGATCCGATTCCTTTTCCGAAACGGAATACGGCATAGACATACCGGAAGTTATCCGGGATTCCAGGCTGGCTTTCTCGTTTTTTTCCATTGTGTTTGTGGGTGTTGACAGGCGTTCCGCCTCCCGTTTGACTGCCGGATTGCTCTTTTGATGATACTTCCGGCTGTTTTCTTTTGACTGTTTCTGTCTCATTTTTCGCCTCCTGTCTGTTATGGCAGAAAGCAGTTTTTCCGCCTTCCGCATTTGCAGCTGCAGAAGACCCTTGAATCTCCGGTCTTCTGCTTCATAAATTGGTGATTGTAAGCATAGACCTTTCAAAAATGATTCCAAGACAGAACCGGACGGGCCATCAGCCCATAGAAATATTAGAAATGTGATATGCTTTTTTTCAGTTTAGCACAAGAATACAGCCGGTGCAAGCAGAATGTTCTCTTTCCATTCAGGTTTCGTTTATGCCCTAAAGCTTTACGCTTCTGCTCACTCTGCTTCCTTCCATGAAAAATTCTCCGGTACAGTGCTCCGGCTCCGCATCCCAGCCAGCCTCCCAGAGTATTATGGAAAAAATCGTCCAGCTCGCTGAATCCGGTTCCTGTGACATACTGGATGGTTTCTACCAGCACAGAAAGGAAAAAACACAAAATAACAATCCGAACCGTTTTCCAGGGTCTGTCCGGAACCGTCTGCCAGAGCAGAAATCCCAGAGGCACAAACAGAAGAATATTCCCCACAATAAAATACCAGTATCTCCAGTTTCCCGTAGCAAGAGCTGCCTTCAGCGTCCAGAAAAGCTCCAGAGAAAATTCCGGCTCCTTACCGCCGCTTCTTCCCAGAACTGTCGCACATAATATAGTAAAAACATAAAACCAGAGAAGTCCTTTCCACAAAAATTTCCCCGGTTCGTCAACCGTATTTTTCCTCAAATGTTTTCCCGCGTTTCTTCCTGAATAAGTATTATTTCTCCTTCCTGCGCATGAATACACAAAAAGGGCTTTCCGTCTCCGAAAAGCCCTGATCTCCAGGATCACAGCGCCCAGAAGGCAGATGAGGGCCACCGTCCCTGTCAGGCGATAATCCACCCCCAGATACGGATTCCAGTCATCCCATGTCATCTGCATTCCTCCTGCCATTGTCCAATATCCTCGTCTTTCTTTTCCTTACCTTAAATTTTTACCGTACTACCTTTGCAATATCCACTAAAGTCAGCTCTCTTGCTCTGTTTTCCAGACTGGTTGCCAGAGCGGCAGCCGTATCCAGACTTGTCAGCACATGAACTCCGGTCTCAATGGCATTGCGGCGGATAATAAAGCCGTCCCTGCTTCTGTCTGCTCCCTGATGAGGAATATCAATGATCAGGTCAATCTCATGTCCCAGGATCAAATCCAGAATATTGGGAGATTCCTGTTCCAGCTTACGCACAGAAAAGGCCTTGACTCCATGATCATTCAGAACCTGTGAGGTACCGCGGGTAGCAAAAATCCGGTATCCTACATTCTGGAAACGGCGGGCAATTTCTACCACATCCTCTTTTTCCGAATCCCGCACGGTAATAATCATATTTTTATGTCTGGGCAGCTTAATTCCCGCGCCTTCAAATGCCTTGTACAAGGCCTCGTTAAAGGTTTTCGCAATTCCCAGGCACTCGCCTGTGGACTTCATCTCCGGTCCCAGGCTGATATCTGCGCCGCGGATTTTCTCGAAAGAAAATACCGGCATTTTAATTGCAATATAATCTGCCTTCTTCTGCAGTCCCGGTGTATATCCCAGTTCCCGCAGACTGTGTCCGCAGATCACCTGCGTAGCCAGAGGCACAATGGGAATTCCCGTAACCTTGCTGATATAGGGAACGGTTCTGGAAGAGCGGGGATTTACTTCAATAATGTAAACATCTTCTCCTGCCACAATAAACTGAATATTGATCATTCCCTTTACATGAAGAGCCCTCGCCAGCTTTTCTGTGTAATCCACCAGCTTGGCCTCCACCTCAGGAGTAATACTGGAAGCCGGATATACGGAGATACTGTCTCCGGAATGAACTCCGGTCCGTTCAATATGCTCCATAATTCCCGGAATCAGAATATCCTGGCCGTCACAGACAGCATCTACCTCAATTTCTTTTCCTACAATATATTTATCCACCAGAATCGGATGATCCTGGGCAATCATATTGATAATACCGATAAATTCATCAATATCATGGTCATTGATGCAAATCTGCATTCCCTGTCCGCCCAGCACATAGGAAGGACGTACCAGAACCGGATATCCCAGCTCATTGGCTGCCTTCTTGGCTTCCTCTGCTGTAAATACCGTCTGGCCTGCCGGTCTCGGAATCTGACACTGCTCCAGAATCTGATCGAAAAGTTCTCTGTCCTCAGCCGCATCAACATCCTCTGCTGCTGTTCCCAGAATCGGAACCCCCATTTTCATCAGGGCCTCTGTCAGCTTAATAGCGGTCTGACCGCCAAACTGCACAACAGCGCCGTCCGGCTTTTCAATATCGACAATGCTCTCCACATCCTCTGCTGTCAGAGGTTCAAAATACAGCTTATCTGCAATATCAAAATCTGTACTTACCGTTTCCGGGTTATTGTTGATAATAATGGTCTCATAGCCTTCTTTTTTGAATGCCCAGGTACTGTGTACGGAACAGAAGTCAAATTCGATTCCCTGACCGATACGGATGGGACCGGAACCAAGAACCAGAACCTTTTTCTTTCTGTTTTCTGACGGATCCGGTTCCACCTCGCTGATTCCATCAAAGCAGGAATAATAATAAGGAGTTTCTGCTGCAAATTCAGCCGCACAGGTATCTACCATTTTGTAGGCAGCCCGAATCTGATTTTCATGGCGCATCGCCTTGATTTCCGCTTCTGTTTTTCCTGTAAGACGTGCAATCACATTGTCCGGGAATTCCATCCGCTTTGCTTCCTTTAACAGCTCCGGAGTCAGTTCTTCCTTCTCTAAGGCCTGCTCCATCTCTACCAGAATCGCCAGCTTATCAATAAACCAGAAATCAATTTTCGTAATACTGTGAATGATCTCGTAAGCCATTCCCCGGCGCAGTGCCTCTGCAATCACCCAGATTCTCCGATCATCCACTTTTCCCAGCTGCATCAAAAGAGCCTCATTGTCCAGATGGCTGAAATCATAGGATCTCAGGCAGTCCACATGCTGCTCCAGAGAGCGGATGGCCTTCATCAGAGCACCTTCAAAATTGGTACAAATGCTCATAACCTCTCCGGTTGCCTTCATCTGGGTACCCAGAGTCCGCTTTGCGCTGATAAATTTATCAAAGGGCAGACGGGGCATTTTTACTACACAGTAGTCCAGCATCGGCTCAAAGCTGGCATAGGTCTTTTTCGTAACAGCATTTTTAATTTCATCCAGTGTATAGCCCAGGGCAATCTTTGCAGCAACCTTGGCAATGGGATATCCTGTTGCCTTAGATGCCAGCGCAGAAGAACGGCTGACACGGGGATTTACTTCAATGACACAGTATTCAAAGCTGTTGGGATTTAAGGCATACTGTACATTACAGCCGCCGGTGATCCCCAGCTCTGTAATAATATTTAAGGCAGAGCTTCGCAGCATCTGATACTCCTTATCCCCCAGAGTCTGAGAGGGAGCCACAACAATACTGTCACCGGTATGAACGCCGACAGGATCGATATTTTCCATATTACATACCGTAATCACGTTTCCGGCGCTGTCACGCATAACCTCATACTCGATTTCCTTCCATCCTGCAATACAGCGCTCTACCAGAACCTGGCCCACACGGGAAAGGCGAAGACCGTTTTCCAGAATTTCCCGGCAGGTTTCCCGATCCTCGGCAATTCCGCCGCCGCTTCCGCCCAGAGTATAAGCGGGACGAAGAACCACCGGGTAGCCGATTTCTTCTGCAATCCGAAGACCGTCCTCTACATTTTCCACAATATCAGAGGGAGCAACCGGCTCACCGATTTTCTCCATGGTCTCCTTGAACATTTCCCGATCCTCTGCCTTTTTAATGGTCAGAGCCGTGGTTCCAATCAGGCGTACCTGATTTTCCTCCAAAAATCCTGTTTCCTCCAGCTCCATAGCCAGATTCAGTCCGGCCTGACCTCCCAGAGTAGGAAGAATACTGTCCGGGCGTTCCTTTTTAATCAGCTGTTCTACTACTTCCACAGTCAAAGGCTCAATGTATACCCGATCTGCAATATCCTTGTCCGTCATAATAGTTGCCGGATTGGAATTTAAAAGCACAACCTCAATGCCTTCCTCTTTTAAGGAGCGGCAGGCCTGCGTGCCTGCATAGTCAAATTCCGCTGCCTGTCCAATGATAATCGGGCCGGACCCAAGTACCAGAACTTTTTTAATATCAGGATTCTTCGGCATTATTCATTCCCTCCCATAATCTTCATAAACCGGTCAAACAGGTATCCGGAGTCCAGCGGTCCGGGGCATGCCTCCGGGTGGTACTGAACTGTAAAAATATTTTTTCCGGTGTATTTCAGTCCCTCATTCGTTTCGTCATTGACATTGACAAACGCAGGAACTGCCACAGACGGATCCAGGCTTTCCGGATCCACTGCATAACCGTGGTTCTGAGAAGAAATATAAACCCGTCCGGTTTCCAGATCCTTAACCGGATGGTTTCCTCCCCTGTGTCCGTATTTCAGCTTGAAGGTGTCTGCCCCTGTTGCCAGCGCCATCAGCTGATGGCCAAGACAGATAGCAAAAATCGGTGTATCCGACTCATACAGCTTCCGGATTTCCCGGATAATCTCTGTATTTTCCTTGGGATCTCCCGGTCCGTTTGAAAGCATGATTCCGTCGGGACGGGATGCCAGAATCTCTTCTGCAGTTGTATCGCAGGGATAAACCGTTACCTCACAGCCCCGCTCAGCCAGAGAACGGGCAATGTTTTTCTTTGCCCCCAGATCCAGAAGCGCAACCCGGCAAACAGGGGGCTGCCCTTTTCTGTCTGCCGGCTCCAGAACATATTTCTCTTTACAGGAAGCTGCCTTTACAACGCCTTTTACAGAGTATGCCTTGATACGGCTGATAGGCTCTTCCAGATTCTCGTACTCTCTGGTTGTAATCATGCCGTTCATAGTTCCTTTTTCTCTTAAAATTTTAGTGAGGGCTCTTGTATCGATTCCGCAGATACCGGGAATATCGTTTTTTTCAAGAAAATTCTGAATGGTGTCCCTGCATCGAAAATTGCTGGGGAGTCTGGACAATTCACGTACAATAAAACCGTCTGGCCACGGCCGGGCGGACTCCATATCATCATAACAAATACCATAGTTGCCAATCAGGGGATAGGTCATTACAACTGCCTGACCTGCATAGGATGGATCCGTCAATACCTCCAGATAGCCGGTCATCGATGTATTAAACACAATTTCACTGACTGCCTCTCTGGCTGAACCAATGCTGGTTCCTGTAAAAACAGTTCCGTCTTCCAGAATAAGAAATGCTTTCATATGTGGGTACCTTTCCTTTCTGTTCCAGGTTGCGTAAATGTATCGTCTTTGGGGTTATCTGATTTCTGCCCAAATTGATAAGATTATACATGATTTTATTTCTATTTTCAAGCTATTGTTAAGAAAAAATATAACCAGACATTTTTCTTAACTTTTTACGATATACTTTAGAAACAAACGATGTGAGGATATTATGAAAATAAATTCTTTTTGGAGAAAAGACATGGCTGCAGCCGAGGCGCGGGCAGGCCGCGGCTTTCTCCAGGTCAATGTTGTAAACATCGAAAACAACTTCCCTGTGCAAAATGCAAAAATCTCTGTTTCCAGGACGGATGCCCCGCAAAAACAGCTGGAACAGGCAGATACGGATCGCTCCGGACAGACTCAGGAAATTTCTCTGGAAGCGCCCCCTGTGGAATTCAGCCTGGACCCGGACTCCGGAATCCGTCCGTATGCAGAATACAATCTGGAAATCACAGCTCCCGGATTTAAAACCGCACGGATTGACGGAACCGAGATTCTGGCCGACTCTGTTGCCATTCAGCCGGTTCGGATGGAACCGGAAACGGATCCTGCCGCTGTAAAACCGGTTGTAATTCCGGATCATACCCTTTATGGAACGTATCCTCCAAAAATCGCAGAACCGGAGATTCAGCCGGTGGGGGAATCGGGAGAAATTGTTTTAAGCCGCGTTGTGGTTCCTCAGACCATTGTGGTTCATGACGGGGTTCCCACAGATGCCTCCACTGCTGATTATTATGTTCCCTACCGGGACTATATCAAAAATGTAGCCTCCAGCGAGATCTATGCCACCTGGCCCCAGTCCTCCATTACCGCCAATGTACTGGCCATTATGAGCTTTACCCTGAACCGGGTTTACACGGAGCATTACCGGAACAGAGGCTATGATTTTACCATTACCTCTTCTACTGCCTTTGATCACAAATGGATCCCCGGAAGAAATATTTATGAAAGTATTTCTGTTATTGTAGACGAAATCTTTGATAATTATCTTTCCCGTCCTGATGTACGCCAGCCTATTCTGACCCAGTACTGCGATGGCAAACAGGTGCAGTGCCTGGAACGGGGATGGATGACCCAGTGGGGCTCCTGCAGTCTTGGTGAGCAGGGCTACAGCCCTATCAGTATTCTCCGCCATTTCTACGGAGACGATATGTACATCAATACTGCTGAAGAAATTTCCGGAATTCCTGCCTCCTGGCCCGGCTATGATCTGACCTACGGCTCCTCCGGCCAAAAGGTCATGCAGGTTCAGGAACAGCTCGCTGCCATTTCCACAGTTTATACCGCCATTCCCCGTATCACTCCGGACGGAATTTACGGCCCTGCCACTGCAGCAGCTGTCCGGGAATTTCAGTCTGTATTCGGCCTTCCCCAGACAGGTGTTATCGATTTTGCCACCTGGTATAAAATATCCCACATCTATGTAGCTGTCTCAGGCATTGGAGAACTGTATGGCTGAGCCCGGTACCTGACTGAAAACAATTATTTTGACTTTTGTAATAAAACCTACCTATTTCTTTAAGGGAAAAGAAATACAGTGATTCCCGGTTTCTGGTATGATCAGGATAGAAAAAACAGAAGAAAAAAGCTTCAGTGCCCATTGGGCGAAGGGAGGATAAGATGATTACAAACAAAAAAAAATGGACCCTTGCAGCGGGTCTTACAGCAGCCGTTTTCGGTTCTGCCCTGGCTGTCTCCGGATGCGGCGCCGGAACACAGACAACAGTTCCCTTTCCGGAAACCATCCAGGTCCAGAATGCAGACAATTCCAATATGATTACCGTTACCGGCACAGAGGAGGTTAAGATCGTTCCTGATATGGCCCGAATCACCTACTCCATTTATACCAGAGAGTCTTCTGCTTCCGCCTGTCAGGAAGCCAACAGCCGGGATTTGAATCAGGCCATTGAAACTCTGAAAAGCCTTGGAGTGGAGGAAACCTCGATTAAAACCACAGCCTATGGACTTCAGCCGATTCACAACTGGAACTCTGATAAACGGGAGATCACCGGTTATGAAATGACCACCTCCCTTACAGTTTCCGATATTCCTGTGGAGCAGGCAGGCGCTGTCATTTCCCGGTCTGTGGAAGCAGGAGTCAATGGTATTGAGTCAGTTGACTATTTTTCCGGCAATTATGATGCCGCCTATCAGGAGGCTTTGGAAAAGGCAGTCGCCTCCGCCCGGACAAAGGCAGAAACCATTGCTCAGGCCGGAGGAAAAACCTTATCCGGTATCCTCCATGTTGAGGAGCAGGGCTACAATCCTGCTGCCCGGTATTCCAATTCTGATGTACTGACAGCCGGTGCCGGTGTTAAAATGGAATCCACCGCCGACATGGCTGTGATGCCGGGACAGCTCAGCGTCAAAGCCACTGTCACGGTAGATTTCGGAATGAGTGATTAAAAGGCGCCCTTTTTAAACCAGGCCGCAGGGGATCTTCTCCGCCTGCGGCCTGGTTTTACAATGGTCTATTTCCCACATACCATGTGTTTTACATCTGTTCTAGGAATTTTTCATTTCCGCAAATTTCCGGATATTAGATGCATTTACAAATTTTTCTATTTTTCCGTCCTTCACCACAACCAGAGTCGGTGCCTGCATCACCCCAAACTTCATGGTAATGTCAGGATTCTCTTCTGCATCAACTGTCTGATAGTCCACATCCCGCAAAAATTCTTTTGCCATTTTACAGTTCGGACATGTTTTTGTAGTAAAAAGATATACCGACTGTCTGATGCCGTCTTCAAAACTCTGCTGTCCGGCCTGAACTGCCGCCTCCTTCACCCGTTGTGAGGCTTCCGAATTCTTCCGCAGAACAGAATGAGCCACATCGTAAGTAGTACGATTCTTATACTCCTGAGTCTTTCCTTCATTCCAGTTTTTCACCGGGCGGTAATATCCTGTAATCCTGCTGTACACCTCAGCCTCTCTGCCGCAGACAGGACAGGTCTTGTGTTCCCCAATCAGATATCCATGCTCCTGACAGATAGAATAGGTTGGTGAAATGGTGTAATAGGGCAGCTTGTAATTCTCCGCAATCGTCCGCACCAGACGGGCCGCTGCCTTCCAGTCGGGAAGCTTCTCTCCCAGAAAAGCATGGAACACGGTTCCTGAAGTATAAAGAGTCTGCAGCTCATCCTGGATATCAAGAGCTTCAAAAATATCAGCCGTACATTCCACAGGCAGATGAGAACTGTTGGTGTAATAAGGCGTATCACCCTTGCAGCCTGCCGTCCTGATATCCGGATAACGCTGCACATCGTGCTTGGCCAGACGATAGGTGGTAGACTCTGCCGGAGTCGCTTCCAGATTGTACAAATCCCCGTACTCCTCCTGGTAAATCACCAGACGATCCCGCATATGATTCAGCACATCCTTCGTGAAGGCCTGTGTCTTCGGATCTGTCATATCCCGTCCCAGCCAGCCGGCATTGAGCCCCACCTCATTCATTCCAATCAGTCCAATGGTGGAAAAATGACTGTCAAAGGAACCAAGATACCTTCTTGTATAGGGATAAAGCCCGCCCTTTAACAGTTTGGTAATCACTTCCCTCTTTACCTTCAGGGAGCGTGCCGCAATATCCATCATGTGATCCAGACGTTCGTAAAAATCCTCTTCATTTTTCGCAAGATAGGCAATCCTTGGCATATTGATGGTCACAACGCCCACAGAACCGGTACTCTCTCCGGAGCCAAAGAAGCCTCCTGTTTTTCTCCTCAGTTCTCTCAGATCCAGCCTCAGACGGCAGCACATGCTGCGCACATCGCTGGGCTGCATATCACTGTTAATGTAATTGGAAAAATACGGGGTGCCGTATTTGGCTGTCATCTCAAACAGCAGCCGGTTATTTTCTGTATCTGACCAGTCAAAATCTCTGGTAATAGAATAAGTAGGAATAGGATACTGGAATCCCCGTCCATTGGCATCTCCCTCTATCATCGTTTCAATAAAGGCGCGGTTGACCATATCCATCTCCCGCTTGCAGTCTTTATATTTGAAATCCATCTCTCTGCCGCCTACAATGGCAGGAAGCTCTGCCATATCATCCGGAACGGTCCAGTCCAGAGTGATATTGGAAAACGGCGCCTGGGTTCCCCAGCGGCTGGGAGTATTCACCCCGTAAATGAAGGACTCAATACACTTTTTCACCTCCCGGTAGGACAGATTGTCTGCCTTGACAAAGGGAGCCAGGTAGGTGTCAAAAGAAGAAAATGCCTGTGCTCCAGCCCATTCATTCTGCATAATGCCCAGGAAGTTCACCATCTGGTTGCAGAGAACAGACAGATGCTTTGCCGGAGACGAGGTAATCTTTCCAGGAATTCCGCCAAGTCCCTCCAGCAAAAGCTGCTTCAAAGACCACCCGGCGCAGTAGCCGGTCAGCATAGACAGGTCATGAATATGAATGTCTGCATTCCGGTGAGCCTGGGCAATCTCCTGATCATAGATCTCTGACAGCCAGTAATTGGCTGTAATTGCTCCGGAGTTGCTTAAAATCAGACCACCTACGGAATAGGTTACGGTTGAGTTCTCCTTTACTCTCCAGTCCTCTACTTTTACATAGCTGTTTACTACATCCTTATAATCCAGAATGGTATTTTTCATGTTGCGGATTTTCTCCCGCTGCTTCCGGTAGAGGATATAGGCCTTGGCAACCTCTGTGTATCCGGTCTGCTCCAGTACATGCTCCACACTGTCCTGGATCTGTTCTACGGAAATATTTCCATGATCCATTTTGCTCTGGAAATCAGAGGTAACGCGAAGAGAAAGAAGCTCCAGAATCTCGTTGTTGTACTCCTTTCCCGTTGCCCGGAAAGCCTTCTTAATCGCTTCTGTTATCTTATTCAGGGAAAATTCTGCAATTTCTCCATCACGTTTTACCACACTGATCATATAAAAACCCCCTTCTTGCCTTCAAACCGTTTTCGGTTTCTGACGGCGCTATGGGATTATTATAGCAAATTACAAAAGAAAACACAATATCTTGTTTTTCTTGTTAAACAGAAAACATAGATATTGTGTTTTATGATATTTTCTAATAAATGTGTTTTATCTGGAAAGATTCTTATTTTTCCATGACTGCTGTAAAAAATTCTGCGGGAACATACGCTTTTACAAAGATTCCGTCTTCCTGATACTCCTCGGAAATCAGCTCTCCATATTTTCTTATGGTCTGAATTTTCCCTGCTTCCCTGTACGAAAACAGGCGTTCCAGATATATTTTCTGACTTCTCAGCACTTTTTCCAAAGTACTTATAAGCTGATCTAATCCTTCTCCCGTTTTTGCAGAAATCTGAATCTGATAATCTGACTGAAGATCTCTGGGATATTCCCCGTCTGTTTTTTTGTCAATCTTGTTAAATACCGTGATCACGGTTTTATCCTCTACCTTCAGTTCCCGCAAGGTTTCATAAACCACATGCATCTGCATATCCATATTGGGATTGGAGCAGTCCACCACATGAAGAATCATATCACTGTAGCGCGCCTCCTCCAGGGTACTTTTAAAGGCTTCGATCAGGTGATGCGGCAGTTTGCGGATAAAACCGACCGTATCCGTCAAAAGAATCTGCTGTCCGCTCTCCAGCTCCAACCCTCTGGTAGTCGGGTCCAGGGTGGCAAACAGCTTGTCCTCTGCCAGAATTCCCGCATCTGTAAGTCTGTTTAACAGAGTTGATTTTCCCGCATTGGTATACCCTACGATAGCAGCCACAGGCGTATGCTGCTTTTCTCTTTGTTTGCGGATCACATCGCGGTGGCGCTTCACGGTTTCCAGCTCGGATTTCAGCTGGCTGATCCGCTCATGAATCAGACGGCGGTCCATCTCCAGCTTTTTCTCACCCGGTCCTCTTGTACCGATACCGCCGCCCAGACGGGAAAGGGAGCTTCGCAGGCCTACCAGACGGGCGGCCCGGTATTTCAGCTGCGCCAGTTCAACCTGAATCTTTCCCTCACTGGTCGTTGCGCGGGATGCAAAGATATCAAGAATCACCATGGTTCGATCCATAACCTTTGTATCCAGGGCGTCCTCCAGATTTCTCATCTGGGCCGGGGAAAGCTCATCGTCACAGACAACGCCTGTGGCATTCAGCTCCCAAAGCAGCTCCTTTACCTCTTCTATCTTGCCTTTTCCCAGATAGGTTCCCGGATGAATTCTCTCCCGGTTCTGAATCACTTTTCCCACCGTAAAGGCTCCTGCAGTTTTTACCAGCTCCTCCAGCTCGTCTAAGGATGCCGCAGTGTCATCCTCCTCATTTACGCTGACGGCAATCAGGATCACCCGCTCCTCTGCTTCTTTGATCTCATATAAATCTGCCATTCTCTCTCCTTATTTGCTTTACTGACCGCCCTGACGGGACTTTAAAAAGACAATTTCCCGCTCCACAGCCTCTTCCGGCCCGTATTTCTTCTCATAGGCCTCAAACAGCTGCAGCGCTTGTGCAAAATCCCCCTGTTTTTCCCGAATCACTGCTTCGTTAAAATCCAGATTTCTGGCTGCCGACTGATCCGGAAGACTTCTTCCCAGGGCAATGGTCTGCAAAGCCTCCTCATACTGTCCTGCTTCGATCTGGGAAGCCGCCATCCGGCTGTAAATCCGGCTCTGAAGAACACCAAAGGCCAGAGCCTGCTCCCATTCTCCTGCTTCTGCCAGACAAAGAGCAGCGCCCTGTTTTGCCATTTCATTATCAGAATCTGACTTTAACAAAAGCTGATAGGTAGCAAGAGCCGCTTCATAATCTCCCTGCTTATATTCTGCCTCCGCCCGGTTGAACAATACATCCTCTTCAAAATTGCCAATCCGTTTTCCGGATCCTTCCAAAGCCTGATCAAAGGCTGCAATCGCTGTATCATAGCTGCCGGCTTCCATAGCTGATACGCCCTGTCCGGCCAGCTCTCTCCGCCTGCTGCCTTCCTTCCAGCGAATCAGCCCAAATCCGGCGCCTCCCACAGCCAGGGCAAGAACCAAAAATCCTGCCCCAAGAAATACCCTT
>OHPB01001273.1_pt1 | contig 13513 bp, 5 predicted proteins | sample 1577621 | NCBI WGS metagenome assembly OHPB01 (sample SAMEA3879577, study PRJEB24766) | human gut metagenome | biome: human-associated habitat; feature: feces | place: USA | collected 1985/1987 | reverse complement strand
CAGGAGTCTTCGCTGTCTCTTTTTTAGCCGACGCTGATGTTTCGGCACTTCCCTTTGCTGCTTCCGCTTTCTTACGAGCCTCTTCGGCTTTACGGCGAGCTTCCTCTTCCGCACGCTTACGAGCTTTTTCGATTTCAATTTCTATCAGACGGTCAATTTGCGCATTCAGTTTATCCGCAGAACGACGCTGTTTAGCCAGTTCCGACTGAATGCTCCGCTGTTTCTTTTGCAAGCCTGACAAAATCTGCTTGCGTTCCTGCTCCTGTGCTTCCAGCTTAGCCTTCTCCGCTTCTCCCTGCTTGAGCAAGTCTTCCTTCGCCTTCCGGCTATTTTTCAATGAATTGGCCTTTTCGGTAACTTGCTTTTGCTTCCGCTGTACCTGAATGCCTTGCAAACGCTGATAATCGGCATATTCACGCACATACCGCAAACGCCGGTACATTTGCCCGAAATCTTCGGCTGAAAAAATAAACATCAGCTTGTCTTGTATAGACTTATTCCGATAAATGTATTTTACAGACAATTCATATTTCTGCCGCTTTTCTTTCAGTTCTTTCTGCAGACTCTTTAAATCTCGCTCCAAACGGCCAATCTCCTGCTGAATGGCCTTTACATCATTCTCTATGGTCTGAATGTATTTTTGTCGTTCCTCTATTTGCCCTGAAAGTAAAGCTAGGTTTCCCAGCTGACTTTTCACATCCTTCTTGGTAGACTGCAACAAGGTTTCCGATTCGGCAATCTGTTGTTTCAGCTCATTACGCTGTTTTTCCAGTTGACGAATCTTCGGAGTAGTTTGAGCAGCAAGCATACAAACGCAAAAGCAAATACAAGATATGACTACAAAACGTTTCATCTTTCCAACCACATTTTGAACAAGGTTGTTAATTCTATTTTCTTATATCTGGAGGACAGGCTTGTCCGCGTCTCCCAGTCTTCTCCCATTGACATACGGGAAAGCTTCATGTCCAGACTATAAGTTTTTCCAGTCCCCTGCAACTCTGCCAATATATGCTGAGGGAAATAAGCCGTACCTAATTTCCCAAAATCTCCATACGTCCAGTTTAATGCATACGGAGTGCCAGACAGGGCCACAGAAGTACTTTCGAGCCATCCTTTATCGGCCGTAGTCCGGAAACGGTAGGCCAGTTTCCGGGTATCTTTCACTTCCCACAGAGCACGGTCTCCTTCCGATGTTATCCGAAAACGATGCAAATCGGACACCTCAACGGTTTCCTTACCCGGCAAAAAGATTTCGTTCAGAAACAAAGACTGCAGCACATTAAAGCTCAGATTCAGATCGACCATCCGGTTCAACTCATCAAAAGAAACTTCCACATACTGCTTGTGAAGGCGGTCGACGGCTAAAATACGGTCTGAAGAAATTTCCAGACGTGCCACTTCAATGCCCAGCAAAGGAGCCACCGACAATTGTATGACTTCTCCTTTCTTCATTCGGAGCGTAGCCGATAATTTCGTATTCTTTCCTCTGTCTACATTCAGGTTCAAAGCGACCTTTCCTGTCACACAATTCCAGTGTGGAAGACCGGAAATCACCTTTTCCTGATACTCTTCTCCTTTCAGTCCACCAATCATCGGGACGCGTTCTGCATGACGCAGAGAACGACAAGAAGAGGCCAGTACAATCAGGCACACCACATATACCCAGTAAATAAACCGTTTCATTCTATGTATTTTTTCAATGCGATTTTACGTTTCAAGCGCTTCAATTCAGCTTCTGTACGCGGAGTAGCTCCGTCTTCTTCCTTATTCTCCATGCTATCCGCCTTTTTCCAGTATTCCAGCGCTTTTTCCTTTTCACCTGACATATAATAAATGTCACCGCAATGTTCCACAATCACCTGACTGCTGTCTCCTCCGTTCTTCATGGCCTGTTCGATATAAATACGAGCTTCGGTATAGCGTTTCTTCTCAAACAGAATCCAGGCGTAAGTATCCAGATAAGTCGCATTCTCAGGTTCTGCCTTTACGGTCTTGTAACTCATTTCCTCGGCTTTATCCAGATTGGTCCGCTCTACAGACAGATAGTAAGCATAGTTGTTGAGTGTACCGATGTTGTTCGGATTATAAACCAATGAAGAATCATAGGCTGCATAAGCTTCTGCTTTCATTTCCTTAGAATGATACAAATCTCCTAAAATAGCATAAAAATCTGAGACAATTCCTTTATCACTCTTTTCATTTACCTGCTTCAGCCCTTGCTGGAAAATCTCCATAGCCTTATCCGTTTCTTCTTTCTGATAATGAGCCAAGCCTAAATAATAGTAGAACTCCATGGCATCGGGATTGTATTCCAGCGCAGGAGTAGCCACACGAATCACTTCATCGAGGTTATTGTCACGAATAGCATAGCTGAGCAACTGTAAGCGGGCAGGCTTGTTTTCCGGATCGAGCGACAGAACCTGATTCAGTACAGGTACAGACTCTTTTTCCATGTGCTTTGTGATCATGTATTGTGCACAAAGCATGGCCAAATCGGCATTTTGCTGCGGACGGTCCAAGATTTCCTTGAACAAGGATACAATCTGTGTACTGTCCTTCGTGGTCTGTTCCGACTGAAGGATTAGCTGACGCATGATTTCCATCTTGGTGTTCGACTCCACATCCTCATTCAACAGAATGGTATCCAATTGCTGACGATACAGGCTGTCCTTACCCAACTGTTTATAATAAGAAGCCATTGATAGCAAAGCCGGTGCATATCCCGGTTCTTCTTTTAAAATCCGCTGGTAAACCGCATAAGCCTCCTCGGGCTTGTCGTTATTCAGGTACACATCGCCTAAAATCGTTTGATAGCGTAAATCATACGGATACTCTTTCGACAGACTTTCAATTTCATTAAACGCCTGTTCCTGATTATCCATCAACAAGTACATTCTGAACTTCTCCATACTGATTTGCTCAGACTTTCCATCCAGTTCTTCCAGACGGTTCATCGGAGCACTGTGTTCCACGCCGCTTTGTGCAGCGAGGTCGGCCACGCTGTCCACGGCACCGAACCATACGATGTCTTCAATGTCGATATCATTGCCAATCAGATATTCCTTGTGGTTGTCTATGTCGATTACTCCCACGAGTCCTTCGCGGTGTTGTCCGTAAAAATAAAGAAAACTGCTGTCTTGCCGGTATTTGTATACGTTGGCCGGATAATTGGATGGCGCATCGTTGTTCCCGAAAAGCAATATCAAGCCTTCTTTCACCTTACGCTTCAGCCGGTCGCGTCGGGCTGTATATGTTTCTTTGTCAAATAACATAAACGTAGCTTAAAGATAAAACATTTAATAAAGTATGCAAAAATACTGATTTCATTTGGGATTTTCATTAACTTTACTCGTAAATTAGGAATAATTATGGAGATAGACAAGCATACGGGTTTAGTGCTGGAAGGCGGGGGCATGCGCGGAGTTTTTACATGCGGGGTGCTGGACTGGCTGTTGGACCACCACATTGATTTTCCCTACACGGTCGCTGTGTCGGCAGGGGCGTGCAATGGCTTGTCTTATATGAGCCGTCAGCGCGGACGGGCGAAGTACAGCAATATCGACATGCTCAAAAAATACAAATACATCGGTATGCGTTTTTTGTGGACGCAGCATAGCATCCTGAACCAGGAACTGCTGTATAAGGATTTTCCGGAGCGTATCGTACCTTACGATTTCGAGGCTTACCGGGCCAATCCCGGAGTGTTTGAGATGGTGACTACCAATTGCCTGACGGGGCGTGCCGACTATTTGTCGGAGAAAGAGAATTACAACCGGTTGATACGGATAGCCAAGGCTTCAAGCAGTTTGCCTTACGTCTGTCCGGTTGTCGTCGTAGACCGCGTGCCGATGCTCGACGGCGGTATCGTGGACTCCATACCGGTGGGGCGGGCGATGTCGCTCGGTTATGAGCGCAACGTGGTCGTGCTGACGCGCAACCGCGGTTATCGCAAGACGGGCCGGGACATCCGTATTCCTTCTTTTATCTATCGCCGTTTTCCCCGTCTGCGAGTGGCACTCAGTCACAGGTGCGAGTGTTACAACCGCCAATTGGAGTTGATAGAGCAACTCGAGGATGAAGGAAAGGTTCTGGTGGTGCGTCCGCTTGAAAAACTCGAGGTGGACCGGCTTGAAGACAATATCGGGAAACTGACGGCCTTGTACGAAGAAGGATATGCTTGTGCCGAGACGGTTTTAGGAACGTGTTTTTTTAATGAATGACGAAAGATGACAGAAGAGCAAGAACAGAAGCCTGCGGTGGAAAAGAATCCGCATATTTATAAACCTGCATATACGAAACAGGAAGTGGACGAGTTGACGCGTTGGTTTGAAGAACGGATGGACCGCCTTCCCGCGACATTGCAACTGAACGAGGCGACGGCGGCTTCCGACCTTCCGCGCACGGTGAAAGCCCTATTGGCGGTGCTGAAGGTTCATAAGGAGAACATATCCGTGACTTTCAGTGGATATATGTCCCATCTGGACTTGATTCGTTTGCGGTTGAAAGAACAAGGTCTGGAGTAAATCGTAAAAGGGGAAAGACGGATGAAAAAGCGGATACGGACAATATGGGCGGGCGTTTTGTGCCTTTGTCCGGTACTGGCATTGCAGGCCGGGTGGGGAGACTTGCAGGAACAGTTGCGGCGTATGGTGGCGGACAAGAAGGCGCAAGTCGGAATAGCCGTCATAGTGGACGGGAGGGACACGCTGACGGTGAACAATGACGTGCGCTACCCCATGATGAGCGTGTTCAAGTTCCACCAGGCTTTGGCTGTGGCAGACGCTTGCGGGCGGCGCGGCGTTTCTTTCGATACGTTGGTGTATATCCGGCCGGACGATTTGCGCCCGGATACGTACAGTCCGTTACGGGACAAATATCCGGAAGGAAACCTGTTTCTTTCCGTGGGCGAGCTTTTGAAGTACACTTTGCACCTGAGCGACAACAATGCCTGCGACATCCTTTTCCGGGTGTTCGGAGGCCCGGCTGCTACGGATGAGTATTTGCGCAGCATGGGCTTGCGGGATTTTGCCATTGAAGCCACGGAGGACGATATGCACCGTGATTTGGCGGATTGTTACCGGAATTGGACGACTCCGTTAGAGGCGGTACGCCTGTTGGAATGGCTGGTTTCGGGTAAGGCGGCTAAGGGAGCATACCGAGATTTCATAGAGCAAACCATGATTTCCTGCCAGACGGGTCGCGACCGTCTGCCGGCACCGCTTGCCGTTACGAAGGCAGTCATCGGGCACAAGACAGGTACGGGCGACCGTAACGGAAAGGGACAGATTATCGGGACAAACGATATCGGTTTTGTTTTTCTTCCGGACGGGCGTCGTTACAGTATTGCCGTGTTGGTCCGCGATTCGGAAGAAAGCGAACAGGCCACAGCCCGGATTATAGCCGATGTTTCGGAGGCTGTATACCGGTATGTAAGCGGGGAGCGTTAAGATCAGGAGGGCGGGATGCAGCTTACAAGAGTTTGCTTCATCCCTTTTGTAAAGAATAAGTTTCGATTGCCATATCGCAAATAAAGAAGTGGTAAGTTGTTGTAAAATAGTATGTTGCAAGTGCTGAATCATTCTACGCCAAATGAAAAATCGTTTGGCTGAGATTGATTTTTCATTCGCCTGAGATTGATTTACCGTTCTGCTCTTATCGGTTCGACGTTCTCTACCGGACGGAAAGATGTAAATAAAAAAACAGGGAACGAATCACTTCGGCCCCTGTTCAATCATTAACTTAATCCTAATTTCAATAATGAAAAACCATACTATCTGGTTATTTGATGAGCACTTTTAAAGTCCTCTTTGTGCCGTCGCTCATCTTATCCTCACGGATGTAGATGCCCCGTTGTGTCGGACGAGATATGCGCATGCCGTTCAGGTTGTACCATGCGGTATCGACCACGGTGCTCTTTTCATCGGCTACGTTGTCGCTGATGCCGTCACTGATGTCTACGTCGTCTAAACCTTCGGGTCTGTTTGCCTCTCCATCGCCAAGGTAATACAAGTGGAAATCGTCGATGAGTACCCAGTCGTTGACGAGCGTGTCGGTTTTTTGCACGCCGAGACGAACCGTTTCACCTTCTTTGACATGGAAATACGATTCCATTTCATAATATCCCTGGTTCATGGCCGTACGGGCGCCTTTCCGGTCGTTGATGACGCAATTGTACACTCGTCCCGAGTTGGGGAAGAGACTGTCCGGCAGCACGATGTCGGTCGCTGTGAATTTGCCGTTCTGTACGCATTCGAAGAACGAAGGCAAGGGTTTCGAGTAGTTGGCGCTTTCCGTTTCGGCATATATCTTGGCGTTCTGCTGTTCTTCGCCTTCCCGGCGGGCCAGTGCGGCCACGTCGGCCTCGCCTGCGCGGTAGAATCCGTAGAGCGTCACTTTGTAATATCCCGGATGGAGACGGTACACCTTTTGGTAGATGTGGCACGTGTCGGTATTGTAGAATTCGAATACGGAGTCGTTCGCTTCCTTTATGCCGTTCGTAAATTCCGTTGTCCAGCCGGCATCGGTGAATGCAACGGAGTCCTTCTCCTCAAATACTTGTTGGAAGTCGGGGTTGATGAGCATATCCGTCACATCGGTCGGGGTGTCTTTGGAAGCTGTTCCCACGTCGATGCCTTCGTACACCATTTGATTATAAGCCTCGTTCATCTCGATGATGTATTGTTCGGTCTGTGGGATGTCTTTGAACTTCCCGTTTTGGGTGAAGACATCCAAGACTTCGTAAACCACGTTGGCCAATATGCCCTCGTCGTAATCGGCAAAAGCTCCGCTGTTGATTTGTTCGTCATACATAAGGGCCGTTTGGTGCAACGTCTCTACCTTTTCCACTGAGCTCCGGTTCAGAATGATGGCCTCGTCCAGAGCCTTAATCTGTGCGGTGTAGATTTCCTCGGTCAGGTCGCTTTCCAAAGCTTTCCGGGCATCTTGGATAGCTTGTTCCAGTGTGTGATAAGCCTCTTCCGTCGTAATGGCTTTGTCTGCCAGTGCGGCGTTGGCTTCTGCTATTTTGGCATTGAGTGCGCTCACGGCGCCCGTCATGTCGGTCGCGCCGAGATATTGGATGTGGAAATTGTCGAACAGCGTCCAGTTGTTGGAATTCGGTCCGGTGGGCATGGTGATACCGAAACGGAGTTTACCGTCCTCGCCCACATAGCATGTAATAGTGGTCGTATAGTCGGTACGGTCGTTGAAAGCAAAGGCGGCCTCTCCTCCGGCTACGCCGTTTGGAACCCATTGTCCGTCGATGGCTGTTCCCGTTCCGGAAATTTGTGAACCGTTATTGGCCAAGTCTTCGTTTGATGCGTAATGGAATTCGTACAAGTGGCGTACTTTTTCTTTTGCATCGTTGCCGAACAGGTAGGACAGCACGTCTTTTTGCGGGTCAGACTGGTTCCATCCGGCAGCGATGTCTGCATTTGCGCCCTGTCGGTTATAAGCTTGCACGGAAATCGTGTAAGAACCTTTGGGTAGGCCGGTGAGCTCCTGGTATACTTCGAAAGAGGAGCCTTGCCATACCTCGGCCACGTTGTTGCCGTATTTGAAATCTCCGTCACCGGTTTTGGTCCATCCCGAATTGTTTCCGGTGAAGTCTAAATTAGAGGCCATCCCGTCGGCATTCTGGGTGTCGCCTGCGATAAGGGCTTCGCATACACAGGCTTTGAACATGCGGTCGGCGCGTGGTTGGATGCTGTCTATTTCCAAGGGGTTGAAAGTCCGGTTGTCGTGTATTTCTTCCAGTTCATACAAGAAATCCTCGTATGAAATCAGGCCATTTTCGGAGTAAGGGCTGGCGTCGTAAGCTTCATTCAGCTCTCCGGTCAGCTCTTCCAGTTTCTCGTATGCGGCCACGTCGAGGTTCAGCGTGTCCATGGCGAGCATCAGGCCGTTAAGGACTTCGCCTAAAGTCGCTTCGTCCACACCGGCTGTTCCTGAAGTTTGCTGGGCCAGACTGAGTGCTTGGTCGAATTTCTCTCCGTTGGTTATCGAATATTTGATTTGGGCATCGTCGTATCCTTTTTTTAATGTTTGGGCATCGGTGATGGTCTGAGCCAGTTGTCGGGCTAATCCACCTTTTTCCAGTCCTAAGTATTCCAGTTTGAAATTATCTACGCAAACCCAGTTGCAATTCGTGTTTTCGGTTTTGAAACCGACGGTGAGGTTTCCGCCCGCCAAGAAGAATTCCAAAGTAGCCAACCGTGGGGTCGGTGCGTCGGTAACGTAGCCGTCGTTACCCCTGATGGCACCGAATTCCAGTGTGTGTGCCTCGCCTTTGTATTCAGCCCCTTGTACGCGGGCATAAATGTAGACTCCTTCCGGCGTAAGAGCCATGTCGCCTTGCTGGTAACCGATGGTATTGGCCGAGAGACGGTATTTTCCGGCCGGCAGATCAGTCAGGGTTTGCGAAACGTCCATCGAGTTACCCAGGTTGCCGCCTCCTCTAACCCATCTTTCCACGAAGTTCTTCATCTCGTATTGGCGGTCTTGGGTGGCGTAGATCGTAGCTTGGTAACCTACGCTTTCACCGTTTATGTCCCAGTGATCGGTGTTGGACTCGAATGCGTTGTTTTGGATTCTTCCGGTGAAATCAGCCGGATGTTCTTCGTCCACGATGGACAGTTGGTAATCTGCGATGGCTTGTTGCAGTTGTTCGGCAGCTTCTTGCACCTGTTTTGTCGTCGCATTATCGTCGTTGTATACGGTTTCGTAAGCCGACACGTCGGTGTAGCCTGTTTCGCTGACGGTTTCCAGTTGCTGTAGGAGGAGTTTCTTGGCCTGATAAATTTCGTATGCTTCCGGCTCCACGAACTGCCAGTCTGTTTCTGCGTTCTGGTATCCCTCTTGAGAAGGGTCGATGAAAGGATATACGATGGTCGATTCCACACCGTCTGTACCCCACATACCGTTCATCGTCAAAGCGTTGGCGGAGCTTAATCCGTATTGGGCATCCTGGTCTACAATCTTGATACGGTAATAGCCGTTGCCTTGCGGCAGGATTTGCCATAGGGTGTGTCCTTGTTCATTGCAGTCCACCCATGCTCCTGTCTCGCTGCCTGCGTAGACTTCGTGGAAACCGGAGTTGCTTTGCGCTTTCAACATATTGAAAGTCCATCCTTGTCCGGGCACTACCGGTTCTTTGCCCATCAGGGGAGCGCGTTCCTCACCGTAAGACAGTGTGACTTCCTGGCCCGTGTCGCCTACGCTGAGTCTCGTGTTGTAATCATTGCCGTTCGTGAGGAATTTGTTTGTGGCTACATGGTAGACGTAGTACACTCCACCGCCGGTTCCGTCGGTAGCCAAGTTCGGCTCTACGGTTTCCAACTTCGGATTTTCGTACGCGGATGCCCACAAAGGCATGGTAGAAGATGTGGCGCAGCAAAGAGCTATGGCCGTCAGTAAACTGTTTTTCATAATGTTTGTTTTTAAATGGATAAAGTTTGGTTTTTATATCGGCAGGGGAAATCTTTCCCCTGCACGAATGGAGTTTAATAATCGATGCTGATTTTCTCTGTGGTGGTTGAACTGTCCTGAATGGTTTTCACCATGTAGGTGCCCGGAGCCGCTCCGCTTTGTTTCAATGTACGGCGGATGTCCTTGCGGGCGCAGGTGAAACGGCCCACTTGTGCGCCTCCGATGGTGAAGACTTCGCAAGTGACTTCCTCGTCGGCACGGATGTCGTCGACAGAGGTGCTTAGCTTCACGCGGACGATACCATCTTCAATGTCGGTAGTATCCCATTCCAGTCCTTCGCCCGGGCTGTCCAGTTCAAATGTTGTAGTGGTACGGGTACGCGTGCGGTTGGTCTCCCACAAACGGAACTCGTCGCCTGCTTCCAACGAAAGACTTTCGCGGACATGTAGTCTGAGTATGCCATACAGATTCAGTATTTTGACACCGGTCAGATTGGTGCAACGTGTCTTGCTGGCGATGTTCAGCGAGAGGATGCCGTCCTTGTCTATAGTAACGGAGTTTTCCGAAAAGTCTATCGTACCGGTAGTCGCGGTTTCTGAAACGCCGGGGTACAGCAGCCCGTCTTTTTCCACCGTGAACGCGCCGTTATCTAGTTTGCCGCGACCGCAGAAGGTTCCGTTGGCTTTAACTGTGACGCTTCCTGTGCCCAGCATGCCTTCGGTTGCCGATGCGTTATTGACGAGGAGCGTACCTTCTTGCACCGTGCAGTCTCCGGTGAAACTGTGGATATTTGTAAGGCTCATCTTGCCTGTCCCTACTTTAATCAGTTGCGTGCCGGTGCCTTCTATCTTGCCTTGGAAAGAGAAATCTTCGTTCAACGAACCGATACGCCAAGTGTTGTTGTCGCCGGTTAAGGTTCCTTTTCCGGTCACTTTGCCGAGGGTGTAAGGTTTGGCCGTATTGCTTACAGTGGTACGTTCCGGGATGTTTAGCGTCCCCTTGGGCATGCCGTAGCTGTTGTTCAAGGCGAACCAGTTGTCGGGATTGGAAGGTTCTACCGTACCTTCGAAAGCTGACCAGTCGCCTGTGAAATCCGAACGAATCCACGGCACGTATATTTTCAGCGTACCTTTTCCGAAAAGTTTGATGCGGTTCTCGCAGCGGCTGTCGCATCGCATCGTGCCCGTCACGCCCTCTTCCACTTTGAGATTATTGAGGTTCAGGCTGTAGGTGTTGCCGTCGTCAAAGTCCTGATAAGTGGCATTACCGATGAAAATCAGTGTATCGCCGAAGAGCACGCCTTCTCCTTTGGCCTGTAGCGTACCTTCTTTCAGATAGGTCTTTTTCAGGTTGTCGGCAGCAAACAGTATCAGGTTGGACGCACCGGTTTTGGTTAAAGTGTTGCCATTGCCATATAGAGGCTTGTTCAAGGTCAGTTCGCCGTCGGTCTGGAAGACGGCTCCCCCTTCACCGATGGTGATGGGCACTCCGTTTTTAATGGCTACTGTGTTGCGCAAGGTGGCGCCGTTCTTGATTTCAAAGTTCCCTATTTCTTTGGTATAGCACCCCAAAGCTCCTTTGCGGACGATGGAGTCGGCCAAAGCCGAGACGGCAGTGACGCCTCCTTCTAACGTTGTTTTTCCCGTGTAGGTGTTCGTGCTCGTGATGACCAATGTTCCGTTTCCTTTCTTGGTCAGTCCCGTTTCTCCGCTGATACCGCCGTTGCCGCTTAGGCTGTAGGTTTTCGTGTCATTGTCGAATGTCACCGTTTTGGGGTAGAGGTTCTCGTTGATGCGGACGGAGGCGTCAGTGGCCGCATCGTCGAATATCACGTCGTCGCCGGAAACGAAGATGTCGGCTTCTCCCGCATTGTTGAAGTTTTCGTTTTCATTCAGGTTCCATTCATTGAGCGTGTGGGTACCGTCCCAATACACTTGTGTGGCATCTCTCGTTTCCTTTATGACGAGGAATATTTGGCCGTTTTCGTATTCCAAGTGGCATTTTTGAGTTTCCAGTCCCTGAAGGAGGATGTCATCTACGTTGCCGTCGATCTTTTTCACTTCGGCGATGAGGTATCTTCCGGCTGCCATCACGTTTTTCCCGTTTTGATAGTGAGGAGTAAAGCGGAATATCGGTGCTTGGAACTCGGGACCGTCGCTTCGGTTGAGGGTTTCCAGGGAAAGGCCTTTGGTCAGTACGATGCGGTCGGCCTGAGTGTTCTCGGAATAGAGGTCGAATTCCATCACGGCACCGTACCGCATGGTCACACTGTCAGCGTGGATGGTGGCGGCTTCTCCCGTTCCTCCTACGCGGAGCACGGAGGCGTATTCCATCTTGATATCCTTTCCGAAGTCAGCCTTGGCGTTTAATTCGGCAAAGCGGTTCATCCATACGCGGCTGTTGGGGAGTTTTCCTGTGAAGTTCACGATGCCGCCCCAAAGGTCCGTCGGGCCGGAATAGGTCTGTTCGCCGCTCAGGTTCAGGATGCCTTCGCCTTGTTTCACCAAGCGCATGTCTCCACCAAACGTACCGCCTTTGAGCGTATAGGTGGAGTAGGAAGTGGTGATGTTGTCGTTGTTGTCATGTCCTTCCGTATGGGAGAAGGCGTTGACGGTGAGGATGTAAGGCGATGCGCCTTCGGCGACTGTCACTTCTCCGCCCTCGGGATCGGCCAATAACACGTGCTGTCCGTTCTGGGCGGTTGTAATGGCATCTTTCACTTCCGTGCGCCCGTTGGTCATCAAAGGGGGAGGGGTGGTGGTATATCCTTCCGTCTCTCCCATGAAGTAACTGACGTGGGGCGGTTGGTTGTAACCGCACATCTGCCAACAGATGGCCTGCCGGTATTGCATGTCGTGCAGCAGGGTATAGTTGCGCCAAGATGTTGGGAAGGTTGTGGTATAGATAATCAGCGATTGGTCGTCGGTAGACGGGCTGATGATTTCTTCGCGCCAGTCTCCGAAGATGTCGGCCTGAAGGGACGGTGTGCCTTTCGTTCCATTGTTGGAATGGATGCCTTCAAGTTTGGTGATGGTGCCGTTGTAGAATGTGATGTTGACATCGTCCAGAGATTCACTGCATAAATCCCCGTCCCAATAGATGCGGAAACTGGCACCTAAGAGGCCTGTGGCATTGGGGAGGGCTTCGTCTATTACCGAACTGACGGTGCCGGACCTTCCGGCTGCCATCTGGCTGCCCATGAACTCTTCGGTAAACTTTCCGGCCATGCAACGGCCGCAGTCTTGCGGGTGTTGGTACCAATAATAGACTCGGCTGCTAGTCGCATCGCGGTAGTTGGCACCAGCCTTGTTCTCATTGCAAGCAAAGATCTCCTGTCCTTTGCGGTAGGGGTCGAAGTCGCTGCAATGCTGTGCGTCGCCGTGGCCGTAACCTGTTGTGGAAAGTCCTTTGCCATTGTCGTCTACGACCATCGAGCCGTAGACGATTTCATCGCGTCCGTCCCAGTCCACGTCGGCGATACCGAAGTTGTGGTATCCTTCGCCGAACCATGGGCTGCCCGGTTCATTGTTGAGCCACCTCCAACGCTCCACCAGTTCGTGGGTTTCCGGATTCACATCGTAGGCAATCATCTTGTGGCGCGTGTAGATGCCGCGTGCCAGAAAGATGCTCGGATGGCGGCCGTCCAGATAAGGTGCACCGAAAAAGAACTTGTTGGCGCGGTGGCCGTAACCGTCGCCCCATGCGGCGTTCAGGTCCGTCTCGCCGTTCTCCAACCGTTTGAGGGGGAATTGCATGGCCGGGTTGTACAGTTTGGCTGTGGCTCCCTCCATATATATAAGGTATTCCTCGCCCGCCATGGAATATGTCATGTTTGCTGTGTGCAGCACGCTGTCGCGGTAGTTCTTGGTCGGGTCGCCGATTACTTGTTTTGTCCCGTCCGAAGCATAGACTATGGTGCCGTCCATGGCGCGCATCAGCAGCTCCGCCTTTCCGTCTTCATCCCAATCGAAAGCCGTGATGTTGGTTTCCACTTCACCTGCGCTGATCATGTTGGGGCCGATGTCTATTTGCCACAGCCGCGTGCCGTCCAACTTGTAAGCCTCGAAGAATGTGAATGCGCTGTCGT
>OHPB01001272.1_pt1 | contig 13513 bp, 6 predicted proteins | sample 1577621 | NCBI WGS metagenome assembly OHPB01 (sample SAMEA3879577, study PRJEB24766) | human gut metagenome | biome: human-associated habitat; feature: feces | place: USA | collected 1985/1987 | reverse complement strand
GCGAAATCGAAAGAAGCGTCGATATTGCTTTCAAACGGAATGCCATTCAACAGAATCAAAGGTTGCGAATTGGAATTGATAGAAGTGATACCCCGGATACGCATCACGGAACCACTGCCCAAGTCTCCTGAGTTCGCCACGATGTCCAGTCCGGCAATACGCCCTTGCAAGGCATCGTCGATGGAAGCCACAGACACCCCTTCGATAGCTTTCGTATTGAACTTCTGCATGGCTCCGGAATATTCCCGTTCCGGTATGGCCAAACCGCCTCCTCCCACGAGTTTGGAGGCTTTTACAGTAACCTCCTTCATGACATTCTGGGATTCCAGTTTCACATCGAATTTGCGTTTGTTCCCTATGGACACAGTCAATTTCTTATACCCGACAAAAGAAAAATTCAAGGAGTTGTTGGGATTCTTGATTTTCAGAGAGAAGTTTCCGTTGAAGTCAGTCAAAGCCGAAGAATAAATACGGCCATTCTTGTCTTGTTCTATCACGGTCGCCCCGATAAACCCCTCGGGTTCGTCTTCTGCATATACCTTTCCGGTCACTATCACACCTCCATTTTGGGCAAGCAGTCCATTGTGACAGAAAAGCAATGCAAACCACAATAATATAGCATATACCTTATTCATAATCTTTTATTTAAAGTCTATTTTTGATAATTAATCGCATGGTCCACCAAATGCAATACGGCTTTTGACGAAGACAAGATTTGAGTGGCCAACGTATAGTCGTTGTTGTTCACGATATAGTCACGGGTCAATACATTATAATCCTCTTGATTCGATGTGATGACTTTGGCCTGCCGTGGACCTCCGCTCCCGTTTTCCGGCTCAAAAGTGATACTGCTGCCGTCACTGCTCGCTTTGACATACACAAAGATTCCCTTATCATCCCGCGCGGCCGTCGGATAAGCCTTGTCTTGGTAAGAAACTCCGCTCACCGGCAACATGCCGTCTATAAAATGGAAGCGCAGGAAATTCAACAAATAGCGTGTCCAATCTGCTTTCACATCCAAATCCGTCTGGGCACTGATTTCGTCCCACGTATGCAGGTCGGGGTCGTCACGGAAAGTCTCTTCCAACGCTGCACGCGTAGGCACCAGCACGGTATAGCGGAAATTATTAAAGGAAGTCACTACCGGTCCTATGCCGGACATCTTGCTGTTCTCTCCCTCGGAAGTCTCAAAAATCGGTTCTATATCTTTATAGTCTTCGTTATCGGCCAGGGACAAAAAGACATCGTCATTCCCGACCAACAAATCAAAAAATGCGCGATAATCTTCATTGGCACTCATCGTATAATAGACCGACTTGAAAGGATCCTGCAAAATCCGGTCTATAAAGAACGTACGGCCATTGTCCATCTCATAGCGTGCCTTTCTATTGTCCTTCTCTAAAGTAACAACCTCAGCTTCAGGCAATCCCATTTCCTGGTCACCTCCTCCTTGGACTTTCACCTGTTCGCCCGTTCCGGAAACCGCAAGCACGGAGCCGCCCTTTGTCAGCACATACGGCAAAGTACCCTCATCGATGAAACCGGAAAGAGGTTCATCGTCATTATCGGCCACCACGATATGCATGTCCAATATGTCTTGCAAGCGGTTGGCGACCTCTTCGGCCCCTTCCGTATCCAAAGCATCCGCCCCGACCGTCCGCAAAAGCACGCCTTTCGAGCCGTCTTCGTTCGTATCATATACGTCTGCAACCACTTTTCCCATCTTCACATAAAAAGACCAGATTTCCCGCTTGTCAACTCCTTCATTCGCCCAAAGTGCCCATGTGATGGGATCCCGGTAATTCGCCATGGCATCGTCTGTCGGGACAAGCAAGTTATATTGGTTATCCATAGAACGCAGGTAAAGGTGGTATTTCAGGTTGTTCACGTCATCCATATCATCGTTTTTAATGGCTGCGGACATGGTGGTTGTCGTGTCGGCCGTCAACACCGGACCGTACACGGCCTGATAATCCACGGGCGGATAGACTTTATCCGTCATATACACGATACCGTTGCATGCGATGTATGCCTTTTGTACATCCTCCTCCTTTACAGACATCTCAAAACCGGCATTATCCGTCATGATATCCCAATTATGAGGCAAAGAAGTCAAGAAAGACAAACGCTGATGGTTTTGCAGGAAAACTGAAATCACATTCGTAGGCACCTCGTCCCAGTCTCCGTAAGAATCCCGTAAGAACTGTCCGCGCGACGACTCCCAATAATCTTCCATGGCCGCATCGGAAGGGACGAACATGACTCCCATGTCCGTATTCCCGCCATAAACATTATTCGACGGGTCGAAAGCCAACGTCCCGTAGCCCATAATATCCACTTTTTCATCCGGGTCGGAAGAAAAATCTGTTTGGTTAAAATAACGCTTTACAAACACGGAATCCTCGATACTCCCCGCCCCGTAATAAGCTTTCACGGCATCGTCCACACTCCCGTCATAATACGGATAAGCAAACTTTTCCATCAGACCGGCAAAAGTGTTCATCTCCGCCGTCGAATTGATAACTTCCGACATATTGGGAGCGGGAGCCACTACGTCGTCCGCAATATGCAAATAACCGTTCTTGCAGGTCACATCCTTCCGATTGGACTCCACATGAGCGTCATTCACATAAAATCCCTGAGTATCATAGGGCTTGTCCGTCTCTCCTTTCATGATTACCGCCCAATCGGCTTCTGTCAGGCCGGAAGTCGAAAAGAATTCCGGTGTCCAATATAATACCATTTTAGAACCGTTGTCAGCCAAATAAGCCCCCTTGCGCTCGCGAAAACGGTTCCAAAAAGCAGTCTTCGGCCACGCGGCCGGCTTCACAAAAGAAATACTGTCTAAATAAGAAGCAGACGTTGCACGCCTTAAAGCGATGCCTTCCCCAATCCCCTGGTCGTTTGAAGAAACATTGGCCAGCATGTGACTCAAGTAAGTCATATTCAGCATAGAGGAATTAAATAAATAACGCTTTTCCGAAGCGGACATATTGTGAATCAGTGTCGGCCCGTCGCCTGTAAGTCCCTTTGAAAGGAAGTAACGGGAAAAGGCCTCGTCATTAGCCGGAAACATGGTCTTACTCCCCGTAAGCCTCAAGGTCTCCTTATATCCTAAATCGTTCACTAACGCCAAATAGCAGTCAAACTGTCCGCTCGACTCCAAATATTCATAAATATTGGCACCCAACCAACTCGGTTCCTCATTATCATAAATATAGTCATCCTTGCATGAATTCAACAAAGGAAAGCCTAACACGATGTATAGGCACCACCTCACGACCTGCTTTACATTTCTTTCCGCATGCATCTGTTTAGTATTAGAGATTTATACTTTTTAATATTTCACACCGCCTACTTTTCTTCATTTCGGCAATACAAATTTAGCGGATATTTGGTCATCTGGAAATAGAAAGTTGCATCAAAATTTAAAAAATACAGTTCATAGCAACAACAATCACCCGTATTGACCCCGTCATAACGCAAATAATACCGTATGAGCATTAAATGTTTCTCTTTTAGTTCTCATGAGTGTGTCATTTACACTTTGCAACAAAAGAGACGAAATCGTTTAACTCTTTTAACGATTCCTTTTCTTTTCATTTTCTTCCGCTCCGGCAAAAACGCACGCCGTCTCCTTATAATCCGCCAGGAAACGCCGGCCATCCACTTTTGATAAAAGCAGAATGGCGGCACTCAAACTTACCCGCCTCCGCGAGGAAAGCAAGCTGTTCGTTTACCGAACGCCCCAGTCCATTCATATCATAACGTCGGATTTTCCGGATTTGGGCAAACAAAAAGAAAGGTAAATTCGATTTATTTACAGCAAGAGAAGCCCACTATGGAAGCGTTCCACGCATTTTTCAGCATGTTTTAAATACATATTTTAGGTATTTCAGCCTGTTTTTCTACCGTTTTTAAGTCCAAACGCGTTCCAATCTCAGCCGAACGAAAAATCGCTTGGCTGAAGAAACACTTTTTTTCTCCGCACATCATTCCGGCAACCTCTGTACATCGGCTGAAAAACGGCCTGAAAACGGGAAACGAACGTATCCTCTCGGGACGTTTTTTCTCTATTTGGAACGTTTTCCCCGACAAAAACAAAATATCAGATTGACGGGAAAACATCGACATATACTTGCACTTCAACCGTCCGCATACAGTAAGACCTATCTTCCGACAGACTTCGTGACAGGTCAAATCCGCATATCGCTGACAATACGTTTCCGCCTCCCTGCATGAGAATCGCATATTTCCGGAAATCTTCGGAAGAGGGGACGAATACCGAAATCTAGCGCCCCGGACATTGACATTCTGACAAAATGAAAATCCGGTCCTTATACCCCTGAAAGGACATAAGAACCGGACTTTTATAAATAACGCTTTTAAGACCGTTCTACTTCGTCTTCGGCAAAGCCTCCTCCACGACTTTGGCCACTTGCCGGGCCAAGGCATCGAATCCGACCTCTACAGGATGCGTGCCGTCTCCCCCGGCATAATATTCGGGATGGTCTGCCACAAGGCCCCACAAGTCGTTGACCTCGATACCCTGCGACTTCACATATTCCGTCGCGATGGCATTACGGGCCTTCATACGCTCCGTGATTGGAGCAAAGTCCTTCATCCCTTCACCTTGCCGTACCGGCGTAATCGTGGCCCAAATCAGTTTTGCATCAGGCGCGTACTTCCTGATCAACGCCACATACTCTGGAAAGGCCTCCGCATACTCTTCCTCCGTATAATCGAAGCCATGCAAACCATTGTTGAAATGAATCACGTCGAAATGATTGTGCTTCAGTATGGCCGCCACTTCATCGAGCAAGGCCGGGTCGCCCACACTCTTCGAACCGGAAAGCCGCCCTACGTAGGCTTTGCCTTCCAACAACTTTTCGACTTTGGGGTGATACCCTCTCGTGATGGAATTGCCGAGCAACAGGACGTGAGGCTTGTCCGTCTGGTTGGCCCCCGTCAACCAGACATCGGACCATTCGATGTATTCGCGGGCAATATGTTCCTGTGCCCCGGCGGGAGCACAGAAACCTATAAAACCGAATAGAACGGCCGAAAAAAGTACTTCTCTCATGACGTCCCTATTTTTTTAAGAAACGGTATATCTTGGCGTCTTTTCCGGGTACGGTGTAAGAAAGGCCGTCCTTGCCGACCTTCACGTCGTCTCCGCTCCACAATTCCTTGACCGAAGAGAAAGAAGACGGGGAAAGTCCCAAACGCTCCAAAGCCACCTTACCGGCAATCTGATTGTCTTTATAGTTCACAACAGACACATACAAATACTTTTCCGTATCCAAGACGAAACAGTTCTCCGCTCCGTCGCCCTTGTCGTTGTACTCACGATAGCCATACACCGGACGGGCCGAACGTCCGAAATCCGCCATTTCGTTTACGTCCTTGTTCATCAAAATCTTTTGGGCGCGTTCGCGGGAAAGTTTGGCATCCCCACGTCCGGACTTGTCCTCCAAGCTGTAATTGTCCGACACCAATACCATCCCCGACACGGCACCATTGGTGATACGGGCACGGTTCTCGCCTTCCGTTTCCTTATCGGCATCGTTTCCTACCAGCACGAGATGGTCCGGGTCGTTATACTGGTAGAACTCATTCGTCCACCAACCGCCCGACACGGCGTTCAGGCTGTATTCCGACTGTCCGATCTTGCCCCAAGTGTCGCAAGCGATACGGCGTGAGTTCCCGTACTGATAAGGGAATATCGGAGCGATGGAAAGGGCGATGAACATCGGTTCGCCTTTGTCCACCTCGCTGATGAAGTGGGAGAAACCTTCGTTATAAGCCTCCACGGCCGTGGTCACGTCCTTATTATAATAGGAGTCGGCCTGCACCATGCCGTTGCTGGTAAAGTCCACTTTCAAGTATTCAAACCCCTCTTTTTTCTTGTTCTGCACTTCACGGCTGATAAATTCTTTCGTTCCGGGATGCGTGGGGTCGAGGCAATACGCACCGTCCAGTTTGGCCGGTTTACCGTTCACCTTGATCACACATTCATACCCTGTATATTGACTGCCTTCGCAAATCTTCCTATACAACATGTCTTCGTTCCACCACAAACAGAAAGGCGTGACGTACGAGCCAGGCACCTGACCGTTCTTCTTCGCCACTTCCGTGAACTTGGTGCGTTGCTCGCTGTTCATGCCATCCCAAGCATCGATACTCATGATGTTGATGCCTTGGCTGTTGCAAAATCCGTTCGGTTTCAATGTCTCCTTGAAGTATTCGGAAACAGCCACGTCCACGTCATAGCCATTCCGGTCCGACATCACACCCCAGCTCTGCCAGCCAAAGGGTGTACCACGCTTCCATGTCTTACGCATGGGTTGCACCAAAGTATTGGCCCGGGCATACTCCTCCATTCCATTACGCCAATCGGCAAAAGCTCCGATGAACATCAATGCCGAACGTACCTCCGGTCCCCGCACCTTCCCATGCGGCAGCTCGTCGCGCGTTTCCCGGTTCGACACACCGGAGAACACCTTCAACGCTTCCACGCGACTGTCGCCCGAAGCTTTCACCTCCACCGCACTCTTCCAGCGGTTATGCTCCACCGAACCCAGCACGATGCCCCGGCGACTCTCTCCCGCGTAAAGCGCGGAAACCTCGTAAGAGGTCATATCGCCCGTCAAACGGTTCTTATGGTAACGTACGAAACCGTCATTGTCGAAAGGCACTTTCAACATGCGGTTCGTCTGCGCCGGAGCGTACAGGTCGTAGGGCGTAGCCACCGCTACGGGTGCAAGGTAGTTGGAACGAAGGGAAGCATCCCCCTTCAATACGACATCCGTCAACACGTAATCCCGTCCCTCATATACGTAAAACTCTTGCGTAAGGGTCACGTCGTCGCCACTGGCAGGCGATGAGAAGACAAACGTATGGCACGTCCCCTTTCCAAAGGCATCGTTCACCGTCCGCTTCTGGTAGTCGGCCTCCGCGCACGAAGCCGAACTGATACGGAAACCGTCCTTACCATGGATGTCGTACGTAGCCTCCGGCACCGACCCCATGAATACGGGCCGGTAAGCCTTCCCGCCATTATACTCCACATTGAATTGTTTTCCATTCTCTACGTACGTGATGCGCAAATCGCCCGCCTTGATGACCACATCTTCCGCCATAGCCGCCACAGCCGGGAACAGGCATGCGCACCACATTGTGCAAATCACTCCTTTCTTACTCATTTTCATATAATTATATCACAATCTTTTAATATACCAAAGTTTTGCAGACTTCTTTCGTTCCATCAGCATAGTGAATCCTCACCAGAGCCATACCGTTGAAATGTGGCAAGTCCAATTCCACTTGGGTACGACCTGACAAGTCCCTCGTACCGTTCAGACGTCCCTGCATATCATAGACCTCTATGCGATTCATATCTTTACCGGAATAAACCATCAAACGCTTTCCTCCGAGGGGTACGACTTTCGTTCGAGCCATTGCTTCATTTTCCATGTCTTTCACTCCACTGCCTCCCGTTTTCTTAAAGCGGTACACACGTACATCTTTCTCTGGAACACTATACGGTAAGCTCCCGTCTACTTTTACTAATTCATTCGTCCAAAGCTCACGCACTTCGGAAAAAGCATCGGAAGAAATATCCAGCAACTCCAATGGTATACTACCCGAAAGCTCATTTTCCTGATAATTAAACGCCGCTACGTACAGATATTTATCGTTATCGAACATGAAGAAGTTTTCCGCTCCGTCGTAATTTCCATTATATTCCTTATAACCATATACAGGTTTGAAAGAACGTCCCATATCCGCCATCTCGTTAATGTCTTTATTCATCATGACCGTCTGCGCCACTTCTCGCGACCGTTCTGCCCAACCTCGACCAGAACGGTCATTCAAACTGAAATTATCAGCCACAAGCAACATGCCCGTCACAGCCCCGGTAGTGAAACGCGCACGGTTTTCACCAATCGTATTGTTCAACTGGTCACCAGTCCCTATAAGCACCAAATGGTCTGGGTCATTGTATTGGAAAAGACGATCGGTCCACCATCCGCCGGATATGGCATTCATACAATATTCCGAATGGCCGATAGACCCCCACGTGTCACAAGCGACACGCCTTGAATTAGCATACTGATAAGGGAAAAGCGGCGCGATAGAAAAGGCAGCAAACATTGCATATTTATCCATCTGACGCCGAATGTAGTCCATACCCTCGTTATAAGCCGCCACCGCTGTAGTTACTTCGGGATTATAATAAGAGTCTGCCTGTACAATACCACAGTTCACGAAGTCCATTTTCACGTATTTAAAACCGTATGTGGCCTGCGTACGCAAGAAATTTGCCATAGCACTCTTCGTATATGGATGTGTGGGGTCCATACAATAAGCACCATCATACCAAATGGGTTTACCATCCGCTTTGAGTACAACATCCCAGCGCGTCCACTTTGTCCCGTCGGCAGCTTGCCCTAAGATATCGTCCCAGTTAGGATTCTCTCCGCTCCACATGGAGAAAGGCGTACTGTAACAACCCACCACTTGGTTCTTCTCCTTGCATTGGTTTATAAAGTTCAAATGTTCAGTATTGCTCATGCCGTCCCCTGCGTCAAGGCTGAATACGATATTCCCTTGATTATTGCAAAAGCCGCCTGGAACCAGCACTTCATGATAATAATCTGAAATCTCCACATCGGTAGCGTATGAGTTTTTCTCGGCCAATACTCCCCAACTCTGCCAACCGAAAGGCGTGCCAAGCGTCCAGCTTTCCGTACGCGGTGCCACAAGATTGTTGGCATCTGCAAATGTCTCCATCCCTGTACGCCAATCATCGAAATAGCCAATCAGCATACGGGCAGAAGTAATCACCGGCCCGTTCACCTTACCATGAGGAATAACATCACGCGTTTCTGAAGTTGACGCGCCAGAATATACATGAAGTTCATTCACAGCCCCGTTATTCGACAAGTTGGCAGTGATGGCACTTTTCCACAAATTATGGTCTACTGAGCCCAACACCAAACCTTCCCGACTGCTTCCTTCATACAGAACCGACACCTCGTATGAAGTGACTTCACCACTCATCTTATATTTTCCATAACGTCCGAAACCGTCATTATCAAACGGCACTTTCAGCATCCGGTTTCCGTCATTGGACATATAAAGCGTATAAGCCGTTCCGACCGAGATCGGAGCCAAATAATTGCTTCGGATAGCAGCATCCCCTTCCAAGGAAAGGTCTGTCAACATATAGTCCTGTCCGGAATAGATATAAAAACGTTGTTTCATCGTCACCCCGTCACCATTCTCAGGAAGACTGAAAGTAAAAGTATAGCACTTGCCCGTTCCAAATTCATCATCCACTGCAGCCTCATCATAAGAGACCTCGGCAAAGGAAGCTGTGGTCACCTCACGCGCCTCCCCTTCGGTATTATCATAACGAGCGGCAGAAGCCGAATGATTCACTACGCACTTCCGCGCAGCACCCTCTTCATTCAGAGCATTAATACGAAAGGCTTTCTCACCTTCCATATAAGTGACTTTCCACATCCCGTCCGTCACGACGATATCGTCGGCTTGCACAGCCATCGGCACAGTCCATAAGGACAGTATGAACATTTTCTTTGAAATACGTATCCAATCTATTTTCATTGCTATTCGTTTAAGAGTTAATTTTCCAAGCATTACATTCACAGTCACAAAGAGACTAAAAAAAACAGAAAAGCCGCAAGAATTACGGCGCAAAAAATAGAAAAAATGCTTCAGGCCGCTTCCTCAACGGGAAAAGCGGCCTGAAAAGGGAATTATTTTACTACTATTGTCTTCCGGAACACGATGTCGTCTGAGGCATGTCCGACTTGTATTTCAAATTCGCCCGGCTCTACCAGACGGTGCAAAGTCTCGTTGTAGAATGCCAATTCATCGATAGGCATCTCCAAACGTACTTCCACCTCACCGCCCGCCGGCACTTCCACTTTCTTGAAAGCCTTCAGTTGCTGAATGGGCATGACCACCGAGCTGAATTTATCACGTACATATAGTTGTACGACTTCCTTTCCGTCTCTCCGACCGGTATTTTTCACTTTCAACGTCACACTCAGCTTGCCTTGGCCCGAGAATACCGTATCGCTCAGGTGCACATCGGTATATTCGAAGTCGGTGTAACTCAAACCACGGCCGAAATTCCACAATGCGTAAGGCTTCTCGAAAATATAGTGGCCGTTTGGTTCCTCATAACTTCCACCTTGGTCGAACACTTGCTCGCGGTCGGAAGGATAATAATTATAATAACACGGCGTGTTACCCGTACTGCGAGGGAACGATACATTCAGACGTCCTGAGGGGTTCACTTTGCCCAACAAGACATCGGCCATGGCATTTCCCTGCTGTTCACCGCCATAGAACTGCAATACCACGGCATCAGCATGCTCTTTGGCCCAAGTCATAACCAAGGGTTTACCGGAAATGAGCACTACGACAACAGGCTTACCGGTAGCTTTCACCGCCTTCAGCAGGTCCAACTGCTTGCCGGGCAAATCCAGCGAGGAGAGGTCGAATCCCTCGCCCGAAGTCACGTTCTTTCCTTTCGCGCCCCGACCCAGCCAAACACTACGCGTACCGACTGCCACAATGGCAATATCGCTTTTCCGAGCCAATTCCACTGCTGCGGCAATACCGTCATCCTTTTGACTCCACCAATCGCAACCGTCCAACTGATTTACCTGCACATCCTTGCCTACGGCCTGTTTCAACCCGTCGAAAAGCGTAACACATTCACGATTGTCACCTGCCACGCCGTAATTACTATTCGGTCCTAACACGGCAATAGACTTGTATTTTTTCAGGTCGAGCGGCAAAATATCATTCTTATTCTCCAAAAGCACGATGCTTTCGTCTGCCACTTTCTTGGCCAATGCCACATGTGCCTTGCTGCGCACCACCTTATCCACTTTATCCGGGTCGCCGTAAGGGTCATCGAAAACACCAAGGCGGAACTTGGCAGCCAGCACGCGGCGACAAGCGCGGTCCACGTATGCTTCATCCAATATGCCTTTGTTCACTTGGTCTTCCAATGTCTGATAAGCCCAGTCGTACACATCCATATCTATACCTGCTATCAAAGCCTTACGGGCAGCCTCTTCCGAAGTCTCTGCAGCAAAATGGAACGACTTCAGGCGGTCTACCGAGCCCCAATCGGAATATACAAAGCCTTTGAAACCTAATTCCCCACGCAACAAGTCGGTCATGAAATGGGCTGAATGCGCCACGGGTATCCCGTCGTATGCACTATAACATCCCATGATGGACACCGGATCGGCATTCTGGATGACTTTGGCAAACGGATAGGCATAAAGGTTACGCAACTCGCGCTCACCTCCCGGCACGGAGGCACAGTTCAATCCGCCCGTAGGCGTACCGTGTGCCACGAAATGCTTCGGCATGGCTCCTACACCCTCGGCCTGCGAACCACGTACGAAAGCCGTTCCCATCTCACCGATTAGAAAAGGATCCTCGCCAAAGGTCTCCTCTACACGTCCCCAACGCAAATCTCGTGCGATGTCCAACACGGGGCATTGCAACTGGCGAATACCGATGACATGGGATTCACGCCCGATGGCACGGGACATTTCTTCCACTAATTCCGGGTTAAACGTCGAACCCTGTGCAATAGCCTGCGGAAATATCGTGCACCCGTTTTGTGTCACCCCATTGATGCCTTCCACCGTTACCAAGGCCGGAATCCCCAAACGATTCTGCGTAAGCAAATATTCTTGCATTTTATTGAACAATAACGCAGCCTCCTTGGCCGACTTGCTCATTTCATGTACGCTCCCCGGACTTCCTCCCTTATAAGTATTTTCAATGGCATTAATGTCACTCGTAGAGTTGTTCTGCAATTGCAATACTTTTTCATGAAGGGTCATCCGGCGCAGCAAGTCCTCTACCCGTTCCTCTACAGGCAACGAAGCATCTTTGTACCTGGGCTTCTCTTCGGCCACGGACGAAATCGCACCGCATATCAAGAAAGCGGCAAATAAAAACTTCTTTTTCATTCCTTATTCTTTAAAAACTCAAACTATATAATTTTATTCAATATCTTCCGACTACAAAAATAACTCTCACGGAACGTCCCTATGAAATCCATTTACTCCAAAAAACAGCGGTATTGACGCAGGACTGACTTAACAAACAGGACTCCTCGGGCACAATCCGAACTTCCGATAGAAGAAAAGACCCGGAATACCTTCACAGGCGTCCCGGGCCAAACAACCTAACCTAATTCACAGTTAATCACTTAAACTGTGCTTCTTTATTTTACAATCTTAGCAACCTTACTGCCGGATTTCACAACGAACACACCCTTACCGTTTACGGTAATAGCCTCATTCGTCATGCCCCGACCCACCTCGGCACCTTGCATATTGTAAATATTCACTTGCGTATCATCAGCACTCGTCACGATAATAGCATCGCCGTCGACAACAACTTGCATACCCCGTGCCACAGCCTGTGAAGCCACACCATCATAATCACTCTCAGACACTGCCACTTCTGTCGTGGTCCATGCCGTAGCCTGATAAGCGTAATTCACAGCCTGTACACCCACAATATATTCACCCACAGGAAGTTTGTCGAACAAATAGGATGCCTCACCATCCTCGTTGCCTGTGTTCACATAGCAACCGAACATAGCATAGGACAACTGTTTACCTGTCTCGATATTAGCCGGTACAACCATACGCATCGCACCAGTCTCCTTATTCTGAATATAAACATTGAACATCGCGTCATTACCATTGTTCATCTCTGAAGCTTCCCATTTTACCAATACACGCCCCTTCTCAGCCGTAGCCGTGATTTCACCTATTTCATTAGGAGCCGTAAACTCCACACCTGAGTTATTCCAACTGATGACCTGCTGATCATTACGCCCGTTGTCCGGGCTACCGGTATAATCCGAAGTAAGGAGTTCCATGTTGTTGTCATTATCGAAATCTCCGAAACTGTTCACGCCCGGGCCGCTCTTAGCCAAATAGCCACCCCAAAGCTCATTAGCACCATCTTCAAAGAAATAGGTATTATAGGAAGTACTGTTATCACTTAAATCCACGAAACGTCCCCAACCGGCAGCTTCTCCTGTAGCCGGATTGACTTTGGATGTCCAGCCCGTCGTCATATAATCGGGATAATCATCCCCGTTGAGGTCCACCCAAATAAAACGGGTAGAAGCGGATTGGGCTGCCGGAGTGATATCTGTAGCAATCTCTTCCAAACGGAAACCATTTTCATCCGATATGTTCCGCAAACAGTTGGCCTGCTTCAATTCACGCTGGCCTCCCCAACCGTTGGAACAGCCCTGCGTACCTAATTGCATCAAATCTGTGCGTCCATCTTGGTCAAAATCTAAGGCTATAGTGATACCCTCTTCACATCCCCAAGCACGGAAAACATCAGCCACGGTGCCGTCCTTTGCCATGCCATAAGCATCCAAGACTTGACTGGCCGACTCAATCAAAGAAGGCGAATTGGT
>OHPB01001270.1_pt1 | contig 13515 bp, 9 predicted proteins | sample 1577621 | NCBI WGS metagenome assembly OHPB01 (sample SAMEA3879577, study PRJEB24766) | human gut metagenome | biome: human-associated habitat; feature: feces | place: USA | collected 1985/1987 | reverse complement strand
CCCGCGTCGTTAAAAACGGCGGAGTGTTCCGCGAGGGCGGGGTTATCCCTGTGTACTTCGCGGCGCTCATCGGCTATGACGAGGAAGCGGTGTACAACAACATGCTGCTGAAGTTCAAAGAAGGCTTCGCGGGAAGCAAGAAGCAGCTTATTTTCATTGAAAAGCCGATGGAAAACCCAACCGCCGAGGAGATAAGGCAGCTCGGGACGGTCAGCAGGAACAGCACCGGCGAGATGATAGACGAGCTGGCGCTGCTGATAAAACTGAACGGCGATCCGATACGCACCGCGCTGGCCCAAACGGAGCTTCGCAAGCTGCTCAACGAGCTTTACACCGGCAATCAGACGGTGGTTTTCAACTACGGAAGCAAGCTTATTTCCTGGCTGTACCGCTGCACCCAGGCGCGGAAGTACGCCGTGCAGTACGCGGATATTCCGGTGGTGCTGTATTACGGGGATATCTCGCAGTCGGAGCTGTATTTCCTGCATTTCATGTCGCGGTGCGGGTTCGATGTTATCTACATCACGCCGAACAAGCAGCTTCTGGATATCACGGTCGACAAGAACATTGACAACAGAATGCAGATTTTCCAGCTTCCGCAGAGCAGGGAGAGCGGAAGCTACCCCAGCAAGGCGGTCAAGATGAAGGTCGCAACGGTGGCGTATTCCGCGGAGCGAGAGCTTGACACCATGCTCTACGGCGGCGACGCGGGGATATTCCGGGACTTCCAGTTCCCGAACAGCCAGACCGTCACGCTGAAAACCACGCTTGAGGAGATAGGCATACTGTGGAAGCAGGAAGCGCGGTTCCGGCAGGGCTTTGAGACCTCCGGGAACCTTGTAACGGTGCCGAATATCTTCGCAAAGATAAGCGGAGTAAAGGACGGCAGCGCGGCGGCATACTGGGAGGAGATACGCGAGCGGCTCACGCCGGAGACTATTCTCCGTGTAAAGACCGCAGACCAGCAGCCGACAGCGAATCCCGACCTGTCGGTTTACCGCAGCTTCTACCGCAACGGAAAAATCGACGCCGAGCGGCTGAAGGCGTCCTCGCTGAACCGCTACAGCTACCTTCCGGACAGAATACAGGATATGCTCCTGTTCAAGCTCCAGGAAGCGGCGGACAGTGGGTTCCTGAAGCTTCAGGGCGACGAGCTTATGTGCTCGGTGATGCATTTCGGGCTGAACCTCGACAAGGAGTTCATGAAGCTGCTGCAAAGCTTTGATTTCACGAAGCAGCTCCCGAAGCTGATATGGATAGACGCAGTGGAGCAGACCTTTTCTCTTGAGGAGTGCATTCAGCTTGTGCTGTGCAATCTTATCGGCTTTGATATACTGATATACACCCCGACGGGGTACAAGAATCTCGAAACGTTCGTTTCTGCGGACGCATTCGAGGAGCATACTCAGAACGAGTTTCTCTACAATATGGAGGTGCCGAAGTTTAAGATACCCTCCGAGCAGAAGAACGGCGGATTTTTCGGCAGGCTGTTCAGAAAGTAAATTTGAAAGGAACCAACGATTATGGGATTACAGTTTACACCCGGCTCTCAGATGCAGCCCGCGGCACAGCCCCAGACTGCTCCGGCGACCACTCTTGCAAAGACCCCCGAGGAAGCTGCGCTCGATGTGAAGATCGAGGAAGCGAAGAACTTCAATATTCAGGTAACGGCTGACCAGATCAAGCAGGAGCTTGCCACCAGCGCGGAAATCGACAAGCTTGTGAGCACCATCAACCTCAACGATTCCAACACCATCGTTAAGTTCGGCGCAGAGGCGGCAGAGGAGATCTCAAAGGCTTCCGACCAGGTGCTGAAATCCATGACGATAGACCAGGTGAACGACACCGGCGTAATGCTCAAGGAACTTGCTAGCATTATGGATAAGTTCGATATTAAGGAGATACAGGACGAGAAGCCGGGCTTCTTCGGAAATCTCAAGAAGAAGCTTGAGAAGATCATCGGCAAGTACGAAACGATGGGCAGCGAGGTCGACAGAATCTACGTTCAGCTAAAGAAGTACGAAAACGAGATCGGCGACGCCAATACCAAGCTTGACAACATGTACGACGCGAACCTCGGCTATTACCAGGAGCTTGTGAAGTACATCATGGCGGGCGAACAGGCAGTAAAGGAGCTTGACCAGTACATCGCGGACTACACGGCAAAGTGCGAGGCTAACCCGGACGACGGCACGATACGCATGGATCTCTCCAACCTGACCCAGATGCGCGAGATACTCGACCAGCGCGTCATGGACCTCAAGGTAGCTGAGAACGTGGCTATTCAGACGGTTCCCATGCTCAAGACCATGGAGTATTCCAACCTGAACCTGGTGAGAAAGATAAACTCCGCGTTCATCATCACCATGCCGGTATTCAAGCAGGCGCTGGCGCAGGCAATCATGCTCAAGCGCCAGAAGATAATAGCTGATTCCATGCAGGCGCTCGACGAAAAGACCAACGAAATGCTCAAGAAGAACGCGCAGAACACCGTTGCGCAGAGCAAGCAGATCGCGGCTATGGCTTCCGGCTCTTCAATCAAGGTGGAGACCCTCCAGGAGACCTGGACTACCATTGTAAATGGTATCGACGAGGTTCAGAAGATACAGAGCGACGCAAGGGAAAAGCGTAAGCAGGACGCAGTTGCCCTTGAGGAGATCAAGGCGGATTATAAGAAGCGTATGAAGGCGTAATATTAAACTGGCAGGCTGAAAAGCCTGCCAGTGTTTGTATTAGCGTTATTGGGCGTTCGCCGCTGAGCACATAGTGGTTCGATATTCCCGACGGCTCAAAATGCTATCGGCTTCGAATCAAATCCTGACTGCGGCTTATTTTGAAACGCCCAGCGAACCGAGTATAGCTCCGGTGATGGTAGCCGCTATATATTCCGCCAGCTTTTTGCGGTCTCCCATGTCACGCTCGATGCAGTCCAGAAGTATTCCGGCGATAGCCTCGGTCAGAAAACGGCTCAGGAACACCTGATAGCTGTCCTCCGCCGTCACGGAATGCTTCTTTACCGCCTCGCAGACCAGATTGTGTATCGGCTCGTAGATGTCGTTGTAGAAGTACCTCGAAAGCTCCGAGCGGCCTATCGAATGCACGATGTTATGCAGAATATCGTGATTTGAGTTGATGTAATCCAGCGCGAAATCCACGGCCTCCCGCCGCTGCGATACCAGGTCGTACTTCCCGAACATGCACATTGCTTCCTGGTCGAGCGTCCATTTCAGCAGGGAGAATATATCCTCAAAATGATAGTAGAACGTCTTGCGGTTGACTCCGCAGTCCTCCACAAGCTCGCGCACAGTTATCTTGTTGAGCGGCTTCTTCTTCATCATAGCCTTCAGCGCTTCGGATAGCGCCTGCTTCGTCTGCTGCGACTGCTCGTTGTGCTTCATGTTTTTAACCCCCGTTTTCCGGACATTTTCGCGGTTTTGTCCGGTCAATATTACTATTATAATCCATCGGGGCATATTTTGTCAAGACTGGCTGTTTTATATTATGTCCGTTTTGTGCTGGTTTTTGTCCGAAACATGGTTGGATTTCCACCCTGGACATGCTATAATCAAAGCATAGACTATAAAATACGAAAGGACTGTCCTCAGATGATATATCACAATCCCGTGCTGAAAGGATTCTACCCCGACCCGAGCGTGTGCTCCTACAATGGAAAGTACTACATGGTGTGCAGCTCGTTCCAGTATTTCCCCGGAGTTCCGCTGTTCGAAAGCTCAGACCTCGTTAACTGGAAGCAGATAGGCTATGTGCTCACCAGATCCAGCCAGGTAATGCTCGATAAGATCAACAGCTCCGGCGGAGTTTTCGCGCCGACTATCCGCTGCAGCAACGGCAGATTCTACATGGTGACTACCAACGACACCACCCACCAGAATTTCTACGTTTACACCGACGATATCTACGGCGAGTGGTCGGAGCCGATATACGTCGATCAGGGCGGTATCGATCCGTCGCTGTTCTTTGAGGACGGCCGCACCTACTTCATGAGCAACGGCGCCGATGATAACGGCGTCGGGGGAGTGGTTCAGTGCGAAATCGACATAGCCACCGGAAAGAAGCTCTCCCCAAGCCGCTGCATCTGGCAGGGCTCCGGCGGACGCTACCTTGAAAGCCCGCATCTCTACAAGATAAATGGAGTTTACTACCTCATGGCTGCGGAGGGCGGCACAGAGTACGGCCACATGATAACCTGCGCCCGCGCTGATTCCGTCTGGGGAAAATTCGAGGGCAACCCGAAGAATCCGGTTCTCACCAACCGCAACAAGGCTCCGTTCATCATTCAGGGAATAGGTCACGGCGACCTTGTCCAGGACGAATATGGCGACTGGCATGTGCTGTCCCTGGGATTCCGTCAGCAGCATATCTGGAGACCCTACCACCACCTTGGACGCGAGGTGTTCCTCACGCCGGTGAAGTTCGGGGAGGACGGCTGGTTCACCTGCGGAAACGACGGCACCACAGATGAGAGCTACGAAATAAAGGGCGATTTCACCCAGAACGAGCAGCGGGTTTTCACTTTCGCGAACACCTCCTGGGACAAGGAGTGGTGCTTCATGCGCCGCCCTGTCATGGAAAACTACGAGCTGTCAGACGACAAGGCGGTGCTGCACGGCTCGGATATCACGCTCGACGACGTGGATTCCCCTACATTCATTGCAATGCACCAGCGTGATTTCAACATGGAAATGACCTCCACTGTGAAGCTGACCGGAAGCGCGGGCGCTGTCGGAGGACTTACCGTGCTCATCACCGAAAACGAGCATTACGATATTCTCCTTGAAAAGTCGGAGAGCGGCTGCAAGGCGGTACTCATGCTGAACATCGGCGGAATAAAGCACCGCCAGAACGAGCTTCCCATCGGCGGCGACTCTGCAAAGCTCACGATAAAGGCTGACAATTACGGCTACAGCTTCTTCTGCGGAGAGGTTCAGCTCGGATACGGAAGCACAAAGTATCTTTCAAGCGAGGTCGCGGAGGGCTTCACAGGCGTAATGACCGGACTTTACGCGGCTCGCGGAACCGCAGAGTTCACCGGATTCGAGTGCAGATACAATTAAAATTACAGGGCTGAGTACGACCTCAGCCCTGTTTTGATATTATTGCACGTACAGTACCAGAATTTAATTGAATCCTCCGGTGATGGATATCTCGCCGGAGCGCAGCGTTTCAATTCCCGATGAAGTTTCAATAACAAGGCAGCCCCTGTCGTCGATTTTCAGAGCCTTTCCGGTGCGCTCTGCGCCGCCCTGCCGGAACGTTACCTCACGCCCCAGGACCAGCGAGCGGCTGCGGTATTTCTCCAGCAGCCCGCGCGACGAGGGATCCTCGGCGTAGTCGAGCAACCTGCATGCGATGTCCGCGCACAGGCGGCTGCGCTCCGCAAATACTCCTACTGAGCCTGCGATTCCGGATATCTCCTCCGGGAATTTTTCCGTGCTGATGTTCACGCCGATTCCGACTATCACGGATTCTGCCATGCCGCTTTCAAAGTCGCTCATTGCCTCGGTGAGTATCCCGGAGACCTTCCTGCCGGAGCAGAAAATGTCGTTCACCCACTTTATTCCGGCGTGAACGCCGCACACGGATTCCAGGCTGTCGATAATGGCGCATGCCGCCGCCATCGTTATCCCCATGCAGTCGGAAAGCGGCTTCTGCGGCTTTAGCAGCACGCTCATGTAAAGTCCCGTGTTCGCTGGGGAATAGAACGGCTTCCCGAACCTGCCGCGCCCTGCGGTCTGCTCGTTTGCGGCGATGAGCGTTCCGTGTGGCATTCCGCGCAGCGCCGCCGCCTTTGCCTCGGTATTCGTGGAGCTTGCGCTGCGGAACACCTCCACCGGTATCCCGCGGTATTTTTCCGTCAGGTGCAGGCGTATCCCCTCCGCGGTCAGTACGTCGCTGCCGCTTTCAAGCATGTATCCCCGGTTCGTCCCCGCAGAGATGCTGTAGCCCTCGTCCTGGAGCTGCTTTACGGCTTTCCATACCGCCGCGCGGGATACCCCCAGGCGGTCGGCAAGCTCCTGCCCGGATACTGCCGTACCGCGGCTCTGCTCAAGTATCAAGGCTATCTCGTTCTTTATCGCCATTGTTTTCCCCCCGATCTGTCCTGCTCTATTATATACCATTATTCCGGATTTTTCAAGGTCTGACCGCACCGCTGCGACTTTTTTTCACAAACCACTTGATTTTTTCCGCAGAATAGAGTATAATAGTAAGGTAAGTACAAAACAACAATGAATAAATGCTCTCGCTTATGGGGACAGACCCTGTGCAACAGAGTGCTGTGAACCATGTCAGGCGGGGAACCGAGCAGCATTAAGCGGATTTCTCTGTGTGCCGCAGTCAGCCTGTTCCCATAATCGAGGGCATTTATATTTTTGCTTATCAGAACGGGGGGTGCGGCTGTGTATCTGGCATTATATAGAAAATACCGTCCGAGAACGTTCGACGACGTTATTTCCCAGCCTGAGATAGTCACCACGCTGAAAAACCAGATAGCCGAGGGGCAGAACGCCCACGCATACCTGTTCACCGGAAGCCGCGGCACCGGCAAGACCACCTGCGCGAAGATACTCGCAATGGCGCTGAACTGCAAGCACCCGGCAGGCGGAAATCCCTGCCTTGAGTGCGAAAGCTGCCGCGAGATAGCCAACGACGAAACCACTGATATCGTCGAGCTGGACGCTGCCAGCAACAGCGGCGTCAGCGACGTTCACGAGCTTCAGGACCAGCTTGCGTACACGCCGGTTAGCTGTAAGTACCGCGTGTATATCCTCGACGAGGTGCACATGCTTTCTACGGCGGCGTTCAACGCGCTGCTGAAAACTATAGAGGAGCCTCCGGCGCATGTTATCTTCATTCTCGCGACCACGGAGCTTCACAAGGTTCCCGCGACGATACTTTCCCGCTGTCAGCGGTTCGAGTTCCGCAGGATTGAGATTGCGGACAGTTCCGCAAGGCTGCTCAGCATAGCTCAGCAGGAGGGAGTCTCTCTTACTCAGGAGGCTTCGGACATGATATCCCGGCTCTCCGACGGCGGAATGCGCGACGCGCTTTCCCTGCTCGACCGCTGTATCGCAGTCAGCCGCGACGTCACCGAGGACACCGTAAGGAGCTGCGCAGGCGTCGCCGACAATCATCATCTGTATCAGCTCGCAGAAATGACCGCTGCACGGAACATTCCCGGGTGTATTCAGCTCCTGAGCCAGCTCTACAAGGGCGGCAAGGACATCGCCCGAGTGATGGACGAGCTCGGCGGAGTATTCCGCGACCTTATGATAAACAAGAGCGCTCCGGCTGAGAAGTCGCTGCTCTCTGCAATGCCGCACGATTATCCAGAGATAGAACGCCTTGCCGGGCTGTTTTCCCTCGAGGATATCCTCCGCTGCCTGACCCTTATCCAGGAATGCACCGACGGTATCGCGAAGTCCCGCAGCCGCAAGACGCTTGCAGAAATGTGCTTCGTGAAGCTCTGCACAGGGGCGCCCACGGCGGCTCAGACCGCTCAGCTTGCACAGGCGGCTCAGATAGGACAGGCTGGAACGGCTCCGCAGACGGCGCAGAACTACCGACAGTTCGAAAGCAAGCCGATGGGAAGCGAGTTCACTCCGATCCCCGACGAAAAGCTCGACCCCAGGCGCGCCGCAACGGTGAACAAGCTACGCGAGATATTCGCGCAGAATGAATCGGATCCCGCAGAGCCAGCCAAACCGGCCGCTCAGGCTTTTGAGGCTCCGAAACCCGCAGAAGCTCCGAAACCGGTTCAACATGCTCAGCCGTCTCCGGCGGACGAGCTTCCGTTTGATATCGACGGAGCTGTGAAGGCTCCACAGGCTGCGAAGCCCACTGAAACTTCAAAGCCAGCGCCGAAGAGTAATCCCGTGAAATCCCCCGAGCCTGCACACGGGAACGAGATACCGTTCGATATTTCCGAGCCGCCCGCTGCTGTGAAAACGCCTGAGCCAGCGAGCCGCAAGCCCGCTGAGGTTCTGAAACCTACAGCCCCGGCACCAGCAGCGCCTATAGCGCCGGCAGAGCCGTTTGAAGCTCCCATGCCGGAACTTAACAGCGCTCCTGCGGCTATGGACTTTGATTTCGCACCGCCGCCGGAGGAACCCCCGATGGAGTTCATTCCACAGCGTGAGTTTGCTACAGTCCCCGAGCCTGCAGCGCCCGCTCCGAGACCCGTGCCTGCGGCAGAAACGTCCGCTGTTCCAAAAGCGCACAGCGAAACGAGCGCCGCAAAACCGGTGAAGCAGAAGCCTGAACCGAAGCCTGAGCCTGAATCAAAGCAGGAGCCGAAATCCGCTGAAAAAGCAGGAACCACCGCTTCCGCCGGATACACCAAGCTGGACAGCATAACCCAGCCGGAATGGGAGCAGATAATAGAAAAGGTGTCAAGTCCGCTGTATGCCGCCATGCTTGACGGCTCAACGGCGCTGGTCAACAGCGACGGCGTGCTTGAGATACACACCGGAAATCTCATGCTGCAGGGCATGATAAGCGACGGCTACCAGGATCTCGAAAGGGAGCTTGGCGGGGCTTTCGGGAAGAAAGTCCGCGCGCTGGTGGTCGGCGAAGAACTGGAAAACACAGCCGAGGACAAAGACCTCCCTGTGAAAGAGCTGCTGGATAAAGCACGGCGGCTCAATATAGAAGTTGACATTAAGTGAAAGGATAATTACCGACATGAAAGCAAGATTACCGCAGGGATATCAGAATTCCGCTCCCAACATGAACCAGATGGTCAGAAAGGCACAGAAGATGCAGGAGGACATCGGCAAGATCCAGGAAGAGCTTGCTGTCAAGGAGTTCACAAAGCAGGTAGGCGGCGGAGCGATCGAGCTGGTGATGACCGGCGACAAGCAGCTCAAGTCCGTTACTATCAAGCCGGAGGTCGTTGACCCCGAGGATATCGAGATGCTTCAGGATCTTATCATCAGCGGCGTAAACGAGATTCTCAAGGAAGTTGACGATTACGGCGCAGCTGAGATGGAAAAGGTTACCGGCGGCGTTTCCTTCCCCGGCTTCATCTGATCGCCCACAAGAAAATAATTCACGGGCGGGTCTTTCGGATCCGCCCATTTTATCTGTATGAACGAAAAGATCACAGCAGAACTCGACCTCCCCGGGGTGGGACTTGGCGCGGGAGTTACCGTCGGCTGCCTTCTCGCGTGTTATTCCGAGCCAATGGTTCGGTGCGTATGGCTCTTTATTGCGGCGGCTGTTCTGGCGTTCTCGCTGTTCACAGGGAAACGCAGGTTCCTGGCGGCGGGGCTTCTGCTCGGGCTTGTCAGCATGACGGTCTATCAGACCTGGTACGCCGGGTCGCTTCAGGCGCTCGCAGGGAGCGGGATACGCGCGCAATGCCGCATAATCAGCGTGAATTACTCCAACGATCGTTGGTCGGCAGGAAGAGCGCTGTGCGTCCTTGACGGAAAACCTGCGCTCATAGATATTACGTGTGATTCCGTGCTTGACGTGGGCGATACAATCGATGGCGAACTTCTCCTTGAAACAGCCGAACAGGGAATTTTCACGTTCTCGGACGGCGTTGTGCTTTCCGGCGAGGTAACGGAGCTTCACAGCCGCAGTTCAGATTTCAGCCTGCTGTATCATCTCGGGAATCTCCGCAGCAAAGCCGCTGAGCGGTTCGACAGGATCGGCGGCGACGAAGCGGAGCTATGCAAGGGACTGGTGCTAGGGATCAAGGACGGCTTCTCGTATGAGCTGCGGCGGGATATCCTGCAAAGCGGAGTAAGCTACATGACCGCCGTTTCAGGAGCTCACATCACAATTTTCATTGCGGTTCTCTGCGAACTTTTCGGTAAGCGCAGGCGCAGACTGACCTCAATTGTTTCATTTGCGGCGGTGCTGCTTATGATGGCGATGTTCGGCTTCTCCGCTTCGGTGGTTCGCTCAGGGATAATGCTTATGATAACGCAGAGCGCGCCTCTGTTCTGCCGCAGGACTGACGTCCTGAATTCGCTTTGCGCCGCGCTTCTGCTCATGACGGTATTGACTCCCTTCGCTGCGGCTGACCCGGCGCTGCTGATGTCCGCGCTGGGCGTTTTCGGAGCCGCTGTCGCCGGACCTGCGCTCAACAGTATCCGCAGATTCGGCTGGGAACGCTTCGCGGTTGCTGCAAAGCTCAAGGAAGCCGCCGCGGTATCGCTCTGTGCGATGGTGTGCGTGCTCCCGGTCAGCGCCTCGGTGTTCGGAGGCTTCTCCCTCGCGGAGATACCTGCTTCCGTTGCGCTCACGCCGTTCTTTTCAGCGGGTCTGCCGCTTGGCGTGGTCTACGCTGTAAGCGGGATTCCGGGACTTATGATCCCGCTTCGGGCGGTTATGAGCTGCTTTCGGAGTATCCTTGGATTTTTCGGCGGTATGAATGGTGCGTGGCTTCCATGTGAAAACCGCTTCGCTGTTCTGGCGGCACTGCTGGCTCCCGTACTGCTGATGACGTTCATTTATGCCGCTGATCACGCGCGGAAGGCTCTCTGGGCATTCTTGCTGGATATTCTGCTTATGCTGTGTCTGAGTTTCTCGGAACTTGCGTCGCGCCAGCGTATTGATTTTGTTTCGGATAGGAATTCCGGTGCGGCGGTGGCTTGCTCGGGGAGAAGCGCGGCTGTCCTGATAAGCGGAAAAAGCGCCTGCACGGAGCAGCTTTTCCGGCTGATGACACGGGAGGGAATCACGCAAATCGGCGTGATAAACGCTCCGCAGCTCGAATTTTCCGAGCTTTCCGGGCTTGAGAAGATGCTCAGGGCGATACCTGCGGAATACGTAATGCTTTCCGATGAATGCCTTACAGCGGCAAAGAAATTGAAGTCCTCCGCGGACGCTGAATTCCTCGCGGCTGAGGACGTTATGGAGATAAGCGGTATCACCATGGCATGCGCTAAATCAGGGAGTGAGATTCCGGCGGATATCGTGTTATACTACGGTTATACGCGCTCAGAGCCGGAGACTTCAGGAGCCGCCGGGCTTGCGCTGTACGCTTCGTCAAGGCAGGAGATTATCCCCGATGGAGCTTTTAATATCCACGACCAGACTTTCAGAATAGATTTAAAATAAGGAGACAATATGGCTGAATTTATATCCGCTCCGCTGGCGCTTGCCGCAGAGCAATTCGCGAAACTGCCGGGAATCGGCATAAAGACGGCGCAGCGCCTTGCGTATTACATGCTTAACCTTCCTCCACACGAGGTCAAGGAGTTTGCAGACGCGCTTGTACGCGCCCGTAACGGAGTGCAGCTTTGCAGCTGCTGCCAGAACTTCACCGACCGGGAGGTCTGCGAGATATGCTCCGACGAGCAGCGCGACAAGTCGGTGATATGCGTGGTGGAATCCCCGAAGGACGTTTCAGCGTTTGAGCGCTCCGGCGGCTACGAGGGGGTATACCATGTGCTGCACGGGCTTCTTTCCCCGATGGACGGAGTTTCCGCCGAGGATCTGAAAATCAAGGAGCTTATGGCAAGGCTTACCGATGTGCGCGAGGTCATAATGGCGACCAACCCCACAGTTGAGGGCGAGGCCACCGCAGTGTACATCAGCCGGCTTATAAAGCCCATGGGTATCAAGGTGTCGCGGCTTGCTTACGGACTTCCTGCAGGAAGCGCGCTGGAATTCGCGGACGACGTTACGCTCATGAAGGCGCTTGAGAACCGCAGCGTTCTCTGATCTTCACGCAAAAAAAGATCCCGCAGACCGTAACGGCTGCGGGAAAGATAATGTGTAAGTCTGCACGAAAAAAGGAAGGAAAACGTACAGACCCTTGATGAATCAATCATCATAAAAAGGGGAGGTAGGTTATGTGAACGCCGCTTTCGCGGCAGCTTGTCGGCAGGTACCCTAACCTTTAAGGTTTCTGCTGTGATTATATAATACACCCCATGTATGAATTTGGGGTAACGGCTATGTGAAATCATGGTGAAATTCACCAGTGTGTTTTTTCACTAAACCACAGAAGAAAAGAAAGAGTGATAAAATGAGCAACACCCTGGATAGCGCTAATAACCCGCGCTCAGAGATGTTAGGGAACGCCCCGGTAACTTCCCTGATGATCAAATTTGCTGTGCCAAGCATAATTGCAATGCTGGTTGGCGCGCTGTACAACATAGTGGATCAGCTTTTTATCGGGCAGGCCGTAGGTCAGCTCGGAAACGCAGCCACGAACATCGCTTTTCCGTTTTCGACCTCCTGCCTGTCGCTGGCGCTTCTTTTCGGAATAGGCGGCGCGAGCTGCTTTAACCTCAGCATGGGGCGGGGCGACCGCGAACGCGCTCCGTATTTCGTAGGAAACGCCGTGCTTATGATGCTGATATGCGGCGTTGTGCTGATGGCGGTCACGCAAGTGTTCCTGACGCCGCTGCTGAAGCTGTTCGGCTCGCCGGACGAGGTGCTCCCGCTGGCGCAGGAGTATGTAGGTATCACCGCCTGGGGATTCCCGTTCATGATAATAACCACCGGCGGAGGCCATCTGATACGCGCCGACGGCAGCCCGCGCATGACCATGCTGTGCAACCTCCTGGGAGCTGTCATCAACACGGTGCTGGACGCAGTATTCGTGCTGGGTCTGGATTGGAAAATGACTGGCGCTGCCTGGGCTACCGTAATAGGGCAGGTGATCTCCGGAACTGTCGCGATCGTGTACCTCACGCGCTACAAGACCGTTCACCTCGGATTAAAGCACCTGCGAATCCGCTGGCAGTACACCGGAAAAATCATAGCCATCGGCATGGCTAGCTGCATTAATCAGCTCGCGATGATGATAGTGCAGATCGTAATGAACAACCTGCTGAAGCACTACGGAGCGCTGTCAGTTTACGGTGAGTCTATCCCGATCGCAGTTTCGGGTATCGTAATGAAGGTCAACCAGATAACATTCTCGATCGTTATAGGGCTTGGTCAGGGCGCTCAGCCGATAATCAGCTTCAACTACGGCGCGCGGAAGTACTCACGCGTGAGAGCGGCGCTGCGTTCCGCAATCACCGTCGGCGCAGGGGTGGCAGTGCTTGCATTTGTGCTGTTCCAGTTGTTCCCGCGGGAGATCATCGCAATCTTCGGCAAAGGCTCCGACGAGTATTTTGAATTCGGCGTGAAATTCTTCCGGATATTCCTGTTTTTCACCTGGCTCAACTGCCTACAGCCTATCGCTTCCACGTTCTTTACCTCTATCGGTAAATCCTTCAAGGGAGCGTTCCTGTCGCTGACTCGTCAGATACTGTTTCTGCTTCCGCCGCTGATCGTGCTTCCGCTTTTCTGGGGTATCGACGGTATGCTTTGGGCGGGTCCCTTCGCCGACCTGCTATCAGCGGTTGCCGCTATTATCATGATAATTGTGGAGCTTCGAATAATGAAGCGTGAGGAAGCAGATTTTAAAGGTTAAGCAGCTTTTATTGACATTCAACATGACGGGCAGGTCTTATACTTGCCCGTTTTTAGGGCAATACCGCACAAAGATTGTGCGTGTATTGCGCAGTCAGATTTTTCGTC
>OHPB01001268.1_pt1 | contig 13517 bp, 10 predicted proteins | sample 1577621 | NCBI WGS metagenome assembly OHPB01 (sample SAMEA3879577, study PRJEB24766) | human gut metagenome | biome: human-associated habitat; feature: feces | place: USA | collected 1985/1987 | reverse complement strand
GCCTGTTTTGCCATTTCCTCTGCCTTGGCAGCTCTGGCTTCTGCTTCCTTTGCTTCTTCGCTTGCCCGTCTGGCCTCCTCCTGGGCCTGCCGTCTGGCTTCTTCTTGCTGCTCTTTTTGCCGTCTGGCTTCTTCCTCCAGACGCCGGATCTCCGCTTCCATTTCCGCCTTTTTCCGGCTCATTTCTTCTCTTCGTTCCTGTTCTGCCTGTTCTTCCTGTTGTTTTTTCCTTTTGGTAGCAAATAATGCATCCGCTTCGTTTCGCTCTGCCATACTTCTTCTCCTCTCTCTTTTTTCCTGATCTTTTACAGAACCTACCAGTAGGAGCTTACATGCTCCCTCTCTGCCATGGAAAGAATCTCATCATGACTCAGTTCCACATTTCCAAAACGGACGAAGATCCCGTTTGTCACCGCGCTGTTCCACACCTTTGGATCTGTAAGAGGACGAAAACGTATTTTATCCACATAAGGACCCAGATCTAAAAGCAGCCTGCTTCCTGATATGAAATCGATCTGCAGAATATAGGATTGTAAGGGCTTTACAGCCAGAATATACTTTCTTTCCACATAAGTCCTCCTTTCAAATACATGATTTCTGCATAAAACAGATACACAATACTTTTACTGTACGACGGATCATTCTGAAAAAATATTAACCAAAGGTTAGTATTTTTCGTAGTACGCATCCTCTGCACCTGTTTTCCACCATACTGTAAAAAGCATCAAACTCATAACAGCAACAGCAGCTATAACAACGTTTCTTCCTGGTTTCTTCATAATCACTTTCTTCCTTTCTTTTAGATACATGATTTCTATATATAGACACATTGTGTTTTTACCGTATAATGGATTGGTTTGAAAAAATATTAACTAAAGGTTAATTATTTAAATATGAATGGAATTGTTTTTCCTTGTCTTAATCGCTCCATGCAAAAAGGGCTATATTTTCCTGCAGGAACTCGATCAGCCAGCCTGTTTCGACATCAGAGGGGCTCGCCGCGATAGATCATCCCGTCCACTCTCCACAAATCCCTGGTGTGGGCATAAGGATTTTCCTCATCGCCCTGCACATCAACATGGGTGTAGTAGAATTCCGATCCCATATAGGGGATATCCAAGGGGAATTTGCTGGCTTCGACGAGGCTGACGCGCTGGATGCGTCGGAAAGCGATGCGCTCCCGCAGGCAGCAAGCAGGCAAATGAGCATGGCCAATGTTAATAAAAAACTTTGTTTTTTCATATGGTACCTCCGTAGGATCATTTCATCCGGTAATAAACATCTTCATTCCAGAGGAGAACACCTTCATCAAACTCAAATACACGGATGGAAAGACCGGGATGCATGGCAGAATCCGCATAATAGGTACTGTCTTCATCTGTGGAGCAGGAGAATGTGCCGTAGTCCATTACCGTACCCAAGACGTTGCCGGGCGCGCGCTGATAACAGTTCCAGTTTCCATAACCGTCGATTATAATGTAGGTCTTCGCCGAAAGGTCGCCGTCGTAATACCAAACGCCTTGGAACCCCGAAACATTCCGCTGGTGCAGATAGGAATCGTTTCTTTCCATAATATCCTCCTATTCCCCGTCAGACAGATACAGTCCAGCGAAAATGTCCTGATAAACGGACTTCATCTCATCATCAGCTGCGTCAATCGAAACGCCGAAACCGTAGAGATAGGTATAGCGATCTGTGTCCATGGCAAAAACGGTCCATTCACGTGTGTCCTCATTCCTGCCTGTGGTATAGGTCAGAATATATACCGGGTAGCTCATATTCACGCTATACGCCTCGTTTTTCTCAACGCTCTGCAAACTCCAGGTGTCCGCCTCCCCCAAGTCCAGGGCGCATCCGGTCAGGTAGTCCTCCAGGGTTTGCCCATCATCCAAGAAATCCCGCGGTAGCACCGTGTTTACCACAATGACCTGCCCATCCTCTGCGACATCCGCATAGTAATACGTGCCGTCCTCGTAGTTTTCAGATTGCAGGGTTTCCATATTGGTAAAGGGCAGCGCACCGCCCATCAGTACCGGAACCGCATCACCGTCGTCCGGGACCAGGTCGCCCCAGGCAGAGAAGGGCATCAGATCCAGGCCACTTTCGGTACAATCGATCGCCCAGAAGGATATCACTCTATCCACCACCGGAGCCGAGAGCAGCTCGTAATATTCGTCAAGAGTTCTATGCGCTACCTCCGACTCCTCCGGATCCCAGCTCCCGGTGGTGTTGGTGTAGAGGGTCACATTGTCCAGATCCCCGTCCTCGGCGTAGGTAAAGTAGAACCGCCGCCAATTCTGCTCCTGCCCGTTCCAGGAGAGGGTGAAAACGCCCTGACAGGACTCCGCCGTGCTTCTGGAGCCGTAGTTGTAGAAGCAGCTGCTGCCTCCCACATAGGCATTCACATAGGTGTAGCTGTTGCGGGACCAGCCCTCAAAGACCAGCTCCGGCTCGCTCTCACTGCCGACCAGAGTGTAGAGGGCGTAGACCTCTCCGCCATACTCGCACAGACTGCCCACCACCAGCTCCGGCACCCCGTCGTCGCTCAGGTCCTTGATCAGATAGCCGATGCCGTTCAGGGCATCATCCCCCAGACCCTGGGCTGCCTCCAGGACACCATACTCTCCGTCCTCCACATTGTCCATGTTACTGCCCGGGTCGGACGCCAAAACGTAAAACCGCTCCAGCAGCTCATGATAGATCTCATCTGGGCTCCTTCTGTCGCCGGTGGAAGACTTATCCGGCTGGTACTCAAATGATCTGCTCCCCGCGTCCCAGTGCCACACCAGTGTGATATCGCCATCGAACCACATGGTCACGTCGCTGTCCCCGTCGCCGTTCAGATCGGAAAAATCAATCCCCTTGAACAAATCCCATACGTCGTCCCCAAAGGTGATCGGATAGTCCACCCAGCCAAACGGCGTCTGGTCCTCCGTGTCGTAATAAAGTGTGGCATTCATTTTGTTGACACACACCAGCACACTAATTTCCTCTCCGCCGCAGGTGATGGTGCCGCCGTCGCGTGTAATGCCCCACGTACGCCAGTCGGCACCGATGATGTCGTTGCTGCCGGAGCAGGCCGTCAGGCCCAGACAGAGAACCATTGCCAGCAGAAGCGCAAAATACTTTTTCAACGGATTCATCATTTCACCTCCTTCCTTTTACCAATCTATCCGGTAATACGCGCGTGTATCGTTCCAGATGAGAATGTCTTCATCCAGGTCACACACCCAGAAACTCACACCATCATATACATCAGACTCTGCATAGTAGACAGCGTTTCCATCTGAGGAGCGGGAAAATGTGCCGTGGTCAGTTTCCGTACCTTTAGGGTCAGAGGAATCAACGCATTCGTAATAGCTCCAGTTTCCATTGCCGTCGATTACAATGTAGTCCGTTGACCAATAGTAATTCTCGTAATACCAGGTGCCTTCAAGCTCCGAAAAATCCCGATAAAACAGCTCGATATCCTCGCGATATTCATCAGTCCAGTTTGAACCGGAAGCGCCTTGCCAGTAACCGCCCCGTCCATCGACGTAGTCGAAGCAGAGGTCCAGGTCGCTGTAAGCGCCGATCGTAAGATGGTCACTATCCGCGCCAATACCGCCGCCGTCCAGGAAACGGCCCAGGGTGCTGCTGATATAGATGGCCTCCCCCTGTTCCTCGCTATACCAGAGATGACCTTCGTCTACCACTTCGCCGCCGATCCACAGCTGCCAGTTGCCGCTTGTATCGAACTGCAGGTAGTACCATCGGCCGTTTCTCTCGCACCGCCAGAGACCCTCGTATTGAGCGAATCTGTCGTAGAAGAATACTTCGCCGGAGATGTAAAGCCCGTCGCCACTTAGTTCGATACAGCTGCAGTCCAAGTCGCCGCCCACATTGCTGTACAGATAGGAGACATCCTCTTCCGGTTCAGAAGAAAGATACCCTTCGTCGGCCACTTCCACCACACCGCTGTCGGCGTTGATGGAATAGAGTTTCCAGTTGCCTTCCGCATCGAACCAAATGCAATCGCCGTCGGTATCGCTCCCCCAGCGGCCCTCGACTGCAACATGGGACTTAATGGTTAGATCGGATATGCGGGCATCGTAGAACCAGGAGTCATCCGGCTGATAAACATACCCCTTGTCTTTCTCCCATATCCACGCAATGTACGACATGCTGTAATCCGCATGGCGGAGCGTTATACGCAAATCGCCGTTGTAGTCACCGGCAAAATTATTGACGTCAACCCATTCGACATCCCAGTCTGTATCGTGGAGCTCATCCGTCGGAAGCTCGGCTTTGTCAAGCAGCCTGTACTCTTCCTCTCCGTCAAAAAAATTATCGGAATAATAGAGATATATCGCTTCCTGGTCGTGGCGGACTAATATTGGTATCATCTCTCTGTTCCGCGCGATCTCACCACCGTAGTCACATTCAATGACCAAATCCGTGTCGTCCAAGTCGCCGTCCGGGCTGTCCGGGTTGTCCGGGCTGGCGCAGCCTGCCAGTAGGACAAGGCTTAACAGCACAACCGTCAGCAAACAAAAGAACCATTTCATGTATTTCATATCGGCCTACCTCGAATCCTTCTTTTATCACTGCAAATCCTCTATCCGGCAATAAGAGCCTTCATCGCCCCAGCCAGGAACATCTTCATCAAGCACATACATCCGACATCTCACACCGCCAGGCACAGACACATCACCAGTGCCAGCGTCAGCAGGTACAATGCTTTTTTCATGTTTTTCATATCGTCCACCATTAAATCATGATTTACCAGGGATTCTCCAGGGTTTCACCGGTGGAGCTCATATAAAGCGTTTTCCCATCCATCTGTGCCTCATCCGTTTCACCGTCATCCCAGATGATCATAACCGTATTGCCGGACAGTTCCCATGTACCAGTCCGGGACTCGGTCGTGCCATCGTAGAAATCACACTGCAGGATATACTCCCGGGTGAACCGGAGCGAATAGGACGAGCCCGAGTAACTTTCATCAGTCAGGACATATTCCGCCAAAAGCTGTTCATTATCCAGAGCGTCCTCACGAATGTAATAGTCGTCTCCATTGGAAGCGTCAGACCAGCGTACCAGGACCTGTCCATCCGAAACCAGATAGTACATGTCAAACGCAGATGCAGACAGCGCGATCTCTTGGCGGAATACAGACGTACCCGTATCTCCCACAAACTCATCGAATTCCCTGTAGGTATAGGTTCCTTCCGTACCGTACCAGAAGTAGGTCCCATCCTCGCTCAGTGTCAGGACCGTTGCATACTCCGAATCATGATCGCCTCTTAGGTACCAGTTGCCGTAGTAAGACGAAGCAAGCGCCGCTTTATCCACAAAGTCGGGATAGCCCTTTACCCAGTAGGTTTCACCGGTATCCGTTACCATCGTATCCGCATCGCCGATCGGGATTTCCACATCCCCGATAAGCGGCACATCCGTCAGAGTCAGGACTGTTCCATCGATATAAGCATCTCCGGTATATCCGGTCGGATCACCATATTGGTCATATTCCTCCCAGATTTCGGCTGTCCCATCGATATAAATACTGATCAGTACCGACGTGGTTGCACCGATTCCTTCCACCGGAGACCAGTACCCTTCCAAATCCTCAATGCTGATTTCTCCATCATAGACATCTTCTTCATAGCCGTATTCTTCATCGCTATCTTTTGCTCCGCAGGCAACCATGCCCAGGCACAGAACCAGCGCCAGTAAAAGACTCATATACTTTTTCAAATTTTTCATGCGTCATTTCAACTCCGATCAGTAGAATTCCTCATAACTGCCGTCCTCGCTGGGCCAGTACAACATGTCATTTTCCAGATAAAAATCGTATGTCTTACTTTCATCCCAGAAGGATACCGCCTCGTACTGATTAACGCCTGTTTCGCGCACAGTGCCGTCGTCAACGTTTTCCCAATAGCCATTCTCGCCCCGCTCATAATACGTCCACATGGTGCTGCTGGCATCGAACTCGATACACTTTGATCCATAAATGTCGCCATCCAGGTACCATGAGCCGGAGAGTGGGATGTAGTTGAATCCATCACCGGTCTGCTTACTGTACGTGCTAAAGCCGGGGATCTCCAGCTTACCGTCCTCGCTGAACCAACACATTGTGGCAACGTTGAATGCGTCGTCAACGAAGTATACACCGTCGTATTCCTCCACGTACCGGAATACGCCGTTGGTATACGGTTCGCCATAGTGATTATACATAACGTAAGGCGCCCCTTCGCCGCTGTCTTCCTCTACGACAATGGTAAAGGCATCCTGGCCTATCCACGTGCCCAGGAAGGCGCTGTAGTCATATTCGACCGGATCACCAAGGGTTGTTAAATCAGAAATGGTCTGCGGGGCGTCGACCGCGTCATCGCCGGCCGTTTCTCCCAGCGCATCGCCGCTCACCTTGGTGAACGTGCCAAAGGAGTCGATGTACAGCGTATCATCCTCGTAAAACCAGCTTATGTGGGCGATGGCGTCATGCTCGTTATAGAGGTACACATAGCCGTATTCCTCCACATACTGAATGTTGCCGCTGGCAAGTAGCGCCTGATCGGCGCCATTCAGCCGAAAGCGCTCGCTATTGGTGATACCATCGACATGCTCCATGACCAATACACTGTCATCCTCGCCCAGCCATGTGCCCATATAGGCGCTGTAATCAAACTCGACGGAAGTATCAATGACTAAATTTTCGATGGTGTCCGGAGCGGTATCCTCAACACCGCCAATAATGTCATCATCGTTATCACTATTACCACCGCCGCAGGCCGCCAGACTCAGGCACAGAACCAACGCCAGCAAAAGGCCCGCATACGTTTTCCATCTTTTCATGTTTCTTTTCTCCTCTCATTTCATTCAGATATCTGGTGGATTATGCTCTCACTTCGCCATGGACAGCAGTTCATCATGGCTCAGCTCCACATTGCCGAAGCGGACACAAATACCTTCAGTCACAGCACCATTTCACACCTGTAGGTCAGTAAGCGACCGGAAACGGATTTTGTCCAGATAGGGCTTGACCGCTAAAATATACCTTCGTTCCATATAAGTCCTCCTTCCCCATAGCACTAAAAAATCCACCGTACAGTCATTGTACGGTGGATTTTAAGAAATAAACATTAACCAAAGGTTAGATTTTTTGTGAGAACAGCTCGGCAAGTTGCGCTCTCTTGGTTCGGATTTCGCCCTCGATATGAAGTTTGGAATAAATCTGATTTATGTATTGTTTGATGCTGCCCTCGGAGAGGAACAGCTTTTCTGCAATCTCCCGGTTGGACAGACGTTCGGCCAGCAGCCTCACGATTTCGTATTCCCGCTCTGTCAGTGGAGCCATAGTAGCCGGACGTGCTGCCTGGTTCTGTATCTGCTTTCGGCGCGCCTCATACCCATCACCAAGCTGCGCAATGCGTTTAGCAAGGGGATTATGTTCCGCGCACCTTCCCAGCAGATCCTTCAGGTAACGGTAGTTCTCCACAAAAGGCATCATAAATTCATCCGGTTCTGCATCCCGAAGGGCCCGCTCAAACACTTCCCGGGCTTTTGACCGTTTGCCCAGCATCTCATAAGCCGCAGCCATCTGAATGCGGATATGGAGAATCACCAATGCGTAGTGCATTGCTTCGCACACAGTCAGTTGCCCCATACTGCGCCCGATCACTTTGGCGTAAGCACCTTGGGCGAGGTACACTTGATTTTCAATCATCTCCATCATCGGCTTGCCCGGCGCAAGGAGATGGATCGTGGAAAGCTGGTGATCGGCGAAAACGGGAGGAATTCGTTCCATCTTGCCCAGCAGGGCGTGATAGTAGGCGCTGGTTGCGCTCCAGATATTAACCCATGCTGCGTTGTGCTTCCGAAGCAAATCCACACGACGTTCCTCAAAGGAATATCGTTGCTCTACATCCGTACACAGGGAAAGCCGCCACGCAAGGAAGTCACAACAAAGCGCCATATTTTCCTGCCCATTTCCTTCAATCTGCGCATATACGCTTTCCAGTTCGATGTGTGCATCCGTGAAGTAGCCCCGCTGAAAGGCGGCCTCTGCCCGCATGATTTTTTCTGCGCCTTGCCCATGGTCGTTCGTGATTTTGTAATAATGGGGCATACACTCGTCCATCTCTGCAAGCTCGCTTTGCAGCTCGCCTGGCGCACGGTAGAACATCATCAAAACCGAGGGTGATCCGAAAGTCCAACCGCCGCTTTTGTGGATGCTGATAGCCGGGCGTGACATCTGTACACTGGCGCTGCGGTGCAGACGGCTCATGGCACTGATGTCGTTATAACAGAGGAAACTCATAATCAGGTCACACTCGCCCAACAGATCGCCGCGCTCCTTTGCTGGCATCTCCGGATGCTCCTCGATAGCGGCCATCAAAAGAGCTTTCATTTCCAGCATTTGGGGAATCAGCCGCCAGTTGAACATACTGCGCATCAGCACCAAAATTGATAACGGATGCTCTTTCAGCACGAAAACTGGACACGCCTCAATATCGGAGAGCACGGTCTGTGGATTAAGCGAGGCAAACAGAATCCCCGCGTCCTTTTGTATGACACGCAGCAGGGCATCGTAATTTCCGCTTCGCCGGTAAGCAGCTATAGCGTGCAGATACTGCCTGTGGTTTTCGTACCACAATCCGAAGTGCTCCAGATAGAGCGCCTGTTTTTCTTTTTCCAGCGTCTGAAATGTACGCTCGGCACATTCTTTCATCATGTGATGGAACCGATAAGTCACGCCGTCCGGCAGACATTTTACAAATGCGTTTTTTGCAATCAATACGGCAAGCAACTTTTCTGCATCCGTGTCTCCTGTGACGAAGCGTGCCATTTCCACGGTAAACTCATCGGCAAGCCCCATGACTGCCAAAAACTCCCGTTGCTTTTCTGGGAGTGGGTCAATCATGGCAGCGGTGAACGTAGCGTAAATGTCGGAATTATGGTCAGGCAGTACTCCGTGTTCGAAGAATGTCCGTAGGTTCAGATAGATGGCGGAAAACCAGCCCTCGCTGGAATAGAGTAGGGCCTCAACCTGCGCATCGGAAAGCTCGGTGCCGCATCGGTGGGCATAAATGGCAAGCTCCGTGTGGTTTAGCCGTAGGTGCTCAGTGCTAATCTGGTAAATCTTGCCCCCCAGCCGGACGATTTCTGCAGCGGGCAGAAAACGGTCCCGACTGGCAACAATCAGGTGTACGTTACCCGGCAGACGATTTGCAAGGGTGCAGAGAAAACTGGAAACACGGATGTCCTTCAACAGGTGAAAATCATCAATAAAGATGTAGCAGTCAGTTTCGCCTGCCAGTTCATGGCAGAGATCGTCTGCCAGTAATCCCCCGCCGGCGGCGTCTGTGGGGCAGGTATAGTCCAGCAGGAAGTCAAAGCCCGCACGGGCAAAGGCATCCTGTACGCTTTTCCAGAAGATTGCAAGGTTGTCAGAATACACGCTGATGCGAACAATACGCAGAGACTGTACCTTTGCGCGTTGCTCCAGATACCAGTTCACCGCCGTTGTTTTACCGTAGCCCATGGGTGCCACCACCGTGGTCAGGACGCAGCGAGAGATGGGCCGCAGACTCTCCTGCAAGCGCTCGGATATGTAAATAGTATTCAGGTTCCATTTCAGTTTTGGCATGATGCTCACCTCCGGTTCATTTTATTTGTATCTGCTTTACGCGGGTCAGACGGCTTCTTCGCATCTTTCGGAATTGCCCAGGATCTCCCAAAACGAGATGCACCGGGAATACGCCCTTCAGCGCAATATTGGTTGACCCACCGCTCCGATACGCCCCAGCGATAGGAGGCTTCCCGTATGGAAATATAGCCTTTGATTCTGTCCATGCCATTTCTTCGTTCAGATATGATTTCACAGTTCCTATTATATGCGAATATCAGAGGAGAAGCAAGCCATAACTCCTTATTCAAATTGTAGTATTAGTAGAAAGAAAAATAGAAAGTAAGGTAACGATAATTATCCCGACTTTTTATCGTGAAAATGGCTTAAATCCTCTGTTTTTGCAAATAGTCTGGATAACTCGAAATTCGGGACAGTTACTATCAGTTCATGTTTTTCAAGAATTATTAGTACGTTCCTCTTTTCCACCAGAACTATAAAATGGTGTTGGAGGTGAACCAACAGTGGATAACATAGATAAACCGCAAAAGCTGGATATTTCTTACATGGGGCCTATCTTCAAGGAATACCGTGAAAAAGCCGAACGTACACAGGAAGAGGTTGCGGAAAAAGTCGGCATTACTACGCGTTTTCTTATGGCGTTGGAAAATGAGAACCGAAGACCAAGCATTGCTGTTCTTCTTCATCTTGCAGATGCGTTGAACATACCGGGCGATGTCCTCCTGCATCCCCAGTTGCAGACCATAGACAGCGAGGATGAACAGCTAATCCGTATGATGATGCGCTTAAATGCCAGAGACAAGAAAGTTCTGCGCGCTGCCATCCAGATGATGCTGGATGAGGCAGAGTAGCACTGCTTTAAAACATTTTCTTTTTTCTGATAATAAATTATTTTTAAAGTGATCCCTTCCTTACACACGTCATATTGACATATCCCATACGTCAGCCAAAGGACAGAGCTGCCCCCTAGCGGCGTATGGGATTTTTTTCAGTCCTGAATCGTCATCCTCTCAATGTAAAGAGCAGACTACTCCTGCCACCGTTCTCCCGCCAGCGCTGTTCCTTGGTAAGCAGCCCCGCACGTTCAAGGTCAGTGATGGCACGCTCCACTGTCCTGCGGGACAGGCGCAGTTCGCTGGCAATGGTTCCAATGGACGGATAACACTGGTTCTCCTTATTGCAGCGATCTTTCAGGTACATATATACCGTTTTGGCGCGATGGGGCAGGTCACTGGCATAAATAGTCGAAAAGTAAGTGATAACACCTCACCTCCCTGTTAGTCGGTTCTGAGCGGTGGACGGTATGGTGCGTGATGCGCTCTGGGTTTCCTTACCGGAGTCTGCTGTTGACCTCCGGATGCCCGAATAGGCGGAACCGATTGTTCATCCAATTCTTCTGCGTCATCAAAGTCATCCCTGCGCCGCAGGATCTCCCGCTCCAGCTCAAAACGGTCTGCATATGCCACCATTCTTGCCGCCTGCTCCGGTATCTCATAGGCTTCCCCAAACTGAATCCCCCACTTGAGGAACAAAGGAAGTGTTGTCTGCATGGGACAGCAGCCCGTTTTGGCAAGAATGAAATGTCCCTTAGGCAGCGTTTTCAATTCATCCGGAGACATAAGCGGTCTGCTCATCATCTGCAGGCTCTGGCTGGGATCGTTTTTCCCGCGGCTCACAGAGCCGGAAAGCACCGTGCGGTTGCCGAGGGCTTTGGAGAAGGTATCCGCTGCTTCACTGTTAGGCGCAAAGCCGCCGCAGATCACATCCTGGCAGTTATCCATCAGAATGGATGCACCTTCTTTGCCATAGTTCTTTTCCAACTGCGCCAGTGACTGGATAATGGGTACCAGCGTCAGGCGGCGAGAGCGTCCAGCACTGAAAAGCGGCAAAATATCAAAGGGCGGCATGGTACCCAGCTCATCGCAAAAGAGGATAACACGGTTTTTCAGCTTGCCGCCGTTCTCATCCGCTACTGCGAACAGCTCACGGGAGAGGTTCTGGATCATCAATCCTGCCATAAAGTTCTTTGTCTGATCCTCCTCCGGCAGGATGAGGAAGATGGCGGATTTCTCCGCAGCGAACATTTCAGCGTCAATGGCACTGTCGAAGCACAGGATCTGCTCCAGCTCACTATCAAGGAACGAGTTGAGCCGGGACAGCACCGTGGACATGACTGATGCCATGGCCTGCTCGGAGCTGTTGAGTGCGGCGCCTGCCAGCCAGCGCGCTTTGTGCTCGGACGGCAGCTTATCCATGAGCAGCTGGAAGCGGGAGCGTCCCCGAGCACCACGCGCCGGCTCCAGCAGATCCTGCACCAGCTTGAATACCGACACGATGTGCCGCCGCTCCTCCGGGTGCTCCTCATCCGGCGGCAGAAACTCCGCAAGCAGCAAGATCGTGGAAGACAGCAAGCCCTCCGCCGCATCGTAGAAGAAGGCGTTCTGTCCGTGGTCGGAGTTTCCCTCCGGGCTGACGATGGACTTGGCGAGGATCTTGGCGTACTTTTCGGCTTTGGCGTGGGCAGCGAGATTATCCGGTTGTTTTCTGGCGATGTCCATATAGCGGTTGATGAGCGTCAGCAGGTTGTTTCCGTCCGAGCGGGTAGGATTACGCAGATCGATGACGGAGATATGCTTGTAGCCGTAATATTTTTTGGCAATAGAGCCGTAGTTGCGGGCGAGATCACCTTTGGTATCCAGAGCCAGAAAGCTCATGCCGGACGCGCAGGCATATTCAAGGTTGGGATAGAGGAAGAAAGCCGTCTTGCCCGCGCCGGAGGCGGCGATCATCAAGCAATGGATGTCGTCGCTGTCCACCAGCGCGGTCAGTTCATCTTTCTTGCCCTTGCAGCCCAGCACCAGCCCCTGTTCTGTGGGAAGGCTTACTCCCTTGCGCCAGTCTCTGACCTTGAACGGCACATGGGCATAGGTCTGGCGGATCTCCTTATCGGTCGCCCAACGCGCCGTGCCGTGCTGCCCGTCACCCACGGTGCGGGACTTGATGCCGCTGAGTGTATAGTGGTAGGACAGCATGGAGAGTCCCCCAATAATGGCGAACATCCCTAGCCCTGCCGCGACCAATATCCCGATGTTGGAGCTTTTGATCGTGTCCCACATTGTCAGCAGAAGGTTTGGCATAGCTCGCTCCTTTCCATTTTGTTTTCCTGTTCTGCCTTGAGATCATCGTTCCAGTCCTTTTGCTGCGGTACGAGCCGAACTGCATTGAGACCGTGTTCTTTCAAAAGCGTTGCCATGCGCTCACTGGCGGCATGACCGGCAGCGTCGTTGTCCAGACAGAGGTACACCTGCCGGAGCCGGGGGAGCTGCCGCAGCATCTCCAGCACGGGGATGGAGGATGTCCCGCAGCAGGCCACATAGTTATGCTCCTGCCACCTCTCCGGGAAAAGGGAGATGTAGGAGAGCAGGTCGATAGGGGCCTCGAAGACAAAGAGCGTGTCATCGCCGCCGAGATAGTGGAAGCTGTGCTTCGGGTCGCTGCCCTCAATGTTGCCGCGATAGCCTTGCCCCATGGTATACAGCCCACGTTTATGCCCATGACGGGGAACGCCGTGTTCATCGAATCCGACGAACACGGCGTTGTGATATTCCTTTGTCCCGTCCCTGGATCTTTCACAGCTTTCGTAGATGAGCTTCTTGCGCACAAAGGCATTGAGTATCTCACGGTCGATGCAACGCTTTTGCAGCAGGTATGCATACACACGGCGCATGGACTCACTCTGCGGCGGCAGCACGAAGAGCTTTGCAGGCTCCGGCTCCTTCTCCTTTGCCGCAGGGTAATTCCCTCCCAGATCATCGCCGAGGAGCAGAGACATAGCGTCCGGGTAGCTGAGGCCATAGAACTGCTTGACGAAGCTGATTGCTCTGCCG